>Ga0172365_10001892_pt1 | contig 15165 bp, 22 predicted proteins | sample LakKivSesite48cm_FD_114535 | JGI IMG/M metagenome (GOLD analysis project Ga0172365, IMG submission 114535) | Sediment microbial communities from Lake Kivu, Rwanda - Sediment site 48cm | ecosystem: Environmental > Aquatic > Freshwater > Lake > Sediment | place: Rwanda: Western Province, Lake...
CAGTATCCAAAAACGGACATATCCAAAAGCCTTAGCGAGGGAGAGTCTCCCTCTTGATCGCTGAACGCATCCAGTCTTTTAGTCATCATCCAACAGCAAATGAGAACATGATGACAAGATGGCGAGGATCTCAGTCTTTAAAGGCCGAGATGCGAGGCTTAACAAGGCTATATTCTGGATACTCGCCCAGCAAGGTCCACTAGCAATCTACGACTTGTGGCGAAAGCTGAGAACCCAAAGGGATTTCGCATACACACCCTATAACACAGTAAACCGAAGAGTCAGAACCCTAGAAGAACATGGCTACATTGAAAAAAGCGGAGAAAGAAAAACAAAGACAGGTTTTGTAGCTAAACTCTACCTGCTAACAGCAAGAGCCTACTTGGCAACATTACTAAATAGAACCGACCTTGACGACTTTATAGAGAAAGCATCAGACGACAAGATACTCTGTGCGCTAGCCGCATTCCTTTAAGCTGAGTTTTAAACCTAACCCCCCGCACCAGTATGTAACTTACGGCAGAATTAATAAGTGGAGACCTCTGCACGCTATTTTGATTTTCTAAGATATTTTGTTACTAGATTCCGTTAACAATGTCACAGTTTTCTGTAACGATTTAATCGTGCAAAGTTCAGTGCATACGCTTATCCTCAGCTGTTACCGTCCTCTAGTAGAGCCTTTTGTATAGATAGCCAACAACTATTCCAAGAGCAAGAATCCTTAGTACGTTAAACAATACGCCGATGAAGAAGTAATGCAAGGCATCAGTCATCCTAAGAAAACTTTGAACGCGCCTGCGCTAATTTTTTATGCATCTAGATTCAACTCATATCTGGGTTCTCTGATGGAACGAGTATACGAAAAGTACGCGTGGGTGATATTACTAGCTCTGGGGCTGCTGTGGTTGGTGGTTGGACTCTATGCTGTGTTCCTTCCAGAAGGAATATTTGCGACGGACGCCCAATCTGTCACAAACATGCCGTGGAGTGAGCTCAAGGCTTCGAGCCCTGCGGCCGCTGACTTTATTATCTTCGTATATGGGCAAATGGGACTACTCAAGATAAGCTGGTCCTTCTTTGTCTTAGTCATTACCCTAACGGGCTACCGGAAGGGAGAAAGGTGGGCTTGGTACACGATGTTATCCGTTCCAGTCCTCTTGGTTAGCGATGCACTCTTCAGCGTTATCTTCATTGGTGACCTCTCCCAAGCACTACAGTTCATCCCTATCACAACCATAACGCTGGTGGGCCTCGTCCTACCCTACAGAAAATTCTTTCCGAGAAAACCGCCATCGGCTCACTCAAAGATAAAAGCAAAATAATATGGAGAACGGGAAAAATGAACATAAAAATAATATTAAGTTTGACACTTGCAGTTGTAGGTTATTTTTTAGGTATTGTGGCTGATGCAAATCATAATACGGAATATGCAATTTATCCTGCCGCCTGCTTAACTAAAATATTGTTTTTCTTAATTGCTGTTCCACTTGCAAACTCGGCTGGCAAAAATATTAGAAAAGAATCGGGCACAACTGGGCTTCCGGGTTTACGATTTACAGGTTGGATTATGTATGGCGTTGCAATAGCTCATTTTGCACTATTTTTTATGTGGCCCTTAATTGCATCCGGAAATAGCCAACTCCCAGATGGACAAATAACTATAGACTCTACAGTTTTCTTTATTGCATCAATGTCTATGATTGCGGATGCGTGGGATTCATATAAAAGCAAAAATTAGCACACGCAGCCCCTTAACTTGGGGAGGAAAATAGACTTGAAAATGAAGGCAATCGTATACGAAAAATATGGACCACCAGAGGTTCTTCACCTCAAAGAAATAGAAAAACCAGTACCAAAGGACCATGAAGTGCTTGTGAAAATACATGCGACAACCGTAACAGCAGGAGACATAAGAATGCGAGGCTTCAAAGTGCCAGCCCCTTTATGGCTCCCTGCACGGTTTGCCTTAGGCATAACAGGACCAAGAAAAAAGACGTTGGGGATGGAAATATCCGGGGTAATCGAAACAGTTGGCAATAGTGTGACAAAATTCAAGGCTGGAGACGAGGTTTTTGCGGAGACTGATTTTGGCGGCGGCTATGCTGAATACATATGTCTGCCAGAAATTCCGGAGCTTAAATCTTCAAAAACAGTGATCAGAATAGCAAAAAAACCAACAAATCTAACCCTTGAGGATGCAGCCGCTGTTCCTGTTGGGGGAATAGCAGCATTGATTTTTATGAGAAAAGCAAACATCACAAAAGGACAAAAAGTCCTAATTTACGGCGCATCAGGAAGTGTTGGCACTTATGCGGTACAGCTTGCTAAATATTTTGGAGCAGAAGTCACCGGAGTATGCAGCACCAATAATATGGAATTAGTCAAATCTTTAGGGGCGGATAAGGTGATTGATTACACTAAGGAAGATTTCACCAGAAACTCTCAAACCTACTATGTCATTTTTGATGCGGTAGGCAAAATATCTCGCTCACTCGTCAAAGGGTTACTTGAGAAGAAAGGTGTTTTTCTTTCTACTTGGCAGTCTTTGAAAGTAGAAGCTGGTGATCTGGCTGTCCTTAAGGAACTTGTTGAGTCGGGAAAGTTAAAACCGGTCATAGATAGACGCTACCCGCTAGAGCAAATTGTCGAGGCACATCGGTATGTTGAAGCTGGGCATAAAAAAGGAAATGTCGTCATAACTGTGGAACATAGCGTGTCGGCGTAGGTGATTGAATTATGGAAGATGTGAGAATAATCCTTTCAGCATTATGGGTAGCCCTAATGTTAACTTATCTTCTCGGGGATGTGTTGCGAATATTTGCTGGTGACTTTACAGCGGGAGAACTCATGGGTAAGAAAGCGACTCAGGGAATGTGGTTAGGAATAGCAATATTAATGCTACTTCCGATTGTTATGCTTTTCCTGTCCCTGACGTTGACATATCCTCTGGTTCGCTGGGTAAACATCATTGTAGCCATATTCTTGTTTGGTTTTAATCTTATTGGATTGCCTAGTTACCCTGGAGCTTATGACAAATTCTTGATAATTATAGGACTTGTGTTTAATGCACTGACTGTTTGGTATGCATGGAATTGGGTCTAATAGGAAGGTTATCATTTATGCGTTACTTCCTAATCGGCGCAATGTTTTGCTAACTAAGGATTCTCGTGCTTGGAATAGTTATTGGCTATCTATATAAAAGGCTGTACGGATCAGTAGTGGCTAAGAAACGAAGCCGGAAAGGAAGTGTCTTGTTTGAAGTGTTTGCTAATCGTGTATTCTTACCATCACAACAACACCCAAAAAGTAGCGGAAGTGATGGCAAAAGTGCTTGATGCAGAAATTAGAACTCCCCAACAGACTAACCCAGAAGAGCTTCAAAAGTATGACTTAGTAGGCTTTGGGTCAGGGATAGACAGTGGCAAACACTACCAAGTTCTGCTTGACTTTGCCGATAAGCTGCCACAACTCAAGGACAAGAAAGCATTCATTTTCTCAACCTGTGGAGCTCCTATGAAGTTCATGGAGCTGGACAAGGCGGAGTTTACAAGATATGTTGCCAAGAATCACTCGTTGCTTAGGGAAAAACTGCAATCTAAAGGTTACATGATTGTTGACGAATTTAGTTGTGCAGGTTTTAACACTAATAGTTTCAATAAACTGTTTGGGGGAATAAATAAGGGCAGACCTAATGCTGAAGACCTCAAACATGCGGAAGAGTTTGCTCAGAACCTGAAGCAGAACCTGCAAAAGAAGTGAAACTCGAACACATAAATTCTTTATAGTCTAGTATTCACACGAAGACAACAACCGTTAAATGTTAAAAAATAGAATGAAGGAGAGGTGATGTTCCATGTCATTGGAAGAGAATAAGTCTATAGTTCGTAGGTGGATTGAAGCCTATAATAAGCGAAACTTGGATTTTGACGAGTTTATAGCACCAGATTATGTCGATCACACCAACCATGTCGACCGAGACGGTCTCGAACAATTGTTTGACATGGGTCTCAAAGCCTACCCCGATTGGCATGAAACTATTGAAGATATGATTGCTGAAGGTGATAAAGTGTGGGTTCTTATTACTTATACGGGGACTCATAAAGGCGAATTTATGGGACTAGCCCCTACTGGCAACAAGATAACAACTATGGGTGTTGACATCTATCGCTTAGTTAATGGCAAACTTGCAGAGTACTGGAACGTCACTGACAACATAGATATGTTCAAACAAATAGGTGCTATCGAAATCACAGAAAAAGGAAAGAAGCTCTTTCCAGAAGATGTCAAGTAACTGCCTTAGCCAACATTTCAGCAATCCACATGCCTATCGAGTAAGTAGCAAAGCATGTTTTTTAAAACCTAACCCCCCGCACTAGAAATCGCGACTGGCGTTTAAATTCTCGGTTTTCTGTGAGCCAAAAAACCACTGACGAACCTGGCATGAATTAATCAATGAATCCGAGATAAAGAAATCTGTGTGAAAACTATGATCGTCGCTCCAAGAAATCCATCCTTTCTTGCCTCTCCAGATTCCTAGATTTAACAAGTTTGTGGTCCTCAGTGCGTATTTATTTATGCGGATAAAATTACATTTCTTTGGGCTTCAAAATGATTTCATCTCATAAAAAAGACAAGTTTATCATTATATATCTGCCTAATCTATTATTCTTTATCATCTTAATCATTATGGTTCTTTTCACCCACCTGTCCTCCCTGCCTTGGTTCCTACTAGATGAATCTTGGCATTCGCCATTACGCATCCTTGAGCTATCCATAGGGCAATGTCTCAACATTTTCGCTTGCGCTTTTATCGTGTGGGGTGTGATTTCTTTGGGACTGGACCGAGCTGAAGGAAAGGAACTTATGAAACCATCAGAAAGCACAGAGCTTGTTACCAGAGGAGCGTATGCCTTTTGTCGTCATCCAATAACATTCGGATTCATCATTGTAACCGCTGGCTTCGCCTTTACATTCGATTTCGTGCCCCTCTTCCTCACAGCAGCTATCTATCCCATTTTCCTTTTTGTCATTCTGAAGTATGAGGAAAAAGAACTAGAAGCCCGCTTCGACCAAGCTTACATCAAATATAAAGAAGCTATGCCTATGTTTCCTGTCCCTTTCAGGAAATCGAGCGCAAAAAGTAGGCTTAAACCCGTTCCATAGTCTTGAAGCATTTGATGTGGGCTTAACCGAGTATCTAAACCTAACTCGTGTGCCAAGGACTACGAAAAACCGAGAATTTAACCACAAAGTCTCTTTAACACTCTTAAAGCATTTAATGTAGCCCACCTGCTGGGACTGCCTTTTTTCCCGAACTCGAATTCTTCCCAACCAGTATAGGGTTTGTCTATTACCCAACGTCCTTGGCTGTCTTGCTTTGATATCAAGAGGTCTATTGCCTCTCTTAACCTCTTATCTTTCAAGGCATAATCATAATGGGATAAGACGTAAACATACTTCAAAAGGTGATATTCGAATAAGGGATACCTTATCCACTTGAAACGAGAACCAATCCCATATCTCCCTCGATCAACATCGGGTATGGGTCTCTTAATCTCCCAATGATGCAGAAGAAATTCGACAGCTGGAACAAGTTCCTTACGAGTGCGCAGTTTGGGCGTGTTCATAAATGCCAAAAGGACGTTTAAGACTGAATGAGGGCAGCTGTCAAGTTTTTCTTTCGGATCACCTTTCAAAGCATTCTTCGTGCAATACCATCCCCCATCGAGCCGTTGTGTGCTAAAAAGCCATTCTACGCCTTTTTCGACTGGTTCATCATTAACGTAGCCGAATTTTAGAAGAGCTCCGAGAACCGTGGCTGTAAAACAAGACCACCATCCTGGGCCCCTCGGACCCAGTTTGAAAAACCCTTCTTCAGACTGGTATCCAAAAAGAAACTTTGCCAAGTTTGCGATTTTGGGGTCCTCTTTCGTCAAGCCTGTTTCGGCAAGAAAACAGAGGACACCTCCAGTAGAAAAGGTTCCCCAATAGATATCTCCGTTTGACTTGGACCAGAATGGTCCCCCATTAATGTCAATCTTAGAGAAAACCAATTGCACTTCTTTGCTTTCGGAAATTTTTCCTCTCGCTTCAGCTACTTCAGGTTTACTCTCACTTTTGTGTAGCAGATCTTTCAATGTCCAGTATCGGATTGATGGATTGGCCTCCTCTAACAGCCAATCTGTTGGGTCTGCTTTCAATGCAGATTTCCAATCACTCATATTTGTTCACCTCGAACTAGTACTCTTAGCAATCCATGAGCAGTGTCATGAATCCTCTGACAGTTCTACGTGTCCTTCTAGCCCTTTACAAAAACCGATAATTTAAACCGATATCTAAACCTAACTCCCCGCACTAAACTTCGAGACTTACGTTTAAATTCTCGGTTTTCCTCTGCCTGATTAGCATTCCAGCTCGTTGATTCTCACTCTAAAAAAATTTATGGAACATGTGAATAAATAGTACGTTGAGGAGCAAATTTAATGGTAAGACTGAAATGCTCTAAATGTGAAGCAGTATTCGAAAAATCATCTGTTAAGGCGATGTTTGTAGGTATCCATGTTGGTCCCTACTATTGGCTAAAATGTCCAGCATGCGGGAAGAGGAGCATGTTTAACATCGCTTCTTCTGTAAAAGATCCTGTGACATGGCCTCCAGAGGAAGCAGAGGGAAAACCCACACCGCCAGTAACTGAGGAAGAACTTCTGAGAAAACGGCTAGAAGAATCCAAATACGAAGAGACCTAAGAATAGTCATGTTGAAAGGTGACCCAAAATTATCGAAACAGAGAATCTGACAAGAACGTTCGGCAGCCTCACCGCAGTAAAAGACTTGACACTCAATGTAGATGAAGGAGAAGTCTTCGGATTTTTAGGACCAAATGCTGCGGGGAAAACAACTACCGTAAGAATGCTTTGCTGCCTTATTTCTAAAACTTCAGGAAGGGCATGGATAGGTGGTTATGAGGTCGGTAAACGCGAAGACTCGTTGAACATCAGGAAAATGATAGGGCTGTTGCCTGAGAATGTGGGGCTATATGAGAGCCTTAGCGCTTACAAAAACTTGGACATTTACGCCAGACTATACGAGTGCTCAGAGAGCAAAAGGAGAGAAAACATTGAGCGTTTTCTTCGAATGTTAGGGCTTTGGGAGAAGAGAGAATACTCGGTTGGAACTTACTCGAAAGGTATGAAACAGAAGATCGCCATAGCCCGCGCCTTAATTCACGACCCAACCGTCTTATTCTTAGATGAACCTACTGCAAACCTAGATCCAGAATCCGCCAAGACCGTGAGGGACTTCATTTTAGAACTTAAAAAAGAGAAAAGAACAATCTTCCTGTGCACTCATAATCTTGACGAAGCGGAGAGAATATGCGACCGAATCGGTGTAATAAAGACGAAACTTATAGCAGTTGGTTCGCCCAGCAGTCTGAAAAGAGATATCTGGGAAAGGAAAACGATAATTCACCTTCACCAAATCAATGCTAAGATTTTAGGCGCAGTCGAGAGATTAAGTGTCGTGAAGAATATTCGAACGATAGATAATAAATTAATTCTTGATGTAAACAACCCAGAGAAGGATAATCCTATTATTGTCAGCGAAATTGTAAGTGCTGGCGGCGAGATTCAGTTCGTTACGGAACTTCGCCCCACACTAGAGGATGTCTACCTAAGGCTAGTAAGGGAGCCTGAGACTAAATGAGACTATGGAAGGCATGGATTATAGCTACGAAGGACTTCAGTGTATTTAGGAAAAATAAGTACATCCTTTACTCCCTCGTAGGAATGCCATTAGTCTTCGCTCTGATAGTGCCTATTACCATTTTTTACTCTCTACCCACTGGCCAAATCCCTTTGGAAGTTCTATCCTCTATGATAAATACAATGAACACTTTCTTCATTTTTATACCTGCTATTCTTCCCACAATAATTGCCTCTTATAGTTTTGTAGGAGAAAAGCTTGAAAAGAGCCTCGAACCCTTATTAGCGACACCAACAACGGATAGCGAGCTGCTCTTCGGTAAAAGCCTGGCTGCTTTCCTGCCCTCGATCCTTGCCACTTACATAGGTTCCATCGGTTTTGTCATTTTTGTGGACATGGAAACCTACAATCGCTTTAACACAATCTTGCTTCCCAGCTGGGAATGGGCAATTATTATGGCATTTGCTGCACCTTTGGCCTGTATTCTAAGCGTCGAGATAAACGTAATCATATCTTCAAGAGTTAACGATGTACGAGCTGCACAACAATTAGGCGGGCTTGTCATTCTACCATTGGTATTGATCTTCTCCTTAGCGCAGTCAAAAATCGTTACGATAGACATATTTTCCTTACTGTTCATATCAAGCATACTTCTCGTCGCTGACATGGTCTTGTACTATATAAGTCGAATAATCTTCCAGAGAGAAGAGATACTCACAAAGTGGAAGTAAGAATCAGATCGCAAGATTTCCTCTCCCCATTACATGCAGACAAAACCGAGATCTAAACCTAACCCCCCGCACCTTTGAGGGATACGTAGGGGCTACTTGCGCTTCCTGGAGGCTCTTACTTCGTTGAAGTCGCAGACGTATTCGAAGCCTGCTTCAACGAGTTTCTGGACATCCTGAACCGTGGCGGCTGTGGCTGTAGTGGAATTAGATTTTAGCGTGGTTTGCAAATTGCCTTCTTGTCAACCATTTCGATAAGTTTCACAAGCCTATTTTCATCAATACTTTCTAGGGTAGGGATTTTGATATGTCTCATTGTCTTACCGTTTCCCTCAAACAGCCCTATCTCGTCTTCGCTCAATCCAGTTATTGCAAAACCGACATGAACACGAATCTTCATTGCCGCAATATAGAATTTGCCTGCTGCAAACGTTACGACACCCCACCTCATTTCCTCTTTGCAGTTTGGAAGTGTATCTCTGAAGATCTTCCTTACTTCATGTAGAATTTCTTTCTGTGGCGATTTTTGTTTTTCTATGTAAGCGTCTACTTGATTACCCATTCTACTTCATTCCATAAGTATGACAGTCTAGCATAAGTGGTTTTAGCTATTGGATAAGAAGTTCTCTAAATCCTCAATAAACTTTAACGTTCCGCTCTCTATTTGCTTGGTTAAAGTATCTAAATCACTGAAGTCTGGATTTTCAACCAAAACGCCCTCAACAATAGAATCAACGCCTTTTATCGTTGATGGAATCAGGTATTTGCTCCAACCGCTCTCTCTAAACATTTTCCAGTACTTTGCCTGAACACCTTTGTTATATCCGAACAACCAGACCTCAAATCTAAACGGGCAATGAACAAAAACTATCCCAACTTTCAGTTTTCGAAGCTTCAATGACTCTGGGAAGAAGGAAAAATACGTCATATCCATATACCCTTGATAGACACTCCCAGACACCGAGTAATCAGGATACTTCTTTTCAAAATACGACCTCAACCCCATAATATAATCCATTAATCCTTGGTATGCCTTCTGAATGGCGCCCTTCTCAAGTTGTTTTCTATATTCATTCATATTATGTTGAAATGATGACATATCCCGACAGCCTCTTCTGATGCATCCTCTTTGTTGAATAATGCTAATTAGTTTTCCCTGCTCACATGAGAAACTGGTGAACGTCACGAAGGTGCTAGGCGAAATCAGAAATTGGAAAGGCAAGCCGAAAGAACTGGTTGCGTTCTTGGCTGAAAGCATAGAAGAAGATGGAAAGCTTTTTTCTCAATTGATTGAGGTTTTGAAGTCTGGTTCTGATGTTGAAAAAGGAACAGCTGCAGACGTAATGAAGCATGTCTCAAAAAACAAGCCTGAGATTGTAGCGCCATACATTGATGAGATTGTTGAATACGTAAACTACAAGGCGCCGAGAGTAAAGTGGGGCGTGCCTGAAGCAATAGGAAACTTGGCGCAAAAATTTCCAACCGAAGTCGAGAAAGCAGTTCCGAATCTGCTGGCAAACACTAGCGATGAGAGCACTGTGGTTCGCTGGTGTGCAGCTTTCGCCTTGACAGAAATCGCAAAAAACAATCCAAAACTCGGACAAGAACTCAGGTCAAGAATCGAAGAAATAACCAGAAACGAGAAGAACAATGGGGTCAAAAACGTTTACTTAAAAGCCCTAAAAATCATGAACAAGTAATCCTTGAAGAAAAACGAAAACCATCAAAAAAAGGGGCGGCGGGATCTGTCGCCACTGAGGGCTGGAAGCAAATCCCACTGACTCCCCTTTGTTTTCTTTTTCTTAGATGTGATGTTTCGAAGAGAATTTGTATCTTGCTTTGCTGAATTCTCCAACAGACGGCGCAAGATTTAGATAGCAGGTTGTTCCCAAAGGTCGGCATGGAAGAATACGATGTTGTTGTGGCAGGCGGAGGGATAGCTGGTTCTGTAGCTGCTAGATTTGCTGCCAAAAACGGCTTCAAAACACTACTCATCGAGAAGTACAAGACACCGAGAAACAAATCTTGCTCGGGCATACAATTCACCTATTTCGAGAAGCTTATCGGAACAAAAATACCGCGAGAAAAACTGTGCACAAACGAACTTAACAAAGTAGAGATGATTACGCCAAGCGGCAAGGTCCTGAAAGGTCAGATGCGGATGCTGAATTTCTGGCGTTCCACATTTGACCATTGGCTCAATACGCTGGCAGCTGAGGCAGGCGCAGAATTCCGCGATGAAACTTCGCTGGCAGACTTGCATGAAGAGGCAAAAGGGTTCACTGCCAAAATCTCCCGGCTCAATAAGCATGAGGAAGTCAAAACGCGGTATTTTGTTGGCGCGGATGGCATGCTCTCACAAACCAGGCGAAAACTGCGTCCAGAAGATTTTGCGGGGAAAGCGTCGGGGGCGACTGTGAATTATTATTTTGTGGGCGACGCCAAGTTGAACCCTAACACGCTTTACATGTTTTATCAACGAGAGTTTTCGCCTCTCATGTTTGCTTGGGCTTACAAGAAGGATAACAAATGGGTCATAGGCACAGGCGCAAACGAAAACCCGTTGGAATATGCAGAACGCTTCTTTAACCACGTGAAGGAAAAATATGGACTTCACGGAGAAATAGTTGAAAGAGAAGGCTTCAGCTCAACCATGAAAAGCAACATATACTTGGGAAAAGGGAACCTGCTGATGGCTGGAGATGCCGCTGGATTGGTGGACCTTTACCGTGGAATGGGCATGGACAACGCTGCGCTAAGCGGTCGCTTAGCTGTGAAGGCACTCAAGAAAGCTGAGGAAGACGGTTGCGCGGCGATTGAGCCTTACCAGCGGTTGATGAAGCGAACTGTTCACAAACTTGAAGCAAACGCAAGAAGGCAAGCCGACAGATTTGCCTCTGACAAGATGCTTGAGAAAAGTTTGTCGCCTGCTAGCCTGATGAAAGGCGGCTTGCTTATGGTTATGAGTAACGGGATAAACAGGGTTCTTCCACCGGAGAAAATGATTCTTCTTCCCCTTTGAAGAAATGACACCCTTTTTTGCTCGCTCTGGAAGCTAATGCTAGGCTGCAATTGGAGTGGGTGTTCATATACTGTAGTCAACCTTCAAAAACTCGTGTTAGGCTAAAAAAGAGAAAAAGTGGATGGCGGGAGATGCTGCCACTGAGGCTGGGAGCAAATCCCAGCGGCCCACGACAGACCAGAACAATAGAGCTTAAAACATAAATTGTCAAAAGCGCAATAATCTATTGATTGCTGGTGATGCGAGTTGGGTGCATATAGGGAGTTCGGGGCAGTTCCAGAACTAAAGAGCCTTTACAGAGTGTACGCTATGTTCGTAGTGGCTGGCGGTTTTCTATGGTGGCTTATACCTTTGGAAGCTGCTTTGATTTTTTGGGGGGAGCAGTTAGCGGCGGGGATAGTTGCTTTGGCCGTTATTGCGCCCGTTCTTGTTGCGCTCATGGTTACGCTGTATTGGATCCCTAAATTCCACGCTTCAATAAAGTATGTTTTCGCAGAAGACGAAATCGTAGTGGACAGGGGGGTTTGGTGGAAAACAAAAAGCGTTGTGCCCTATAACCGAGTTACAAACGTTAACATCTATCAGGGGCCTCTTTCAAGGCGTTATGGCATAGGCAGGTTGGCAATTCAAACTGCAGGTTTCTCTGGCGTTAACAGTTCAGGCCACAAAACAGCGGAAGCAGACATCATAGGAATAAGAGACTTTGAGAAAACAAAAGATGAAGTCATGGGTTTTGTCAAGGGAACAAGACCTGTGGCTGTTGAGGCAGGTGCAGAATTGACCAGAAACGTGAATAATGAGGTTCTTGAGGAACTTCGAAGGATACGCAAAGCCGTAGAAAAACAATAAACTGTCCATTTCTAATTAACCCATCAAATAGAAAGGATAATTAAGTAATCCAATTTGTGTTGAAAAGAAGAATTAAATGTTGCCAAACCACTATATAAGATATGGAACATGTAGTTTATAGCGAATGGGTGCCGATGGGGGCTTTGGTTAAGGGGTTAATGGTTATGTTTTCCGCCATTACTGTTTTTGTGTCTTGCATTCTTCTTCTTGAGGGTAGAACCTCTGGTGAGGACGCTTTTGGACTCTTGTTTGGTTGGGGAGTTTTGGCTTTTGTCTTGTTTTTGTTTTGGAATTACAGAGGGCTTAGAATTCAAATCAGCGGCAGTAGGCTATTTGTGAAGTACGGCTTGTTTAATCAGAAATCCTTTTTGCTTAAGGATATTGCTTCATGCAAAAAAACCACAGCTCACTTTGGCAAGTACTTGGGAATTGGCGTTAGATACGGCTTAGATGGCTCCATAGCCTACACAACCTCGTTTGGCAACGCTGTTGAAGTTACGCCCAAAAGGGGCAGAAAGTTTGTTTTTTCCTCTAAGAGACCAAGCCAAGTATGTGGAATAATAGAAGAAATTATGTCCTCTGAGGTGGGGTGAGCTAAATGTGTGCCTACCGTAAGCCCAAAAGAAGTGATTGGACGAAATCATTGTTCTTTATTGGAGTTTATATTGCAGTTATTGCGGTCTCAAGTTTTTTCCTGCTTCTATCTTACTGGTACTTGTGGATAGTGTTGGTGGGTGGAGGGCTAGCGATTCTTGTTCTTTGGCATGCCACATCCACAGCGTATCATTGTCCAAAGTGCGGTGCTAACTTTGAGATTTCCTTTTTGACTGATTTCTTCAGCCCTCACGGAGTAACCAAGAGTGGCGGAGCCTGGAAATACTTGAAATGTCCCATTTGCTCAACCAGATCGAAAATGGAAATATTAGTTAAGAAAAAAGCCAAATCAAGCCCATAGCGAGTTATTCGCTCAATTTTTCAAATTGAAGTGTATAATCAAAGATGTTGCCTCTGCTTTCTTTTAGTTTGAAGCCAGCTGATTCGCACCATCTTTTTGTGGTTCTTCTTATCGGGTAATTTGGGTCTGTAAAAAATTCGCTAACCGATAGAATTCCATCGGCTTTTAATATTCGACGTAACTCTTTGGGTGCTTTTTCTTTATCTGGAATTTCTGCTAATACAGTAATCATGTAAACTAAATCTACCGAATTATCTCGAACTGGTAGTGCGTGCGCACTTGCAACTATTGGTATGATGTTATGGGCGTCTTTGTTTTATGGCTTTTTCAGTTTCTTTTTAAGCCTATCTATCATTGTCTTTTGAACATCGATGGCGTAGACTTCGCCTTCTTCTCCAACAGTCCTCATAACTTCTATTGCATAAATATCTGGACCACATCCAAGATCCATTACAGTCATACCTTTCTTTATCCCACTTCTTTCAACTATTTCATCTGAAGGTTGCATAATTGTTCTCACTCTGCTATCAAGAAAACATCGGGTGAAAGAAGGCGCTGGAAACTTGAAAAATCTTCCTACAATTCTCATTCCCAAATAAAATGCTACTAAGAAGACCACAATGTACAATAAGACTTCGCCGATCACCATCTTTATCACTAAGTACAAAATGGCACAACAAAAACTTGAGCTTGTTTTTCCTCACTGAATAGCTACTATTAGCTCAAGTTTTCATGAGAAGCAAATTCCGAGAATTTAAACCGATATCTAAACCTAACCCCCGCACCAAAACCCAAAAGCATCTCAAAACCCTTCTAAGCGACGAAAGAGAATAGAGCTTCCGGGGTCAAGGTAAAAGATCATCTTCCTCGACAGGATACCACCGCGGATGGTCTCTGAATGTTCTTTTACCTCAGACTTTTCCGACTCTATTCTCTATAGAAAGGAGCAAGTTTAAGAGGGTCGAATTTATTGGTACTGTTTGAAAACCTTTGTCTCGTAGAGGTCGACCCTCAGGTTCAGGATATAGAAGTCAAATTGTTTTGTTATGGTCTCTAATTGCGAAAGGTCAGCTATGCTTTCATGAAGTCGTTAAAGAAACTAACATTGATGAAAATAGGGTGCGTCCAAATCTTCAAATATTGATTGAAAAAGGTCTCGTTAGAAAATACAGAAGAGGACACAAAATGATGTATGAAGTTTCAGACAAAAATCAAGCTAATAGGTATCTGTGGGATGAGTTTATGAGGTTTGCTGGTGAAGAAACCAAGACACAGCCGTCAGTCTCATCAGCCATCAATACCTATACAGATTCATCCAGCTGGAAAACCCTTCAAGAAGACGTAGATTTTGTTGTTGACAGAAAAATGGGAGTTATAACTTTCTCCAAATCGCCGAGAACTCCCGTTAAGGTTACATATAGAGCAGGGTACGAAAAAACACCCGAACCTATACGGAAAGCCTCAGCTGTTTTGGTCGCGGGTTTTCTCCAATGGATTTTGGCTCTTAAAAGTAAGAAGGGGAATGATATCCGTTTGATTCCAAGGAAAACCTGGAAACAAGTAAAGCAATTAATCGAACCTTTCAGGAAGGGCATCATGGACAAGGAAAGAGAGATTTTGCTAAGAGAAGTTACAGAACACCCCCATGAAACATATCGGCTAGAGCGGTCTGAAGGACTCGAACTCTACAGAGATTACGAGAAACTTCTCAAATGGGCAAAAGAGTTGCGGTTGATTGAAAGGCTAGAAGCTACTAAGAGCATGACAAAAGGAGTGCGAGAACGACGCATAGGACCTAAGCGTCAAAAACATCAAGAACCTATATAATGGAGAGAATTCCTCCATATTATTTGCAAAAAATTCGCCGAGAATTTAAACCGAGATGTAAACCTATTCCCCGGCGCCAA
>Ga0172365_10001894_pt1 | contig 15155 bp, 12 predicted proteins | sample LakKivSesite48cm_FD_114535 | JGI IMG/M metagenome (GOLD analysis project Ga0172365, IMG submission 114535) | Sediment microbial communities from Lake Kivu, Rwanda - Sediment site 48cm | ecosystem: Environmental > Aquatic > Freshwater > Lake > Sediment | place: Rwanda: Western Province, Lake...
ATCAAGCAGTTCAGCAACCAGTGGATGTCACCAGGGTTCGACAGGTTGCTGAAGGTTGACTGCAAGACAGCTGACAAGGGAATGCTCGGATACAGCTGGGATGACACCGAACATAGCAACCCGTTCAAGGACATCGACAACATCATCGAGCTGCAGTCTGGCATGGGAGACAAGGATCTCAACCACCTGTTCATCGGCACCAAGACTGCCAAGATCCTCAAGAACCACGATGTCATCCTGAATCGCATCAAGTACGCACGGGATGTCAGCGGCGGCACCTTGCAAGCATTCTTCGGCGGCCTTGATAACAACATGGCGGTGCACGTCGTGAAGGCGCAGACCTTCAAGGCGCATGCCACTCAAGTCAATGCCTATGGTGGCCCAGGCACTGGTGACCTCACTCCAGACAACTGGACGACCCGCAACAAGTACTGGTTCATGCGTGAATCTAGCTACGAGTTCGCATTCATGACCGCGAGCAACCTGGGATTCACGTTCACGAGCCGGACGTGTCCCTCGCACAATGGCGAAGGGTACTACACGAAGACCTCCACGTCTGACGAGCCTGAAGTAACGCGCGTTCGCTTCGAGCTGAAATTCTCGCCAGGTCTCGAAGGCTGGGGCGACCACGCGGTGATCAGGAGAACCGTTCCACAGACTGCGTAAGGGTGAAGCAATGACCAAAGCAACTCTCACGACACAGGCCGAGATCCTGTCCCTGTTGGAGTACGCGAAACTGGGCTACACGATAGAGGACATTCCTGATTTCGTGATCGACATGGCCGCGTTGGACGTGGAGATGTTGCTTGGTAAAGCTCATGCCCTCCCGCTGGTGTACACGAGCGTTATCGATCTCGATGACGTGCGAGGTCGCGGTTACTTGTGGGCCTCGCACGTTTGTTTTGTTCTTGAATCACTCTCCATGCGGGGACAGATAGAACAGTCCTCTGGAGACGTGGCGGAAAGCAAGATCGGGAACGTCACCACCCAGTTCCAGCGGTGGCAGCCAATGTTCTTTTTTGCCAAGGGCATGGCGCAAGGATTCTTCGATCTACTTCCTCACCTGACCTACCAGATGAAGGCAATGCAACTGGTACGGGCGTGGAAGTCGTGGACATTCAAACAAACGTATCCAGGCGAAGTTCCCTGGGGAACCGTCGTCGGCAACCTCGACGAGCGCAGCAACGTCCAGTACCTGCCAGTCATGAGCATGCTGGACACCATCTCCATTGTAGAGGAGCTACAGTACGTGATCCCTCATGCTTAGCCACCTGTACGCGAAGAATGCATGGTCGAGGCGCTTCAAGACCAAGCAGCCGGTATACGCGATAGTGGAACCTCCCAGGGAACGCTCCCCCGGTGGCAAGTACACGCAGGGCCAAGGCATCCGCGTGGACGAGATTCGTGCCGTCTACGCGGTGCGGGACTTCCAATCCAAGATGGACTCGCGGGCCGATGGCCTGCACTACACGTCAACTGCCAAGTTCCTCGTTCCTTTTTCCGAGTTCGACAGGTTGGGGATCATCCCAACGCAGCCGGGCCTCATGATTGCCATGGCGGGGTTCGGACTAGGAAGGGTGACGGATGCGGCAGGGGACGCGCACGCGAAGCTGTACAAGCTCACGTGCGACAAGACTCGTGATGACTTTCCCACTCTTGCGGCGGGGTGGGATCTTGCGGGCGAGGCACCTAGCGGCTGGGTAGCCAATGACCCCGCTGGCACGTTGGTAACCTGGTCTCCACTAACCATCACGAACGGCGCCAGTGGACATCCGAACGTCGTGGTGGACATCCAGGAGCACATCCACGCTCCTGCTGTCTCGTGCTCTTTTAGCTTCAAGGTGAACGCATCCCTTGCAGGGGACGGGCCAGTCGGATTCTTCATCTTGGGAAACAGCACGGATCCTGGCGTGGCAGATGGAATACTGCTGAAGATAGACATCGTTGGTGGTGCGCTGGACATCTGGTGTGAAGGATTCCACCAGGCGCTGGAGAACGACACGTGGTATGATGTCACCTTCACTGAAACCAGCATAACCATCGGGGACGAGGAGCATGAAGACACGAGGCTGGACACGCACGGCATGTACCTGGTGTTCTCTGGTTCAAACGGGGTGGTGGCGAGCATTAGCTTCAGGGACGTGGAGGTGTCGTGCGAACATGCTCTCTGAAGCATGCCTCGACGCGCTCGTTGCTCTCATCAACGAGAAGCCCGTCACCATGGGCACGAAGACGTTCCATCCAAGGAGCATGCGCGAGCACGAGATGGTGAATGCCGAAAAAGCTGCCGCCGTCGTTCTCCAGGAAGTGGGCACCAGTCCCAAGAAACGAGTGCTGTCTGATCTCGTGCAGCATGATGACGCGACCGGGGTGGAGACGTTCGGCCTGCAAGAAGTGACGGAGATAGTGCTCATCGTGTCAGCGAAGGAACTTCGCAAAGGAGACGAGATAATAAATCCCAAGGATGTAACCGACGCGATATTGAGGAAGATCGATAGCATTGTTAAGAAGAGGTTCAACTTCACCCTGGCAACATACAATGCCTCGGTGGACATGAGCAGGTCGTTTGTCTACAAGGACTTCACCCCTTTCGTGCAGGGAGACGGGTACTCGAGGCGAGAGATGCGCGTGTGGATAGAACACGACACCACGTGGGATCTCACCGGCGAGGAAGCGTGCCCGTTCGGCCCTGCCACGAGGCAGATCAATTTCAAGATGGAAGGTGATGATGACTACACGATTGTAATGGAGGAATGAACATGGGAAACATATACGTGAACAGCGTGGATTCCCAACCACTCTCACGGCCGGTGCCGATGGGCATCGCCAACGTGCTGATGCTGGGGTTCGACGATGCGAACGACGCGATCTTTGATTCCGCGTCCAACCCGGTGAGTGCGGCTTCGTTAGGATCCAAGGTGGCGGTGATAACATCGTATGCCGAGTTCTTGTCGATATACAACGGGGAGCCAGAAGACACGCCACTGAAACGTTCCGTGGAGGACTACTTCAACGAGGAAGCGGGATATGGCGTCGATGCAGCGAAGATATACCTCTACAGGTTTTCCGAGGAAGATACTGGCGACACGATAACCGACGAGACAGCGTTGCCTGGCGTGGACGTGACAGAATGGCGCACGGTAATAAGCCCCGTGACTGCTGTATCGATGGTGAAGGTGTCGTACAACGGTGCTATCCCTGAATCGCAGGCTGGCGGGTACGCTGCCGAGCAGGATGCCGACACCGGGCTGTACACTGGAAAGGTCACGTTCGACAGTGGTTTTCCAAAGCATGATGGCGAGTACCAGGCAATAAATCCTGCCCTCGACGAGGTGCTGATAAGCTACACCACCGGAGGCCTGGAGACGGCATTGAAGGTCGTTGCCAACATCGACGTGCAGTATGTCATGGCATGCTACGACAATGGCAAGATGACCGGCACTACTCCAGCTGAAGGCATCTATGGTGGCACGAGCCTCGTGAATGACTACAAGAAGTTGGCAGGATTTGTCAACCAATCGGCAACCAGGGGATACTATCGCAGCGCTATCTGTGCCCTGCCTGCCAACGCGAAACCTGGAGACACGGCCACGGCCTACGGAGCAGTTGCCAAGTGGAAGGACTTGAGGAACAACGACCTTGGAAACAACAAGCGCGTCATCGTGGCGGCCTTCAAGCAGGCAGTCGGCACGACAGGATACTACGGGCAGTTCGACACGGCGGCATACATGGCGGCACTCATCCGCAAGTGCAGGGTACGCGAGGACGTTGGTGGCACGAAGAATAACATGGCGGTGGATCCATACGACGACGACGCGATGCAGTACGCGTTCAAGAATGCGCGCATCTGCACCATCGTCGCGGCACCTAGCCTCATCGAAGGCACGTTCCTCAACTTCGGTTACACGCTGGGGTCGAGAAACGACAGGTCGATCAACCACGTGAGATGCTTCGACCAGATACGGCACCTCGCGGAGGCCAGGCTACTCGCGGCCATCGTGGACAAGCGCATCCCGTACAACGTGGAGGGCGCCTACGTGATAATGTCCATCATCGGTGGAGCTATACAGACGGCACAGATGTGCGGGTGGTGTGAAGGACTGGCTGAAAAGAGTTCACTAGTGCCAGATCCGATCAAGATACCCATCATGGCGTACATGACGAAGGCCAACAAGACACCAGCCGACTGGGAGACCATCACCAACGCGGCGAACAGTGGCACGTGGACAGGAATACAGTTCACTGTCAAGTGGGGGCCAAACACCGAGCGCATCGAGCTAGCACCAATATCGGAGGTGGCATTCTAAAATGTCAGGAGTAGGATTGCCAGTACCTGGAAAGATCGGGTGGCGCACGAAGCTCAAGTTGTGCATTGTCTATCCGAGCGAGGAAGACATAGTACCAGGAGGCGGTTCGAGCACGGAATACGTGCTAGGTATCCTGGACAGCGCATCAATCGACGGGATCGGCTATGCACACGAGGACATCAACGGCATCAGTAATTGGGGACTAGGCAAGAAAACAAAGCCTCCAGGCTCGAAGACCGGCAAGCTGGTCGTCGCGGAGAATGACTGGTGTTACAAGCTCATCAGGTGGCTAGCTGCCAACGATGGCAAGTTCGATATAAAGATTGTCGAGGTTGATGCTGCTCAGAACCCAGGCTTTGGACAGTGGAAAGGCGGACAGGAGGCATGTATCGGATGCTTCATTGATCCGCTCTCGAAGGACTACAGGATAGGAGAGCTTCCGTATCTCACCGTGCAGTTCAGCTGGACAGAGTTCAAGTTCATCGACACGGACACGAAAGCTACAGTGTACATCGGTAGCGGCGCGTTTGTTGCTGGTGCGAAACCCACGCCTCCAACGTGATGAGCATGGTCGATCTCATCGACGCCATTACCAGGGGCATAGACTTGTATTCTTTTTTCTATTCCAAATACTACGGCCCAATAAAGTACAGGCCACTGACAAACTTCGAGCTATCTACTGTCATCGAAGATGCTGTCTCTGGAAAGCCGTGGGAAGTGAAAGAGTTCCTGAGAGATTTGCAGATAAAGCACGTGCTGCCACCAAGCATCCCAAGAGAGATGAGCCGCGATCTCGTAAAAGCATACGAGCACATGTGCGCGCTTGTCGTGTATCACGCGGTGAAGGACTTCCAGAAGGAGAACTGGCAACATGTCCGAAATGGCATTCCTCTTGGGATGGCGCTCCTGGAGGGACCAGATAATTACCTGGAAGTGGAGAGCATGGCTGGAGAAGTGCTGGCCCTCAGCTCGCAGCCACGAGAAGTGCTGGAATCGTTCATCGAAACAGAGGGCGGAGAAAGGCTAGCAAGTGCCGTGTGGAAGCTGGATTACCAGCTGACAGATGCCATGTGGAAGCTGACAGACTTGCAATTCATGTTCATCATTAAATGCAGGGAACACGAGAGAAAGGCACGTGACCTGGCAGAGTTGAAAGCCGCGCTGCCGCATCCGATCACGCCGACAACTCCAGAGGAGAATGCCTTGATAGAGAAGTGCGAGCAGATAAAGAAGAGGATACGAGGATGAGCATATCAGATTTCAGCGTGTCCATAGGGATAGACAGTGGAAATGCAAGAAACACCGAGCGCGTGCTGAAGACGCTGCAGAAGATAAAGGAATTGGACAAGAAGATGCAGACGAGCAAGCTGGCGAAAAACCTGGCAGACTTCGACCTCACGAAGATGTCGAAGGATGCCGGGTTTGACGAGCTGCGAGAAAGATTGACTGTCGCGAACGATAGCCTCAGGGACATGTTGAAGAAAGTGGATACCATGGACGAGGCATTCAAGACGGGCGGTGCCATTGGCGAGAAGGTAGAGGAGTTCATGGAGCAGGTACGGCAGCAGTTGGACACCGCGATAGACACGATAGAATCCAAGGTGGATGGTGTCAAGAGGAACGTTGGAAACAACTTGAAAAAGGTGCGGGACAAGATAGACGAGGTAAATAATGGTATCGAGTCGGTGCTGGTTGACATGGCCAGGAAGGAGGATACCGAGAAACTACACGCCAGGTTGGATAAAGCAGTGACTTTGTGGTCTAGCGAGCTTAACGATGTTCTCGACCAGACGCTAACGCCAATACCACAGAATCTGATACAGTTGATACGAGATAATCTTGTATCGAAAGTAGAACATGTTGGACGAGAGACACAACTCGCCATGGTGGACATGCGGAAAGCGATGCAGGATCTTGCTGGAGGGCTGTCGAAGAATGCCAGCATGGACGACCTGAAGAAGGAGTTACAAGCGGTGCATGACACGTTAAGAACTGTCAGGATACTGGTGACGGACAAGCTAACGGAATCCATGAAGAAAAGAAAGCAGCAGCCTCCTCCAGGAGGGCCGCCACCGATCCCTCCAGGTCGGGAAGATGTCGCGCGGCCTCCACCAGCAGCACCAACGACGACAGTTCCTGTCAGCGAGAAAGCTTCCCCGACATGGAGAGTAACGTTTAACAATCTCGGCAGGCCTGTCGTGTCAACAACGAAAGAAGGATTCCTGAAGACAATCCCACCACCAGAAGAGTTTAGAGAAATGGTGGAGGCGAAGAGGTTTGGAGAACTGTCTCCAGCGATGATGGACAAGATCAACGAGTTCCTAAAGCGAGAAGGACTCGAGATCGTAGATGCAGTTAAAGAAGAGATAAGAGAACTGAAGAAGGACGAGAAGGTGAAAGGAGAGAGCGTGCTTAGCGAGGATGACGTGAAATGAGCGGGCTGATGGCAAAGATATTTCCACAGGCAAAGTTTGCGAACAAGATGCTGCCTCCGATAGGCGAGAAGGAGCAGTTGAAGCAGCTCATGCCGTACATGACCGAGTACATCGCCCTGAAAATGGCAAGCTGGGGAAACAACGGGCGCAATCTAATGCCCGGATGCATGTTTGGCCCACTGCCCCTATACGCGGTCACGAACATGGAAGCAGGCAAGTCTGACAAGCAGCTACGATACAGGAGCATCGGTGGACAGTTCCTGGCGTACCAGGAAGGCGACAACGTTAGCTTGCGTGTAGACCTCACGCTGTCAGGAGACTCCAGGTTCGTCTACCTATCCATGCTGGATGGGCTGTACGTGAGGGGACTTGCCACGTTCAAGGTGCGGGAGTTCAGGAACATGACTGCTACAGCCGAAGCTAATGCTGGTCCACTGCTGGGAACTCTTAGCAGCTCGTACAATCCAGCAACTGCTAACTGCACTCCAGTGCTCGTGGGGGCGGCTTCCATGGTGCAGGCCGCGGCACCATTGCGAGGCACTCTTCCGATGACCGGCGCGGTGACGGCTGCCAACAATCCCAATCCTTATCTCACGGACGACATCACGATAAACAGGGGACAGTGGAGAAAACAGGGAGGAACGACGAGAGAAATAAGAGGAAATGTTCCAGAATCCAACGATCCTTGGAAGGAAGTGGAATGGTGGCAGAGAAGGGAGCGCATCATCACGCACAAGACGTTTCCGGTTATAACAGAGGAGGAGATATTCAGCAGGATGTACATCGAGTCCATGTTCTGGCGCAAGACAGTTGGCACGAATGGAAGGAACGACATAACCGTGAACTTGTTACTGCGAAGGTACGTGGAACCGCCGGAGAAGATGTTCCTGGAGACCAGGGAGCCGGTGCAGGAGAAGATTCGTGGCAATAACTGCACGGAGTCGAAGCTGTCGAAAGGCAGGTCTCCAAAAGGAACGGAGATGCTGGAGAAGGCACCTGACGAGGCGGTAACTGCGGCAAAGGGAAAGCTCTCGACGAAGCGATTCTTGCGACTCATCAGCACTGGCGGAAAGGTAGCTCCAATGAATCCATCCAATCTTGGTGCATCCGTGGCAGTTCCAGGCGGGAACAACTACAGGGACAGGAACGGCGTGCTCAAATACACCGACACGCGGGAACAGGACGACAAGGAAGCGTATTACGTGGGACACGTCGCGGCTTCTGCGGTAGAGATTGCCGAGCCAAGGAACCTCGTGAAGAGCGAGGAGGACGACTACGCGATAGCGTATTACAAGCCGCATGGATATGTCGCCACCATTGCCGACAACAGGATACCTGGAGACTATGCCATGCTCGCCGTCAACATGCTGTGGAGAAGCATGATCACGGGATCCAACATGGTGATAAACGGCTTCAATGGAAAGGCTATTTCCACCGATCCCGTCATAGGACGCACGCTTACCATCGTCAAGGCGTACCAGCAGGCAAATGCCACGATGCCATCAAGCAGTGGTTCGGTGGTGGCTACTGAATCGCTGCAGCCGACGAGCACGACTGTTGGAAGAAATATATATCTTGAAAACGCCCTTGCCACCATGGGAATAAGCATACCAAGCGGAAAGACGTTCCAGGACATCATGAACATACCAGGCAGGCAGAAGACGTTCGAGGACGTGATACTCAGCGGATGCGACATGAAAAAGTTCACTGGAAGCATTCCAATCAAAGGCACGATGAGCTTCACGTCTCCAATACAGATGACATGGTACGTGTACTTGAACACGTCACCATATGGAAATCCTGTCAACGTGTACGTGTCACTCCAAGGTTATCGAATGCTAGTGACTCCAGGTAGTGTTTATTTCTTGGGAACGCCGGACAAGCCAACATGGAAAGGGGAACACAGGGGTGGATACATCGTGACTTATTGCAACAAGTCCCCAAGAGATGAGATATATTTGTACGTGAAAAGTCTCGACATGGTAAATGAGAACGTGAACGTGGAAGGAATCATCATCATGCCTTCGAGGGGAGTAAATTGACTGGATATTTCACCCTGTACGTGCCAGCCAAGAATGCCAACATGGAATATGTTCGCACCGACGTGGTTGACAGTGGACCGAATGGCACCATGAAAATATCGTGCGGATATGGAATGCAGGGAGGAAGGGCGGAGATACGCATCCCCACGTTCCCGGAGGTGGTAAAGCAGCTATGTCCGCAAGACAAGATCAAGGTGACGTTTGCTGATGGGAACCCGCACAGGCCACTACAGCTGAGGGTGGTGAACGTGAAGTGGGCGCCACCAGTGAGCAACGATCCTGGCGCGTGGGCGTACTTCATACAGGCAGACTTCGAGTCCTCGTGGAATCTTCGCAGGAGGGTAATAGCCAACGTGCATTTCGAGAAGATGATGGATTATGTCGATACGTTGCAGCAGATATTCGATTCGGTATTCTTGTCACCTGATGACAAGCCTACCATAGATCCAGGAAAGCAAAAGAGTAGCAGGGGAATATTCTCGTATCCATCCTATTTCCTGGACGGGTACATCTCCCTGGCACAAGTAGTGGAGGATATCGTTGACGAGAACAAGTGCGAATGGTACTGCGATCCGTTCGACAATAGTATATGCGTTGGCAGTCCTGTAGCGACGAGAAGTCTTGTTGGTGGTTCCTCCAACACGACGAATGGCATAACAAGATACCAGTTCTTCCAGATGTCTGGCAAGATGTTTGCCAGCTTCGTGTTCGATGGAACTGTTGATGCGCTCATAGGCAGCTCTATAGTCATAGATGGCAGTAGGTGGAAGGTAATAAAATGCGAGTATGGTGCCAGGGGAAACGGCTACAAGGAATGCACCGGAATAGCAATAATGAACAAGCATGTCTGTGGAAAGAAAACAAACCAGTGGTTCACCAGGAAGGATATAGATACAAGGCAGTATTATGACGTGGAACGACAAACGAAGATAGTAGATATTGTCGATCCGAGCAGTGGAGACAAGAAAGTGGATTCCTACGCAACTCGTAACACTGTAAAGTGGGCGAGAAAAGGAATCAAGAGGGAATCGGAACAGGAGTTGCCAATGAAGGACATGCGGCAATACGAGTTCCTGGATGGATACATAATAGACAACGTTATCGTCTCGACGCCATTTGCCGGGGATGGCGTTGGCTTGAAGTTTCCATTCGTGGATACTAGCAGGCACTTGCTCATATTCCCTGAAAAGAAAGGTGGTTATTCCATAATAGATGGAGCTATCTGGAAGGCCGGGGATGCGATACCAAAATGCGAGCCGAAAGATTTATATCTGCGCATGGAGAAGGGCAGCCTATACTTCGACGAAGCAAACGAAACGTGGCTGGTGAAAGCCAAGAACGTGAAGCTCGAAGCGGCACGACCTGATGCCGCTGATACCAAGCCAGATCCGACGAAAACAGACGGGACGTTCGTCAAGTTGGAGAGTGGCGGCATCATAACGATAGAAGGAACGACAATAAACCTCGGAAAGGATGCGAGCGATCCAGTAGCGCGAAAGAGCGATCTACAGGCAATTGTTGACATGATAAACGGGCATGGACATGAGACTGTTATGAGCCTCGGTACACCAACAGGGCCTACAGCAGCAACGCCACCACTACCATACATGACGACGCCAGCATGTTCAAGCACGACAAAGAGTGAATGACATGAACACGAAAAACGTACTCGATAAGGCAACTGTTACAATTGGTTGGATATTATGGGCGGGGATATACGTCGTCGTGTTAGGCCTCGTGTTCATGGTGATAGACACGATGCACCCCTTCGCTGACTGGAAGCCCTGGACGTGGAGCTTCTGGGCATGGTTTCTTTGCATAGGTGGTGCCGTCATTGGATTCATCATGTACACGTTAGCAATGATAGGCATCATATATCTCGCCAAGAAGTACATACATGTAGGAGAGAGAGAAAATGCCAACACTGGATTACGGCAAAGTCCCCAAGCGTGACCCCCGCACGGGCGACATCTACATGGACATGGATGGAAACCTGCCCATGCTGGAGGGAGAACCGCTGTTTGTACAGGAATGCAACGTCGCGCTCGACACGTGGCGTGGCGAGGAGATACTGGACGACGGCTACGGCTTTCCGGTGAACTTTGTTCGCAAGAATCCAAACATGATGGAGATAACTACCTTGCTAAAGAGTGCCATCCTGGAAACACTCGATCCGAACCGCATCAACACGCTTTACGAGGCATTTGTTGATAGCGTGCAGTATGCTGGAAAAGACGAGGAGGAAGCGCTTATTGGCACGTGGAACATCGGTATAACGCTCATATCCATAAACCAGAATAGTAGCAAGCTAACATTCGGAGTTGATGCACCATTTCAGAGTATGGAATAACAGAAACGGGATACATGCCCAAGCCAGCTGACACGGTGCTGCAGGAGAATTTTGACCTGCTACACTCGCTCGACAACAGGCACAACACTGCCAAAGGCACGTACACTTACCAGATAATGAAAATCTTCGCCATGAAATACGCGGAGATAGACATGAACCTCCTGGACATTTTCAACATCATCTCCATGGAGAACGCTGTTGGTGTCTACCTGGACTACCATGGCATAGAACATGGACTCTTCAGGAAGGGAGCCACGAAAGCCACGACGACTGTAAAACTAACAGGCCCGGCTGTCGGATTCAACATTCCTCTTGGGAGCACGTTCGAGACCAACAGTGGATTCCAGTTCGTCACGACGGAGGCAGCCATCTTGCCGAAGTCCATCGCTATTCGCAGGGGAGTCGGCACGGATGGCATGCCAGAGCCATACTCCGACGTGGAATCCATCGCCTGGATAAACACGACACCGATGCAGAGTGGTACTGCTTATATAGAGGACACTGACTGGACGTTCGACGCGGAAACACAAGAGATAACCTGGTTGACTGCTGGTCCCGCTGCTGGTTCGCTGTATTTCATCGGCCTGGAAGCAAGCGTGTCGGTGACGGTGGATGTCATTGCTGCCAGCTACGGGGAGGACTATCGTGTTTCTCCTGGCATGATAACTGTAAATACCAACGGACTGAGTGGAGTAGAAACCGTAACCAACGAGGAGAATTCGCTCAATGGTGAAAACCAGGAAACCGACATCTTCTACAGGAATCGGCTGCGAAAGAACTCCAACGTGAAGTTCGGATATGAAAATATCGCTGCAATAATAGCTGGAATGGACTTCGTGCGAGCTTGTCGCGTGTACCAGAACACTGGAGTGGACCAGGCATTTCCGAGTGATGACTGGGACGAGACAGACACGTGGACCGACCTCGAGACAGCTAGTCTCTACGACAGCGGCACGGGCATGACGTTGGCACAGACGTTCTCTCCTTCCCAAGATGTAATCACGATTGCAGAAGTCTCCCTTCATGTGAGGAAGACTGGAAGCCCTCCTCCGCTTTGCGTGTCGCTTTACAAGTGGATGACAAGTTATTCCAACACGGTGTCGAGGAGTCCTCTGTGGTGGCAGAACTTCACGGAAGAAGATTTGAATGCCGATTATCCCACGGAATGGCAGGAGATAAACGTGAAGTGCAGGCATGGTGGACTTGACTGGACGAAGGACTACCTTATCGTGCTGTCCATGCCTCCAAGCACCGTAGCTTCGGCAGCTAATCACTGGGACATATCCTACCAGTCGGCTGGCAACGAATATGCAGGCGGGGACATGTATGTAAACGGAACGATATCTACTGGAGCAGACATGGCGTTCAAGACGAGATGGGGTGGTGCTTCGTACAACGTCATAATTGCCATGGAGGAGGGAGAGTCATTCGACGAGCACAGGGATGAGATATGGACTGACATGCTGGACTACAACAAGGAATCACGCGGTCCTGTTAGCATCCAGCCCAACCTGCTGGAAGCCACGGAGGTGTCGATAAACATAACTTGCACCATATACACGGACGATTTGACTGATTGGAGCACGACGAGCCTAGCGGCACGCATAAACATCAACGACTACATAAACTCTCTCGCTCCTGGAGATAACGTCATCTTCTCCATGATAGAAAGGGCAATCCTAACGGCACCAGGCGTCAGCAAAATAATCGGCTGCACGATACAGCGGAACAACGAGACTCCCATAACCAAGGCAGAGGAATACGACATCAAGATCGGCCTGGACGAGATAGCAAGTCTCGGATCTCCAGGCACTACGTTCACGAAAGGCGTGTGGTAATGGAACGACACGACATTCGCATGTTCACGAGCGCGTGGAAGCGCTACTACCAGGACTCCATTCGTGGCTGCTACATGCCACAGCTGGGAGAATGGAGTGTTGCTAATGGATGGGTACCAGGTAGCCAGCAGCTCCACGTGGAGGAGAATTTCATAAATCCCGCTCCTCTCGTCTTGATCGTAACTGGCAGGATACGAGACAGGGACTTGTCGGTAACCATAAACTACACTACCGCCGTGCTTTCATCTTGGGAAACGCAGTACTATAATGGCAAGAGCTACCAGTATCCCGTCTACGTGACAGGGACGACGAAGAACAAGACATTCACGATCCCGAAGTTTACTGATGCGGAGACCATCATGCGGATATGCCAAGAAGACAACCTTATTTACAAGATAAACAGCGTGACGGTGTCCAACTACAGGAACGACGAGCGGTTCTTCATCTACGCGCTCGCGTCCCCGAGTGCCAAGCTCGTCTACGCGCAGGACTGGCACGTGCTGTACGAGACGATGGTTGCCGAGAAGCGCGGGCTATTTGCTGCGCACACCGCGTGTCCGACGTGCCAAGGCACGAAGTTCGCGGGCGGATCGATGACGTGCCCGGAGTGTGACGGGTGGGGATTCTCCGGTACGAATGCGGTTGGAGTGCAATTGGACAGGCTCGGCATGGATGTCGGACTGACGAGAGAATCCACGAACGAGCCTGACGAGAAGTTTGCCAAGAAGGTGTGGGCCAGGAGATGGTGGCTCGTGCCAGAGAAGAGCGAGCTGAAGCGCTACTTCGAGCATTTCTGCCACGTGGGCGATGACGGCATCGACATAGTGGAGATATTCGATGAGCAGGAACCGACGTTCTTCGTTGCAGTGGATCCATCGCAGATGGGATCGAAGGCTATATGGCAGCCTGGAGAGCAGTTCGAGGACTACGATGGCATGGTAGAGCGCGCGTGTCCTGCTGGAGTGAATGGATTCTTTGGATGGCTTGGCGTTGCCCAAGAAGACGTGAATCCCATCCATGACAGCGTGACCATGCAGCCATGGGCGTATGGAAGGGATGGATATGGCAGCCAGTGGGAAGTTAGCATGTTCATGGAGGCAGGGTTTGGTGAGTTGGAAGATTTTGCCATGCCAAACTTCCTGGATGACTTCGACTCGTACACCGAAGGTGCTGACATAGCAACGGAGGCTGCCGCATACCAGAGATACACGGATGACATGGAAGCTTATCCACTGGGAGAATTCACCAGTGGAAGCGGGGATGTCGGGGACTGGGCGATAGAAGGATGTTCTGGGTTGCAGAGATTTGACATCGTGAACCAGGGTGGAAGCAAGCGACTACAAGGTGTAGTGACGGGAAGTGCGCAGATATGGGCGTATGTTATTGCCCTGGGGCATCCGAGAAAGCTTGGCGCGACGATCAACATTAATCACGTGACGACGGGAGCATTTGCAGTTGACATAGACATCCCGGCATCTCCGAGGACTGGAGTGTGCCGTGTCGAATTCAGGAGTGACCACAGCACGTGGTGCACCGATGGCAGCGGCACGACTAACCTGAACTACACGTGGACAAATAACACGGACTTCAAGATGTCCTTCTGGATAGTGACTAACCACACGTTCCGCGTGTTCATTGGTGGGATGCAGAGAGGCGGCACGTTCACGTTCACCGAGGAGGAAGGCGTCGTGGGTGACGCGTGGTTCTACTTCGGATCTCCAAATGCTAATGACGTGTACAAGGCATGCGTGGACGACGTGTGGAGTTATAACACCGGGACAGGTCCTGGGAAGTGGGAACTTGTTGGTGGAGAATTTACCGGGAATGATGGGAAGGGAAAGATCAAGGCCACTGCTAACACCTTGGAGAAATTCGACACGTATGGCCCGGCTGGCACGTCCCTCGATGGCAAGAGCGGCCCTATCGGTGATTGGCTGCTCAACCAGCTCGGTGGCTCTGGAGACACGCTCACGGTCGAGGCAGATGGCGACGGTTTTTGTGCCAAGTATTATGACAGCAGCCCGGCTGGTTATTCCAACCCGTACATCACCCTCGACACGCCGATCAAGGTTGGCGACGTGTTCTGCCTCGATTACAAGACCAGCACGATTACCGGCTCGTACGGCGCGGCGTCGGTTTACCGCACGAGCGACAAGGAGCAATGGATTCAATTAATCTTGGGG
>Ga0172365_10001896_pt1 | contig 15140 bp, 7 predicted proteins | sample LakKivSesite48cm_FD_114535 | JGI IMG/M metagenome (GOLD analysis project Ga0172365, IMG submission 114535) | Sediment microbial communities from Lake Kivu, Rwanda - Sediment site 48cm | ecosystem: Environmental > Aquatic > Freshwater > Lake > Sediment | place: Rwanda: Western Province, Lake Kivu...
CCGGCTACCGCCGCTTCCTCGGCGCCGACCCCGAAAACGCATACGCACTCGCCGAGCTGTGCGACGAGCGTATCGCCTTCACCACGTCCTTCGTCACCTCGCCCGACCTGGAGACTTTCGGAGCCCAATTGGCCCACACCATGAACCGCCCCACAACCCGCCAGGACACACTCCCCTACCTACCCTCCCTTCCTTCCTTCCTTTCCCTCCCGCCCCTCCCCTCCCTCCGCTACCACCCCCAAATGCTCGAATGGGTCGCCGACCAAATCGCCACGCTCGTCCACGAGCAGCACGTCCCGCCGGGGGAGATCGCCGTCCTGGCCCCCTTCCTGACCGACGCGCTCCGCTTCTCGCTGACCAACCGGTTGGAACGGCTGGACGTGCCGGCCCGCTCCCACCGCCCCTCGCGTGCGCTGCGGGAGGAGCCGGCCACCCGCTGCCTGCTCACGCTGGCGGCGGTCGCCCATCCCGAGTGGAAGATGTGCCCCACCCGCTTCGACGTGGCCTACGCGCTGATGCAGGCGATTGACGGGCTGGACCTGGTGCGCGCGCAACTCCTGGCCGAAATCGTCTACCGCGTGCGCGACGGCGCGCCAACCTTGAGCTCCTTCGACCTGCTCAAGCCCGACGTGCAGGAACGGCTCACCTTCGCGCTGGGCAACCGGTACGAGCGGCTGCGCGCCTGGATCGAGGACTACGTCGCCAGTTCTCAAGTCCCCCACCCCGTTTCATCGAAGGATCAGGGAACGCGGGCCGAGCCGTTCGACCACTTCCTGAGCCGCCGGTTAGGGGGGGTGCTGTAGCAGGAGGGGTACGGTTTCCACCGAAACTACGACGCGGGGCAGGTGGCCGCCAACCTGATCGAATCGGTGCAGAAATTTCGCTGGGTCGCCCGCCCCGCCCCACACAACACGGAACACGCAACACGGAACACGCAACACGCTTCACGTTTCACGTTTCACGCTTCACGCCTGGGCCAGGAATACATCGAAATGGTCGAGGACGGCGTGATCGCCGCGCAGTACATCCGCAGTTGGCGGCTCCAACCGGAGGACGCCGTGCTCCTGGCCCCGGCCTACACTTTCCTCATCGCCAACCGGCCGGTGGACTACCAGTTCTGGCTAGACGTCGGGGGGCGGGGCTGGTGGGAACGGCTCTACCAGCCACTCACCCATCCCTACGTGCTCAGCCGTCATTGGCCCCGGGATGCCGTGTGGACCGACACCGACGAGGTCGAGACGCGCCAGGAGGCGCTCTACCGCCTGACGCTCGGCCTGCTCCACCGTTGCCGCCGCAAAATCTACCTGGGGCTGAGTGCACTCGACGAGCTGGGCAACGAACAAAAGGGGCCGCTCCTGCAGGCCATCCAGCGCATCCTGCGCAACCTCCCCCCCGAACCGGAGGTGTAGCCTTGCGTTGTGTGTTAAAATTATGGGACGCAGATGAACGCAGATTTTCGCAGATTAGAGATATAAAATCTGCGTTTATCCGCGTTAATCTGCGTCCAAGAATCTTGTAAAATCCGTGTTCATCCGTGTTAGTCCACGTCCAAAAATCTGAGATGACAGTGTTTAGACCGCGCCCCAAACAACAGGAAATCCTGACCTACACCGGCGGCAAGATGGGCGTCTCGGCCGTGCCCGGCAGCGGTAAGACCCACACGCTCTCGTTCCTGGCCGCCAAGCTGGTCACCAGCGGTGTGCTCGAGGACGACCAGGAGGTGCTCGTCGTCACGCTCGTCAACTCCGCCGTGGACAACTTTGCCGGACGGGTGGCCAGCTTCGTCCAGCGCCGTGGACTGCTGCCCTACCTGGGCTACCGCGTGCGCACGCTGCACGGCCTGGCCCACGACGTCGTCCGCGAGCGGCCCGCGCTGGTGGGCCTGTCGGACGACTTTCAGATCGTGGACGAGCGCGCCGCCGACCAGATCCGCCAGGACGCGGCAGAGGCCTGGCTGCGCGCCAACCCCACCACCGCCGACGATTTCCTGTCGGACGAACTGGACGAAGGGAAGCGCGAGTGGGTGCGCCGCAGTCAGTGGCCCACCCTGGTGAACGACGTCGCGCTCAGCTTCATCCGGCAGGCCAAGGACCTGCAACTGACGCCCGCCGACGTGCGCGGCCACCTGGACCGCTTCCCCCAGCCGCTGCCGCTGGTCGAGATGGGCTGGGCCATTTACGCCGACTACCAGCGCGCGCTTACGTACCGTGGCGCGGTGGACTTTGACGACCTCATCCGGCTGGCGCTGCGAGCCCTGCAGTTGGACCCCGAGTACCTCGAGCGGCTGCGCCAGCGCTGGCCGTTCATCCTGGAGGACGAGGCGCAGGACTCTAGTCGCCTGCAGGAACAGATCTTGCGCCTGCTGGCCGGCCCTGAGGGCAACTGGGTGCGCGTCGGCGACCCCAACCAGGCCATCTACGAGACGTTCACCACCGCCAGCCCTCACTTTCTGCGCAACTTTCTGAAGGAAGAGGGCGTGCTCCCACGCGAGATGCCCAACTCCGGTCGCTCGACCATGAGTATCATCAACCTGGCCAACTACCTGATTGACTGGACGCAAGAGGCACATCCGGTGGAGGCGGTGCGCGACGCGCTACTGCCCCCGCACATCGAGCCGGCGCCGCCCGGCGACCCGCAGCCCAACCCGCCCGACGACCCGGCCCAGGTGCACATCATCGCCCGCAAATACAGCCCGGCCGAAGAACTGCAGGCCGTGGCGGATTCACTTGTTGCCTGGCTGCCGGAACACACAGACAACACGGTGGCCGTCCTCGTGCCGCGCAACGAGCGCGGCTTCGAGGTCGTTGGCGAGCTCAAGAAGCGCAATCTACCGTGCGTCGAACTCCTGCGCAGCACGGGCGCCACGCGCGAGACGGCCGGCGCGCTGGGCAACGTCGTCAATTACCTGGGCGACCCGACCTCACCGGTCAAACTGGCCACGGTCTACCGCGTGTGGCGGCGGCACGCGGGCAGCGAGGAAGAATCCACCACGCGCATCGAGCGGGTCGCCAAAGCGTTGCGTCAGTGCCGGCAGGTCGAAGATTTCCTCTGGCCACGGCTGGAGCGGGACTGGCTGGACGAGCTGGAGGTGGCCGGTGAGTTCCCGCACGCCCGCGAGCAGTTGGCCGCCTTTCGCGGACTGGTCCGGCGCTGGCAGAGAGCGACACTCCTGCCAATAGACCAACTGGTCCTCACGCTGGCGCAGGACCTGTTCCGCGAGCCGGGCGACCTGGCCGTGGCGCACAAGTTGGCGGTCGTCCTGCGGCGCGCCAGTGACAGCCACCCCGACTGGCGACTGCCAGAACTCACGCAGGAACTGGCAGTCGTCGCCCGCAACGAGCGCCGCTTCTTAGGTCTGAGCGGCGACGACACCGGCTTCGACCCCGACCTGCACAAGGGCCAGGTCGTGGTGGCCACCGTTCACAAGGCCAAGGGGTTGGAGTGGGACCGCGTCTACCTGACGTCGGCCAACAACTATGACTTTCCGTCGGCGCTGGCCCACGACACGTTCATCTCAGAGAGATGGTTCGTGCGCGACGAGCTGAACCTGGAGGCGGAGGCGCTGGCCCAGTTGAAAGCTCTTCACGTAGGGCAAGTTGGACAAGTTGGCAACTTGCCCTACAATGTAGGGCAAGTTGCTAACTTGCCCATCGAGGGACAAGCCACGCAACAGGCGCGGCTGGGGTACGCCGCCGAGCGGCTGCGCCTGCTGTACGTTGGCATCACGCGCGCCAGGCGGGAGTTGATCATCACCTGGAACACCGGCCGCCGCGGCGACCAACAACCCGCCGTGCCGTTCATCGCGTTGCAGACGTTCTGGGAGGGCAAGCAATGACACTACCACCCGACTTCCAATTCAGCCAGGCCAGCCTGCAGGATTACGTGGACTGCCCGCGGCGCTTCCAACTGCGCTACGTGCTGCGCCTGGCCTGGCCGGCGCTCGAGGCCGAACCCGCGCTGGAGAACGAGCGCTACCTCCAGCAGGGAGCAGCGTTCCACCGGCTGGTCCACCAGCACGCGCTCGGCCTTCCGCCCGACCAACTGTCGCGCACCGTGACGGACGAAGACCTGCGCCGCTGGTGGCACAACTACCTGGCCGCGCCGCCCGCGGACCTGCCAGCCTCCCGCTACCCGGAAATCGTCCTGTCCGCGCCACTGGGCGAGTATCGCCTGGTGGCCAAGTACGATCTCATCGCCGTGGACGCCGGACAGCGGGCCATTATCGTGGACTGGAAGACCTCCCGCCAACGCCCCCGCCACGCCTGGCTGGCCGGGCGGCTGCAGACGCGCGTCTATCCTTACCTGCTGGTGCAGGCCGGTGTCCATCTCAACGCGGGCCAGCCACTCCAGCCCGGCCAGCTCGAGATGATCTACTGGTTTGCCGACTTCCCGACCGCTCCCGAGCGCTTCGCCTACGACGCGGCTCAATACGAAGCGGATGGCGCCTACCTGGCTGCGCTCATCGAAGAGATCGCGCGCCTGGAAGATGAGGACTTAACGCTCACGGCCCAGGCACGGCACTGCCGCTACTGCGCCTACCGCTCCCTGTGCCAGCGTGGAATCAGCGCGGGTGCCTTTGCAGAGGCCGAAGACGAGCGGGAAGCGGGCGACGAGTTTGACATTTCGTTTGACCTTGAACAGATTGCAGAGATCGAATACTGAAACGTGAAACGTGAAGCGTGAGGCGTAAGAAGACGGAACACGCAACACGAGACACAACGACAAGTGAGTCGCTTCTATGAGAGAGTGGGTCGAACCACAGCCAGTTGAGGTACCAGAAGAACTGCGGGAGGCCGTTGGCGGGCGCCTGCTCGTGGCACAGACGCTGGTTCACCGGGGACTGACCGACGTGGACGCGGCGCGCGCCTTCCTCGACCCGGCGCTCTACCGGCCCACCCCGCCGACTGACCTGCCGAACGTGGAGCTGGCGGCAGAGCGGCTAGAACGAGCCATCCAGCGGGGAGAGACGATCTGCGTGTGGGGTGACTTTGACGTGGACGGGCAGACGGCGACGACGCTCCTGGTCTCCACACTGAAGGAGCTGGGAGCAAACGCCCGGTACCACATCCCGAACCGCCTGCGCGAGTCCCACGGCGTCCACCTCCCCAAGCTGCAGCAACTCATCGCGGAAGGGGTCAGCCTGGTGTTGACGTGCGACACGGGCGTCACTTCGCACGAGCCCATCGCCTACGCGCAGGCCCAGGGCGTGGACGTGCTCGTCACCGACCACCACGACCTGCCCCCTACCCTGCCCCCGGCCTACGCGGTGGTGAACCCCAAGATGCTCGCCGAGGGCCACCCCTTGCGCGAACTGCCGGGCGTGGGCTGCGCCTTCAAACTGGCGGAGGTGCTGTACGAGCGGGCCGGCCGGCCGGAGGGCGCGGCGCAATATCTCGACCTGGTGGCGTTGGGCGCCGTCGCCGACGTCGCTGTGCAGGCCGGCGACGTCCGCTACCTGATCCAGCGCGGACTCGAGGCGCTACGCCACACCACCCGCACCGGCCTCCAGGCGCTGATGGAAGTCGCCGAGCTCAACCCCGGCTGGCTCACCGAAGAGCACATTGGGTTCGTGTTGAGTCCCCGCCTCAACGCGCTGGGGCGCCTGGCCGACGCGAATGCCGGCGTCGAATTTCTGATGACCGGCGACCTGGAGCGTGCCCGCATCCTGGCGACCGAACTGGAGGGTCTGAACGCCCGCCGTAAGCTATTGTGCAACCAGGTCATCCAGGCCGCTCAGTCCCAGATCGAGCGCGATCCCACACTCCTGGAGTACGGCGCGCTCGTGCTGAGCCACCCATCCTGGCCAGTCGGCGTCCTGGGTATCGTGGCAGGCCGCCTGGCTGAGCAATACGGGCGGCCGGCTATCCTCATCGCCACCCCATCCGGCGAGTTGGGGCGCGGGTCGGCTCGCTCCGTCGAGGGCTACAACATCACCGCTGCGCTTGCCGCCCACTGGGAGATGCTAGAGAGTTTCGGCGGCCACCCGATGGCGGCCGGACTGGCGATCGATCCCGAGCGTGTCCCCGAGTTCCGCCGCCTGCTATCGCGCACGCTCCTGGAGGTGCAAGGGCCTCCCCAGCCTGCCAGGCCCCTCCAGATAGACAGCATCCTGTCGCTGGCCGACCTGTCGCTCGACCTGGTCGAAGAATTGGAGCGCCTGGCCCCCTTCGGCCCTGGCAACCCGCCGTTGGTGCTGGCAAGCCTCGGACTGGCACTGATCAGCCACAGTTCCGTAGGCCGCGACGGCGAGCACCTCCAGTTGATCGTCGAAGACGAGCAAGGCACAGCGCAGAAGGTGCTGTGGTGGCAAGGGGCCAGCGTGCCGCTTCCAGAGGGGCGGTTTGACCTGGCCTACGTCGCGCGGGCCAGCGACTACCGCGGCCAGCGCGCCGTCCAGGTGGAGTGGGTGGATGCCCGACCGGTGGAAACGCCGGCGGCCGCGCTTCACCCGGAGCGGCCCACCGTCGAGGTCGTGGATTACAGGGGGGTGACCGATCCCCGCCAGATGCTCGAACGTCTACGAGCACAGGAGGAGAATGTACAGGTGTGGAGCGAGGCGGAGGCCCGGACGGCCGTCGCAGGCCACGACCGCTACGCGCTAGGGCCCTCAAGAGTGCTGGCCATCTGGACCACGCCGCCCGGCCCGGCTGAGTTGCGGGCCACGTTGGAGAGAGCCTCGCCTTACATGGTCTATCTCTTTGGCATAGACCCCGGCCTGGACCAGCCCGAGCAGTTTCTGAAGCGTCTGGCGGGCCTGGTCAGGCGGGCACTGAATGCGGATCAGGGTCGGGTCAGCATCCCGACGCTGGCCGCGGCCACCGCGCAGCGCGAATCTACCGTGCGTGCAGGGCTGGCCTGGCTGGCCGCCCGCGGCCACGTCGTGATCCTCGACGTAGGGGCAGGGCTTGCCCCTGCCCCCCTTGCCCCCGCCGACGTAGGGGCTGGGCCTGCCCCTGCCCCCACCCCCACCGACGTAGGGGCACGGCTTGCCCGTGCCCAGGAAGTGCACCTGGCAGCAGGCGACCAAACAGCCAGCGCAGACCTGCTCCAGATAGCCGCCCAACTGAACGCATTACTGGAAGAAACAGCGGCCTATCGCACATACTTCGCCCGGACCGACAAGGAGAAATTGGCAAGTTCCATGAATTGTGCTACAATAATGCCAGTGGGCGGGCATCCGATAGCGTAAGAGGTGGGTGGCGTGGGAGAGAATTCCCAAACCCGTCAACGCTCCCTGAATAGGGCATCCCCACAGATGTGGATTGTCACGGCGGTACTCGCCGCGACGGTGCTTCTTCTGGCTGTAGCCGCTTACCTGGCCTGGTATACCACGCTGGTTCCGTTCCCCGGCCTGTTCACCGAGCCAACGCTCGTCGTCAACGATGCGGGTGATCAGAAGGCCTGGTCCGGCTATGCTGCCGGGCTTCACATCCCCGACCACCTGGTCGCGCTCGACGGTCAAGCGCTGGAAAGCACGAGTGCGTTGATGCGCGAACTGGCGCAGCACCAGCCCGGCGACGTGGTCACTCTGACAGCCCGGGACGAGGATGGGACGCTGCGCGACGTCCGGGTGCGTTTGGAGCCTTTCCCCAGCAAGGCACTGACCAGCTTCTTCGTCCTCCCTTACTTCCTGGGGTTAATCTACCTGGGAATTGGCCTATGGGCCTTCTTGGCGCGGCGGCGTGAGCCGGCCGGGCAAGTGTTCGCCACGCTGTGTGCGGTGGTCGCGCTGGGCCTGGGCTTGCTGTTCGATCTGTACACCACGCACCGGCTCCCACGCGTGTGGATCACAGCCGTCGCGCTGGCTGGCAGCGTCGCCATGCACCTGGCACTCGTGTTCCCCCAGCGGCCACGCTTTATGGACCGCGCCCCTTTCCTGCGCTACCTGGGGTATGTGCCAGGCGCGGCCATTGCCGTCGTCAATCAATTCACGATCCTGAACTTCAAGGCGCCCACCGCCTACTTTGACACCTGGTACGTCGCATTTGCCTTCGTGAGCGCAGGCGTCGTGGCCACGGTGGGGATGATGATCTACCGGGAGCGCTGCTCCGAATCGCCCATCGTGCGCTCCCAGGCGCGCATCATCCTGTGGGGTAGCCTGCTGGCCTTTGGGCCACTGGCATCCTGGCTCATCATCTTCCGTTTCGTCAAAGGAGCTTTCCCCCCGGCATTCCTTCTGCCCTGGTTGGTTCTCTTTCCTCTGTCCATCGCCTACGCCATCCTGCGCTACCGCCTGTTCGACATCACACTGGTGATCCGTCAGGGTGTCGCCTACACGTTGCTGAGCGGTGCAATCGTGGGCGTATATTTTCTCATCCTTTACCTGATCAGCCTCATATTTGGCGTGACACTGCGCGCCAACCACCCGCTCATCCTCGGCGTATTTGTCCTACTACTGGCACTGCTGCTGAACCCGGCGCGCACGAGGCTGCAGCGCGCAGTGGATCGGGTCTTTCTGCGCGATGTGCTTGACCACCGCCAGGCCATGCGCAGCTTCACCAACCGGCTGACCGAGACCACGGGATTGTCATCGGTCTTGCAGGCTTTGGACGAGACACTGGAGGCAGGTTGGCGACTGCAGTTTGCCGCGCTGTTCCTGGACGATCCACAGACTGCGCGCTACGTACCTCACGCCGTCGGAAACAAGCCATTTCCATCTGTGGCCTTTGCCCGGAAGAGCCCGCTGGCCCATCAGATGCTTGAGCGGCGCGAAAGCGTCTACCTATTCCGTGATCGCTCCCTGCCTTTTGACCTGGTGGCCGAGAGTGAAACGTTGGAGGCTCTGCGCCCTGCACTCTTCATCCCGGTATCAGGCCACGGCTGGATGACGCTAGGCCCCAAGCGCAACGGCGCCCCTTTCTCCTCCGACGACCTGACCGCACTCGAATCGCTTGGCTCTCAACTGGCCGTCGCGCTGGAAAAGGCGCGTCTCTTCAGCGACCTGGAGCGGCGGATGACGGAGGCAAATGTGCTACGCTGGGTTGGGCAGGCCGTCAACTTCACGATGGACGTGGACGACCTGATGGAGTTGATCTATGCCCAGACCAGCCGTGTGCTCGACACGGACAACTTTTACATCGCGTTGTACAACGCGGAGAAAAGGACCCTGGCCTTCGCGTTCTACGTCGAGGAAGGCGAGCGCGCGTACAAGAACGATGAATGGCCGATCGAGACAAGCCTGACCGGCGAAATTGTCCGCACGCTGCGGCCGATCGTGACAGCGGACTATACCATGGAATGTCAGCGCCGGGGAATCAAAACCAGAGGCCGGCCCGCGCGAGCCTGGATGGCAGCGCCGCTCAGCGCTGGCGACCAGGTCATCGGCGTCATGAACATCTCCAGCTTCGACCCCGCCGTGACCTATTCCACCGAACAGTTGGCGTTCTTTTCGGCGATTGCCGATCAGGCCGCCGCGATTCTGGACAAGGCGCGCCTGTACCGGGAGATGGCGGAGCGCGCCCGGCAGTTGGCCGCGCTCAACGAAGTCGGCGGCGTCATCACTTCGACGCTGGACCTGCAGATGGTCCTGAACCTGATCATCGCCAAGGCGGTCGAACTGCTCCAGGCCGAGGCCGGATCGCTGGTGATGGTGGACCCAGAAACCGGTGAATTGGTCTTCGAGGTAACCGCCGGTCCTGGCTCCGCTGACCTGGTCGGCACACGCCTCCCCCCTGGCACTGGCGTCGTAGGCGCAGTCGCCCAGAACGGCAAGTCCGTGATCATCAAGGATGCATCCTCCGACCGGCGCTGGTACCACGGTCTCGATGCCCGCACTGCATTCACCACCCATTCGATCATTGCCGTGCCCTTGATCAGCCGGGGACACACGATCGGCGCGATCGAGCTCCTCAACCGGCGTGATGGGGTTCCATTTGACGAAGACGACGAACGGCTGCTGACCGCATTTGCAACCAATGCCGCGGTGTCTATCGAGAACGCCCGGCTGTTCACCCAAACCGATCAGGCCCTCGCCGCGCGCGTGGAAGAGCTCTCGATCATGCAGCGCATTGACCGGGAACTCAACGCCACGTTGGACTACAATCGGGTGATGAGCCTGACGATGGACTGGGCCTTGCGGATGACGGGAGCCGACGCAGGCCTCGTGGCGGTCATCGTGGAGACCGGAGAGGGTGCGCGCGGGCTACGCTTCCTGGCCCATCGAGGCTATCCAGAGGAGGCGCTTGCTGTACATGATGGAGCGCTCTGGCCACTGGGACAAGGGACGATCGGGCGTGTGGTGCGAACTGGCAAGCCTGAACTCGTGGACGACGTACAAAACGACCCCGATTATACGCCGTTAGTGCCCGGCATGGTCACCCAATTGACAGTGCCCATCCGGCGGGAGGAGCAGATTATCGGCGTCATCACGCTGGAGTCTCGCCAGCAGGGCCGTCTCAACCAGGAAGCGCTGGCGCTCACTACCCGGTTGGCAGACCACGCAGCCATCGCTATTGAAAACGCCCGCCTCTTCGATCAGGTGCGCCGCGCCAACGAAGCCAAGACCGAGTTTATCTCTTTCGTCTCCCACGAACTCAAGCAGCCGATGACCTCGATCAAAGGGTACACCGACTTGATGGCCAGCGGCGCAGCCGGTGAGTTGAACGAAATGCAACACAGTTTCCTTGAAACGGTACTGTCGAACACGGACCGCATGAACAGGCTGGTCAGCGACCTGTTGGACATCTCGCGCATCGAGAGTGGCCGCATACAACTGACGTTTGAGGACGTACCTATCCAGCAGGTGATCGAAGATGCACTGCGCACGCTCCGCAAGCAGATCGAAGCCAAGCACCAGACATTGGAGGTATCTGTCCCGCCCGACCAGCCACCCATTCGCGGGGATCGAGACCGGCTGATACAGATTCTGACCAACCTGGTGAGCAATGCCCACAAGTACACGCCCGAGGGAGGAGGCATCGCGATTCGCACTCAACGGCGGTCGGACGGGCGCGGTGCCAGGAGGCCAAAGGAATTTATCCTGTGTTCGGTGTCCGACACTGGCATCGGCATCGCGCTTGCCGATCAGAAGCGCCTCTTCACCAAATACTTCCGGGCCGACGATCCGGCCGTGCTCAATGTGGCCGGCACCGGATTGGGGCTGGTCATCACCAAGAGTCTGGTGGAACTGCACGGCGGCGAAATCTGGGTCGAGAGCGAATTGGGGAAAGGAAGCACGTTCGCCTTCACCATGCCCGTAGCGCAACCAGAGTCATAGGTCTCGCGTTTCGATGGCCCGTAGTGGCGACCTGGTCGTTGCCGAAGCGGAAAGAGCGACTGAAGTCGCCGCTACAGACCCCGCCCCCCACCCGTAGTAACGACTTTAGTCGTTGCCAAAGTCGCCACTACGGACCCCGCCCCCCGCCCGTAGTAACGACCTGGAACATCTCAGTCGTGGCAGGGGCCGATGGTGTCCCCGTGATCCAGGTGAGCCTGTAAAGCGGACCGCGAAATTGTGATCGTGCGAGGGTTTTTCGAGTTCGGCTTGTGGCAGATCGTTACCTTTTCGTCCTCGTCATCATCCTCGTCATCATCATCCTCGTCATCATCATCGTCTGGCGGTATTGCAGTCGCCGTCGGTGATGGGGTTGATGTCGGTGTCGGTGTCGCCAGGGTCTCCGTTGGCGTTGATGTCGGTGTCGGTAATGTCTCCGTTGGTGTTGACGTAGGCGTCGGCAGCACTTCCGTTGGCGTCGGTGTTGGCGTCAGGCCAATCACCGGCTGGTAGATGACGACAATACTGATAACGACTATGGTCCCATCGTCATCCACGCAGATCAGGATCACCACAACGCTGTCAACTGTGATCTCGCCCACAACCTGGACGTCATCATCGAGATAGATGGTCGTCCAGTTGAGCAACTCGATCTGATTGCCACTGATACCCACCACCACCGCGCTGACGTGCAGGCACCCCACACCAAACCCGGCGTCACTGACCGGCGTAATCCGGGCCACTCGCCACGTTCCATCAGGCAGGATCGTGATCTCTACCCTGACGAGATCGCCGACGTTGACGTCGCCCTCAATGATGGCCTCGTCGTCTACGACGAGCGGAATGCCACTCACAATCCACGGGTCCTTGCTTTCCACCGTTCCCACAAACTCGACGTGCAACGCCTCGTCATCGTCGTCCAAGCGCTCAATTTCATCTGCCATCCAGGTGCCATCTTCGAGGATCCGGCCCGCGACCCGCACCCGGCCGCCCACGCGGATGCCTGTCTCGATCTCTGTCCATGCGTCGGTTTCGAACGGAATGCCAGCCACGACCCACGGGGAAATGCTCTCCACGTCACCGGTGAACTCAAACTCGCGTTCCTCGTCCTCGACCCGCTGGATGGAGTGCGCCAGCCAGCTTCCGTCGTCCAGAATCCACCCGTGGACCTCGACGACGTCACCACTGGTGAGACCCTCGTCAATCTCCGTCTCGGCATTGACCGTGAGCGTGACCCCGGATATTGTCCAGGTCTCGTCCCCGACGTCTTGCACGACACCGACAAAGTCGAAGGGTAGTCCAGGTTCCTCCTCGATCAGCCGGATGCGCTCGGCCAGAAATGTCCCGGCTTCCAGAATGACACCCTCAACGCTCACCAGGTCCCCGTTCTCGACGTCGCCCTCAACGCTGGTTTCGTCGTTCACAGCAATCGTCTGACCGGCGACGGTCCACGCGGTGTCCCCGATCGCATCCACCCTCCCCGTGATGGTGAACCGGTTTTCCAGTGTGCGATGCAGCAATGCAATCCGGTCGGCCACATACGTGCCATCCGTCAGAAGCCGCGCCTCGACGAAAACCCAGTCACCGACCTGGGGATTGCCAATGATAACCGTATTGTCGTGAGTCAGGAAAGTCTGCCCGGCAATGATCCACGCCGTTCCGATTTGAGTGACCTCACCCTCACCCGTAATGCGAAAGACCGGCTCGTCAGGCGCTTGATCCGTCTGCACGGTCGTCGCCTGGCCGGCCACGACGACGACCGTGACGTTGAGATTTGTGACGGCGACCGAGCCTTCATCCACGCTGAAACGCGCGAGCCCGGCTGAGGGGACAGACACGTGAAATGCCGTGCCCTGAGCCTTTCCGGTGGCAGTGGGCGTGCGGACTTCGTAGCGGGCATTGGCGTCGCCAGCAGGAGTTACGTCGTGGTCGGTCTCCCCGCTCCACTGGGTCAGCACCACGGTCCGCGGTCCACCGGATAGACGAGCATCAAGTTCGTCCACTGAGATTTCTGTACCCGGCCCCAGATAGACCTGGCTGCCATCATAGAACGCCAGCCTGGCGCTGGACAGCGCGCCCGTGCGGACACGCCCTCCCATCGCGATGGGCTGCCCCGTGCTCACGGCAGTCCAGGCGCCCTTGCGAGCCCGAACTTCCACGACGCCCCGGGCGTCTGTCAACACCGCGCTCTGTGGACCTGAGATTTCGGTCGTAGGTTCAGAAAGCGGGGCCCAGGCCAGGTTCGCTTCGCCGGAATTTCGTAACGACCACCAGGCCAGACCGGCCCCCGTCATGGCCAGGAGTGCGCACACGAGCAGGCACACCATGGCACCGGAAAATGCCGTCAATGGCAGCAGCCAACCCGGCCGAGAACGCGGCGGTACCGGCCCTGCCGGCAGGGATGAGCGAGCTTTCATAACTTTTCTCTCCTTCGTCGCCAGTCTGAATAACTCCGTACGCTGGGCAGCCACGACGCGGCCGTTTCGTGCAGGGTACTGAACCTCACCGAGCCCGGCAGCCAGCGTCAGCAAATCCGCTTCACCCTCAGGCAAACCGGCCAGGCAGGCCTCGAGCGGTTGGCCCGCCTCGAGGCGCTCAAATCTCGCTTGTAGTAATTCTTCTGGTGCTCTCATCGGTACACCTATTTTCTATTCGTAACTGCTCAAGAGAGCAATCCTTGCAAAGGTCATTCGCAACCTTCATAAGGGTAACTGAGCGCCGTACGCAGGGCCATCAGCCCACGGTGTTGTAACGACTTGACGGCGACGACCGTCTTACCGAGCGCCAGCGCCACCTCTCGGAGCGGCAATCCAACCAGGAATCTCAGTATCACCACTTCCCGTTGAGATGGGTCCAATCCGGCTAACGCACGCTGGACCCGTTCCAAGGTAAGTCTGCGCTCGACAATCGAAGCGGGATTGTCACTCTCCCCATGCAGGCCCTCGGCGAGATCGAGCGGGACCAGGGCGTGACCACTTTCCTTTCGGAAGTGGTCTACGACGAGGTTGTGAGCGACCCGATACAGCCAGGCCCGGAACGGCACGGGGGTCGGGCGATAGTCGGGCAAGCTGGCCACCATACGGACAAATATCTCGCCAGTCAAATCCTCGGCCGAAGGATTGTCATGCACGCGCAACCATACATACCGGAAGATGTGCTCGTGATGCCGGTCGTATAGCTCGCCGATTGCGTTCACGTCGCCCGCCTGGGCACGTCTCACCAGGTCCACATCACTCGAATCAAGCACGTGGTTTCCCTTCTATCAACATATAACGGAAGTTGCGGCAAAAGGATTCTAAACGTAAATTGGCGTTCTGGCAAACCAAACTCTTGACAATACTTTTAGATTCTACTATACTATTGGTAGAGGGTAATTCTTACTCAGTGGCACGCTCCTATCCCCCTGATCGAGGAGGTGCCTCAATGTGCGCACAAACACTAAGGAGGTATACGCATGGAAAAGCCCTGGCTGGCTCATTACGAAGAAGGGGTCCCGCCCGAGGTGGAGATACCGGATTGGCCGGTCACTCAAAACCTCATCAATACTGCTGCCAAGTATCCGCACAACACGGCGCTGATTTACGGCAACGTGGTCGAGCCTCTGGGTGATATGCTCCTGGACGCGAAGATGACCTACCAGCAGTTGCTCGACCTGACCTACCGTTTTGCGGCCGGGTTACAGAAGTTAGGGGTCAAGAAAGGCGACCGGGTGGCCATCCATCTGCCAAACTGTCCGCAATTCGTCATCGCCTATTACGCCACACTGATGGTCGGCGGCACCGTCGTACCGTGCAATTCCCAGTACGTGGCACGCGAGCTGGCGCACCAGTTGACCGATTCTGGGACCGAGACCATCGTCACCTTCAGCCTGAAGTATCCCATCGTGAAGCAGGTTCGCGCCGGGACTCCGCTCAAGCACGCCATCGCC
>Ga0172365_10001897_pt1 | contig 15139 bp, 10 predicted proteins | sample LakKivSesite48cm_FD_114535 | JGI IMG/M metagenome (GOLD analysis project Ga0172365, IMG submission 114535) | Sediment microbial communities from Lake Kivu, Rwanda - Sediment site 48cm | ecosystem: Environmental > Aquatic > Freshwater > Lake > Sediment | place: Rwanda: Western Province, Lake...
AGAATCTGCAGGTCATATTCGGTTATCCTCTTCTGCGCATCATCGTAGTCTCTTAATTTATCGACGAGTTTCTGGTTGTCTTCTAGCTGTGTATCACATCGCGTCAGATCTTGCGTGATTCTGACTTTCTCTTCGTGCTTGCTTTCTATCTTGCTCTTGAATTCGGCGGCATCAGCTTTGCGGTCGCATGTGGGACACACTCCCTTCTCTTCTATGTGTACGTAGTCTTGGATTTTTGCGTCGGCAATGCTTTGGTTTTTGATTAGTTCCCGCTGTTGTGTTCGCAGGTCAGTCAGTTCTCGGTTCAGTTGCTCTATCGTTTTTTCCGTAGGCTTTTCTACCTTCGATAGTTCATCGCGCTTCAGTTTGAGATCTGACGCTTTTTTCATGGCTCTCTGTGCAGTCCCTTCAAAATTCATTTTGTCGCCGTTCTTGTCCTGGATTTGTCTTTGTATTTCAGGTAGTTCTCCTTTGACCTGGCTAAGGTTGTCCCGTTCGCCTTTCAGGCCTTCCTGCCGTTTTTTCAGTTCTTTGAGCTTTTCATCCGCGTTCTTTTCTTGCGTCGTCAGAGTCTTCAGTTCCTGTTCATTGCCTGAGAGTTCCTGTAGCTTTGTCGTTAGTGTTCGTTTAGTTTCGTCCAAATCGGACGCTGAAGCTTCAAATACGTCAGCTCGTCTTTCTATGGTAGTGCGCGCGCTTTCCGCATTGTCTCGCGCGATTTTGTAGTCTTCAATTCTGAATGCTTTCCTCAAGGTTTGCAGTCGGGCATCATGATTCATCACGAGGATGGCTTTCATTTCTTCCTGTGGTGTGAAGACAGCGTATCGGTATATGTTACTCTGGGCTTTTGGGTCGACTGGTTCATTGAAGTTTAGAATTTCCAGAACCTTTTCTTTTAGCTCGGTCGGAGATAGATGAAGTAGGCCTTCTCCACTCTTGATGAAACCTTCAGTCTGTTGCACCGATTTGCCTTTCTTGACTAGGGAGCGCTGTATCTCGTATTCTTGGCCATCTGTCTCGAAGCTGAGGTTGACTGTTCCCTTCGATTCGCCAGCTCTGAGCAAAGCGCCAGCTTTCTCTGAGCCTAGGCCGAAGAGCGCAAACTCTATAGCCATCAGAAGAGTGGATTTTCCAGAGCCGATGTCTCCCTCAAAAAGAGTTGTGCCTGGGAGGAAATGCACTTCATGCTGCTTGTAACTCCGGATGTTTTCCAGTTTCAGTGATTTAAGAATCATTCCATTGTCTCCGTTAGCTTCAAGGTCTTGACTGCGTATTCAGCGACTCTAATGTTGTAATCTTTCTTTGTTTCACCTGTCTTTGCTTCTTGCCTCACGACTTTCAGTAGTTCATGCGCAAGTTTTATGCCGTTGTCACCTTTTAGGTCGGCATTGGAAAGCTTCACAGTGCCAATATTCTCTTTAAACAGTCTGTCTTCTATTTCGCCGATGCCTTCACCTGCCACTTTCATGTTAGCGTATTCTTTTGACACCAGTCCGAACCTATTTATATCAATGTGTATTGCTCCTTTTTCCGAAAGCATCTTTTTCAGTTCTGCGAACTTCAGATCTGATGTTTTCCCACCAGCCAGTTCGCCAAATACCTTAACGAGCGCAAACCTGCCTTTCACATCTAGTTCCTTCAGGGATTTCTGCAGTTCATATTGCGCTTGAACTGAGTTTTTGTTTGATACGTCATACTCGTGATAAACACATTCACAGACTTTGACAGGAACAAATTCTGTTTTTTCGATTTTCTTGTTGAATTGGACTATGTAGAAGCCACGTTGTGTGCCTTTGGCTGACGCTTCAAAATCGCGAGGAGAACCAGCAAAGAGTGTTCCAGGAAAGACTATCGGACCATAATGTGGCAAAGCGTGTTCGGATTTCTCATGGATATGTCCTCCTGCATAGTATTGAAAGTCTCTTGGAAGACAGGATACTGGAATGCTTTCCATTTGGGCTAGATGCTTTGGTTTGAACTCATCCAAGCCTGAATGGAAGACAAATATCTTGAAGCCCTGTTCCTTTTCCAGAGCTTCTCTGTCAAGAATCTCATAGTACCTGCTTTCAAGTCCTGCCTTTCTTGCAGATATGCCGACAAGTTTCGCACCCGTTTTTGAGTCTGTGAAAAACTCGAGTTCTAGCTTGCCATCTACAATCTCACCCTTGACCACCTTTTTGATGAGGCCAGTACTGTCCAGAATGTCAATGATGGATTTCCCGTTCGGGTTATAATCATGGCTACCATATATCACATAGATTGGGATGCCTGCTTCTCGCACCGCGTGCATTTTTTTGACGGCGTCGTCAACTGCCGCCAGATCTGGGATACCGCTTTGGAAAAGGTCTCCTGATATGATGATGAAGTCGACTTTTTCTTGAATGCATCTATCTATCGCAATGCCGAAGGCTTCTGCCTCCAGTTGAGCCAGCACTGGTTCGCGATGAGCACCGATGTGCGTGTCGGCTATATGGGCAAACTTCATTCTTCTCACCCAGTAAAGACGATCTTCTTGTCTGAGGGTTTTGTGGTCTTCGCGTATTCTTCAAATAGTGGAATTTGCACAGGGACTGCAAATCTGGTGAATATGCTGCTCACTATCGCTTCGCCTTTGTCCAAACTTGCTATCGTTCTGTCATCGGCGCTCAAGTCTTGTGCAGCACTCTCAATTATCGCATGTCTCTCCGTGGCCATCTCGTTGCCTAATATTATCTTGGTGTTGATATTAGTGAGAACATCTCTTGGAATTACGCTCGTGAGCTGTGTTATTGCAACCAGTCCAACCTTGAATTTCCTACCTTCCCTGGCTACCTTGCTGTAGATGTTGTTGCCAGATTTTGCGAGCCTTTCAGCACTGAGAACACGCGGCGCTTCTTCAATGATGATACCGACCGTTCTTTTTTCATCCAGTTTGCCTTCGGCCTTAGCATCCTGATGCCTGGTGAAGATCTCGTTGGCGACAGCACTTCCTATTAGGAGTTCAGCTTCATCACTGATTTTGGACGTGTCAACGATGACGATCTTGCCATCTTCCATATCATCGATTATCGTTGAAATCGTAGCTTCTCCCGCGGAGTCACTGAAAACCCTGTTCTTGCACACTATTTGCCCTTCTTCAAAATAGACCGCAAGGTTCACTCGCACTATTCGTTGCAGCACTGTCAAAGTCGTAGACTTTACTCCCTCGATTTCTGTACCCTTAATAATGTTTTCTATCCAATCATACTTGAATTGTCGGTGGTAGAGTCTAATTGCCTGTTGCTGCGTGCTCGAGAAGTCAACAAGACCTTCAAAGTGTTCCGGCTTCATAGAACGCAAGTTTATGACCAGGGTAGATGCTCCTGGAGGCGGATTTACCGTGTAGTATCGAATGGTGTCTTTTGCATTTGGATGGTTTTTGAGACCCATTACACTCCTGCCATAGTATTCGTCGTGGGGATCGAGTACAAGCATTCCGAACTTCTTGTGGTCGGCGATGCTCCAAAGCATTACCTTCACCAAGTTGGACTTTCCCCTGCCAGTTGTCGCTGGCACCAAGACATGGTGAGTGAGCATTTCTTCGCCATCCAAGAATACATCGAAATCAAGGATCTTGGAGCCGCTTCTTATCTTTCCTAGATACACTGGGTTTGGTGGTTTGGTGAGGAAGCTCAGATCTTTCTCCTCGATGAATCTGACGTTTGAGAAGAAACTTGGCAGGACTTTGGGGATCTTGGCACCGCCCTTTGACACGAAAGCTACTGCCTTCACCTTCGCCATTACATAGTTCCTCAGATGTGGTTCGAGGAAATCCAGGCTAGGTCCATAGCCTTCCAGTTTGAGGCCTGCTGCCAATTCTCGGACTGTTTGCGGTATTTGACTGCCGTACTCTAGGTCGTAGACTTGGAGTATTAAGTAAGCTCCATCTGGCTCGTCAACGACCAGTAGGTCTCCAAGCTCAATCTTTTTTCCGGATTTTTCTCGTAGGAGTATATTGGCTACCTTTCCGCCAATTATCTGTCCAGCTATTTCTAATTCTTCCATTTCGTTCACCCAATTAACATGTTCAGAACATCGTGAGCATCCTTTGCTCGCATGTGCCTTGACAGTTTTTCCCATTTTCCTGCGTCGGAGAGTTGAGAAAGTATCAGGGCTTTGTAATATTCAACTTCCTGCAACGAAACTCGAGCAAATCTGTCGGCATCTATCAAGCCATAAGGATAACCCGGAAAACTCAAATCGCTCGAATTCTCCACGAAATGCGTGAAAATCCCGTTCACCTTTTCTTCAGTCAACTCTTTGAACTGTTCGAGCTGGATCTCATATCTGAATATTCTCTTCGTGTCCCGATGGAGTTTGACTCCCATGACCATGGCATTGTGGTCTAGTCTATTGATTTCTGCTATTGGGAAATACCATTCCTCACCTATGCCACAATCTTCGGCAAGTTTACCCAAAGCGCTCATCAGTGACGATCCAGTATCTGTGAACAAAGCACTGGTCTTCGAGAGCCCTGTTACGATCACGCCTTTATGTTTTGCTTCCCTGACCAATGTTGTCAGATATTTGCTTTCGTTTTTGAATGCTGTTTGTAGCGTCCTGTCAACAACAAGTACATCACCCTTTTCAAGCTCTTGTGTGACAATTTCGGTCGCGAATTGCCATTCCGCGAAAACTCTGGCTATGGATGCCACACGCTCTATGTCGGCCCGCTGTGTACCAATGGTCACAGTTCGGTCAAGGGAATCGAATGAAAGGTCAGTTTCGGCAGGTATCATAGCTCTATGCTCTTCGTGCACAGGGAATACGGATGTGTCATAGAATACCTGATTGCTTGTCACCCTTGAGTAGGTTGAAGAGAAGAATTCTATGCGTCGTGGCATTGATCTTTCAAGAATACGCTCGGTGCAGTCCCACATTCCGAAGTATACCCGGTTCAGTTGAACAGAGAAGTCTGGTGCACCCGCTATTTCTTGGTTTCCGCCGTCAACAAAGGCGATTTTGCTTGGAAGTCTAGTGTGTTGAATTCGGTGGAAACCGCTCTTGTCAAGCGGATAGATCTTTACGTTTGGGTCCCTGAAGAACGGGTTGCCGAGCTCTTCTTCACGTATTTTGGTGTCCAGATGCTCGATTAGCTTGCGGGCTGCTTCAACACTCATAAAACAACAACCTCCTTGGGTATGCCAACTTGAGCAGATAGGAACTCGCCTGTTTTCTGAGTGATCCGCTGGGGCAGGGCAAATTTCGATCTCTGGTAAAATGATACCCAGTCAAGGAATGTAAGGTGATAGTATTCTTGCGCTATCGCTCTAATACTCGGTGTTGCCAGTTTTGAATTGACGCTGAAATGGTGGACAAGTTCCAGCTGGAGAGGTTTGACCGTCATTGTTTCTTCGTCATTTACCTTGTGCGTCTGTGAGCTTACGAGCAGGCAACTGCTTTCCCCGCTTTTTTGATAGCAAGTGCCTCTCCGCGGATTCCTCCAACTTCCTTCAAACTTGGAGAATAAGCGTCGATTGGGCGATTTGTTTACGCTCACGACGTCTATTGCTAGGTTCTGCGGCAGGTCCCTGCGTTTTGCAAACAGATCGCGGACTGGCTCCCTTCCTTCATCCGGCACGCCACCGTTGAAGACCCTAAGCATCATATTTTTTTCGTTCCATTCGACACTCCCATCCTTGTAAAGCACAATTCTGTGCAGATCAAACTTCAAGTTCGGTTCCATCTTGGCGAACTGTGCTGCATAGGCTTTGCACATTGATGCAATGCGCTCAATCAGATTGTAGAAAGATAGTTCAGTAAGTCTTTCCCCGCCTGAAGGAATTGAATCAAACGAGATGAACCGTCCATAACCATCGGTGACAGCCGTGAAGACACTGACCTGCGACTTCAATTTCTTTCGGCGAGAAACATCAAAACAGGCGTACGCAGTAATGGCTAGACTTTCAGGATACACATACGCATCAGCTGGAACCTTGGACAACCACAACGCTGCATGTCTGCCGTAGAGCTTCAGGTAAAGTTGTGGAACGATATTCTCAATGACGTACCGTTTGTCTGCAATTATTTTATCAATGGTGCTTGACTCGATACATTGGATCTGCATCGGTTTGACATCTTCATTGATTGTGGAAGGATTGAAGAACGCACGCTTCGCCTCAAAGTAGATGGAGTTCTCCCAGCCCACATCGGGTAGGACAATGAACGCTATTATGTGTCTCGTGTCTTGGCTTTTTGAGAGTATGTCTTGAATAACCAGATTGAATGCCTCCTGATAGTCATTGTACGTATTTCCTTTGACAAGTCGTGTAGGCAGAAACTGGTTGATGCTGCCCATGTTTAGATTCTGATATGTTCGTTCAATAGCCCTCAGCGCAGAACCTGTCTTCTGAGCAAGCTCTTCAGGGCAAATGACCACGTAACTCCCACTCTGCTTGCCAGTGTAGGGCTCAGCTCCCTCTTCCAAAGAGTTTTTGACGTTTAGTATGTTGGTCTGATGAACGTTTGCACCACGCCTAAGCATAACTTGAAATGCATATCCTGGCTCGAACTCTCCCTTCTCATATCTAAGGTCAATTGCCTTTGCAGGCTCATGTGAAAAAGTGAACGCAGTTTCGAGGAAGTCTACTTTAGGTAGTTTTTCAGTCAGAAATCTTTGCACAAGTTCGACACGTTCGGCTGGCTTATATTTCCTTCCAGCGAACTCCTTTTTTCCACGCTGATATTCTTTGAACACGCAAGTTTCTGGATAAGCGTAAGTCGTTAATTGATCCCCGAATTTCACTTTGAATATGCGGTTTGTCGGTTTAACAGGTATCCCTCGATAGCGCCCATGCTCTTCTAAATTGTAGTCTTTGAATTGTGAGACATTTTCATTGTAGGCACCGACGACGAAAGCTGATTTCCAGTCCAATAAGACCTTAACTTGGACTGGTTCCTCGTCAGTGGCTGATGCCGCCTCTTGGTAGCTAAGTGGTATCATCACCCTTGTTTCTGGATCAATCCAGAGTGCAGGAAGACAGTCAATCAGTTCAGGTGAGATCCTGAACGCTGATTTATGTACTGATGCCTGCCCAAGTTGATCTGTTGTGATGTAGGTGCCAAACCCATGATGCAGGAATCCCACCTCTCGCATCGCTTCTCTGAACCAGGTCTGCCACGCACCTGCAAAGACTGAAGGGAATTCCGAAGAAGAAATGGTTGCAGCATTTGCAGTTTTCAGTGTCACACCTTCAAATTTGGGAAGGCTTCGCATCAGCTCGACCACATCAATGGCATTTGTTGAAAGTACTCCTATGTCGCCTTGAAACTTCTGTCGTAGATTGACAGGGATATGTGTGGTGACGTGACCTTTCCTTGTTAGCACGTTCACCAATCCGTTAATCGTTTTCCATCGCTTTCCGACGTCTTTATCAACTTCGCCACTGACAGACAGAGTCACGATGTTTGCTTTTTCAGGGATTTTCCGGTCTGCGACCCAAAGATTAAGGTGGTCTTCAGGCATCTGACTAAGTCAACCTCCTTTGAAACAGTGCTTGCGAAAGATATGGCGCTATTATGCGCTCCACAATGTAGCGCAGAATAATTGTCTGCTGAGCTCGAGTGAACCCCCTCTGATATATCGTGATTATGCCGCGCTTGTCGAAACCTATTCTTGCTTCGTTTTGGATTTCGCCAAGTCTCACTTTTATCTTCGCAAGCGGTTCGCTGCCGTAGTCTTCATGTATTCTCGAGTCCGTTACGCCGCGGCCGACGTAAGTTATCCTGTCGACTGTTTCAAGACCAAGACGCGTGGGAGTATGATCTATTTGGAAGACGTCAGGACTGCTGCCAAGTATCTTTCTCAATGTTGGTTCGTTAAATTCAATCTGTTCCAGCTCGAACTCCTTCACAAAGTTGTCTTGAACGAACTTTCTTGCTTTGGATTCCACATCTTCTGGTACGGCTCCAATTGCCAAAAACCTCTCGTTCAGAAAAATCACCGGCACATCTCCTAGTGCCTTGTCCTCCTTCTTGCCTTCCAAGGTGTTGTATTCAAGAACATACTCAAAACCAAATGACATATAGATGCTGCCTCCTACCTGCTCTGTGTCCGCAGGCAGGACTCCTTCTTTGACTGGAGAGATGTTGCTGAATATCGAGAGAGATCTCGCTTTGGCGACTATCTGTTGCGGAGTGAAATCGAGTTTCGGCGTCCTGAAAACCACAAAACTAGGCAAGAAAATCACTCTCCATGATAGATAAGCGAAACTCGACAAAAGGCACCAATGACTCCGGGATCTGATAGTAGACGAATTTACCGAACTTGGTATAATCTAGGAAACCTTGTTCGCATAGTTGGCCGAGATAGTATGACACAGTTGCCTTGTCTCTGTTCAGGATCTGCGCGAATTGAGTAGGCCTCACCCCACGTTCATCCTGGTTGAGGATGATTTGTCTCAAGACCGCAAGCTGAACATCGTTTAATGCTTTCATACGTTCCGCTATTCCCACAATTCCGCGAGATTTGACAACGCTCGTGACGGCCTTAGCTTCAATGTTCTCCAAGCCTTCATCGAAAACCTTTCTCAGTACGTCGAAGAGCAACATGATTGAGATGCCTGGAACACCTGCACTGTGTGCATGTATCTCGTTAAACACATCGTTGGAGATTTCTGCCTTGCCTTGGGATAAAAATCCAACAACATATCTGAGTAGTTTTTGAGTGTCCGCCAAAGAAAATGGTTTGAGTGGGACAATTTTGTTCGAAGGCGCCGTTGACTCAATCTCATCATCGATGTAATCCCAAAATACAGGCTCCCATGTTGTTAGAATTAAGGTATTTTTCAACTTTGTCGTGATTTGCTGCAACGAGTATTTGATGTTCTTGTCCATGTGACAGTCATCAATTAACAGAACGTCATACTTCTTTTCTTCGAGTTCGTCGATGATCTGATGAAAGATCTGTTCGTCGCCTTCTACTTCTCCAAAACTCCGCGCATTCAAAACCTTTGAGTTCAGCTGCTTTTTTTGGCCCAAGAACGTCTTGAGAATTGACGTCAGATAAGTCTTGCCCGAACCGTGGACGCCCGTTACAACTATGTGGAAATTTCCAGATTTGGTTTTAGAGAAATATCCAAGGAACTCTCCAATTTCATCGATAGCTTTGCGCTGGTTGACTGGCGCCTGGCCAACCAAGAAAGTGAATAAGCTGTCAAGTCGCATCTTCGCCGGATCAAATCCTCTTTCGCGCAACCACAAATCGAAGCTTGACACTTGCCCCTTCAGCCCGCGTTCGTAAGCTTGTTCTAGTTCTTTGGACATGTTCGAACCAAACAACCTATTCAAACTATACAAACTATTGTAACCATACTCTTATTTAAATCTTTCCAGAGTACACTATGAAGTGCGCACTAAACAATCGGGAGGCAGGCTCACGGGAATTTCTTATATATGCCTCCTGATCCCTTGCGAGTTCCTTTGCCCAATTGCCCAAAGGTCTTATCTTTGAGTACAAACCCGCATTTTTCGCATACAATCTCGCCTTCTCGTTTATGATGCTTTAGGCTTCGATTTCCACACTCAGGGCAAGTTCCGGATTCGTTGCTGGAATGGATGGTGGGTAGCCTCGCGTTATTTCGTTCCATTTCAGTATCTCCCTCCTTGTCTGTCTTTTTGTTTTGGTTGCGCCAGTCAAATGCCGACTTATTCATACAACTTGTAATGGTGATTGGAAAATTCGCTATTATCAGTCTCTTTCAATTTTTGATTCTTGATGTCTTGGATTATTTCGAGGATTTTCTCGTTTTTTACACCGCCCAAGTCATCTGAGGTCACTAGGCGATCTATCTTTCCGTTTGCTTTGTACCAATCTCTCCTAACCATCCACTTTGTCCAATAGTCCTGAAGATCTAGTTCGCCGAGGTGCTCCCAGTAGTAGACGTCGTTTTTTATCCATATCGTGAAGTCTGGCTTTATGCTCTTCGGGCCTTTTTTCAAAGGCATCGGTTCTTCGTATTTGAAGTCCAGACCGTTGCTCTCTAGTGTCTTGTATATTATGTATTCTATCTTTGACTTTACGCTCTTTCCTTTAACAGGTTCGAACATGCCCTTTGTATCCTCAGGTTCCTCGAAAATGGAGGTCTTTCTCTGGAGCACAGCTGACGTACTTCTGGCTTCTTCAAGCACTTCACGACCCTCTTGTTTTTGGAGAAAGACGGTCATCGAACGTTTGGAGCGAGTTAGCGCCGTGTAGAGTAGTTCCTTAGAAAGCAATGATTTTTTCGCTGGTATGACCAAGAACACGTCTTTAAAGTCGCTCCCTTGTGCCTTATGTACAGTTATGGCGTAGGCAAGTTCCAGATCCTCATCTTCGCTGAGAGCATTGAACCCGACGCTTTTGATAGGGTAGCTCTGGTCAGTGAAGTAGTACTGTCGGTAGGATGCTTGCTTATTGTTGACCACGCCTATTGAGCCGTTTGAAAGTCGTAACACTCGTCTGTGCAGTCGAAGATCGTACACGTATTCGTTCGCTCTTCTGATTATCTTGTCAGAGTGGTTGAATGTTCTACCAAATATCGAATCTGCCCAATGCCCTCTCGGATATGTTGATTTGATGAAGTCGCTGAGTTTCATGCTACCGAAGAATTCGGTTCTATATGGGGTGAGAAGCTGGAAGTTTTCTATTCCGAGCATCTTGCAAGAATCTTTCTTTACGAATCCATTAGAGTAGAGTCCGAAGAGCAGATTGAGTTTTTCTGAGTCGTCGCCAGTTCCACAGCTAGCAATGTCTTCAGACGAGAGGTTGGAATTCATGAGCGCTTTCAAGCGTTGATTTATTAGGACTCCAAGCTCCTTAAAATTCGCCCATCTCTCAACCCTCAACCCTTCGCTGATATCGCTCTTTCCAGAAACGACCTGGTCAAGCAACTCATCGAAATACCTGTTCTTGCCTGCAAATATGTCAGCAAACTCGATTATTTTTGGGTCGAGTTCATTCCGGCAGTTTGTGAGGAGCTTGATATAGTTGCAATCTCGGTATTGCCCGGTCTTTTTCAGATATTGAATTATGTCATAATAAGGTTTGCCAAAGCCTATTGGCGGGAGTTGATCCTCATCGCCAACCATTATTATTCGCTCCAACCTGTCTCCTTCTTCGCCGTGGAGCTTGAGCATCGAAAATACCGTGGCAAGCTTCTGCAAGTCCACCATCGAAGACTCATCAATGATCAAGTTCCCAATGATAGGTTTTTCTGGAATTTCGGTCAAGATTGAACGAAAATCATCCAACATTTCTCTGTAATTGTTCTCATCTGAATAGACGAAACGGTCAATGGTTTGCGCGTTCTGCGCGCCAGATTCAAGTCTTAGACGCAACGAAGCCTTCCCGGTAGGCGCTAGTACAGTTATTTTCTCGTGCCCCGCTGCCAGCTCGACGATTATCTTCTCAAGGACTTTAGTCTTGCCCGTTCCCGGCTTACCTGATATTATATAGAACCATTTAGCTGGCAGTGTTCCCAAAACCTTAGTCCGTTCCTTGCGGAATTGTTCTTCATTAAAGACTTTCAAGCCCTTCTGCTTCAGAGCCTCGACTTGGGCATTGACGAAGCCATCAATATCCTTAATATGCACATCGTGATCTGGACGATTCAGAAGTTCTGTCACTGTTGCGTTGATAATCTCTTCAGCCTTTACTGCCTCGTTTAGGTAGAAGAAGTACTTCCCATTGTTTTCCTTCAACGTAAGCCTCTTCTTGAAGTGAAGCAGATATTCGTCGGAAAGTAGCTGATCCTTGATGAACTTTAGGTCCCGCTTATAAAACAGTGGATTGTTTAGAGTACTCTCGTAAATATCCTCTAGAACTGAATAGCAATCTCCATGTTCTCCTATGAAGTACAAGTAATCTATAATTATGGCTCTCAAACGCTCAGGACCGCCTGAAGCCAGATTCTGAAGCTGAGGGTTGCCCTTGATGAATTTTTCTGGAAACATGCCAATGTCAATCTTGAATAAATCGATGTCTCCGTCCTGAATCACTTCATCATCCAAGTCTTCCTGCGAAAGTTCGAACTTGTATTCTTCGCAAATAACATAGGGGTTTTTCACAATCTCTTTCGAGGTCACTTTTTTCGTGAAGCTATCCTCGTCGCCTAAGATTATGTTATCAAGTTGCTTCCTTTTCAAATTGAACAGGCTGAGTTTTTTCAGCAGGTCTAGGCTTGCGCTGTGCTGGACCCAGTTTCTTCGGAGCTCATTCACCTCTTCTTCGAACTCTGCTAGACAAACTGGAGCCGGCTCGGACTTGGAGAATATTGAGAAAACCCTTTCGCAAAGATCCTCTTTGCTGCTCTTGTCTGCTTTCAGTCTTCGAACAATAAATTCACCTTTTCCAGAATCATCGTCTAGAATATGATCTATTATTACGGGTAGACTTGGGTATAGTCCTCGCCTATTCCAAGCTTTCTCCAGAAGCTGGTTTATTAACTGGGTTTCCCGTTTGAAGTCGACAATGCCATCATTCTGTATCTGGTCAGCGACCTTCCTCAGTTTTGTCAGTAACAGAATGCATTGATCTTCGTCGATGTCCGCAAGCACGTACTTGAAACCGAAAACTAACGATTTCTCTTCGATTAATATTTTTATGTTTTCCAACAGGTGACGTTTCTCTGGGTGCTTTTTCCCTTCTTCTAGGTACTCGTGGTAAGGCAGTAGGACCCCTGTCTTCTCAAAGTCGTATGATATTTGAATGGCCCAATTCATTGCGGGGAAATACTTCATCTCCTGAGAAGAGCCTTGGATTTCTTGGAGTTCATCGTTGTCAAAAGGATACGACGGTGGAACATGTGGCTTAGCGTTTACCACTGCAAACCCAACAAGCGCGTACTTTTCTTCTTCACCAGAGACTGGGTTGTCATAATTCAAATAAAAGAAAACGATCGATTCACCTAGTTCAAATCTGGATGTGAATCTTTCTATCCTGTCTTTCAAGTCTTTTTTGTAATCGCCATCTGCGTCCCTTTTTTCCTTGCTGTGGTTGTATGCGAGCCTAAAAGGCCATGAGAAAACCGAGTACGGCGCGAGTTCCTCTTTGATCTGCTTAGTGTCCTCAAATCGCTTGAATGGGTGCTGATGGATGACCGTGTGTTTTTTTGGCGAAAACGCCGCGCTGGTGTAGTAGCAAGGTGGGAGGTACTTTGGCAACAAATTGTCGATTTCCTTGCCACAGTTGGAGACTTCTGTTTCCTTGTCCTTCTTTCTGGCGATGCGGTCAGAGAGGAGTGAACGAGAGCCTGTACAGTAGACGTTTGTGGCAGGATCTCGACAAACTTTGCCGTCCCACTTACTATCATGCCATGCCATTCTAACGGTAAAATGGGTTGTCATATTATCAACACCATATTACCAACACCTTCTATTTCTTTATTTCATTCAACATTCGTTGCTCGAATTGGGCATATTCTCACGCCCACTCACAATGCGTGTCCTGAGCGCGTGCCCAAAGGGAGCATTCTTATAGATGTACATGAAAATAGAAGAAACGTTCTTGATTAATACTTCTAACCATTATTATCTTCATACTAAAGATAGTATGGTTATTAATACTAGCAATGCTAGGTGATGGGCGAGCTTGCCTGCCACCCTTGCATGTCCTGATGCCAGATCATGTGCGGCTCTTACTTTGTGTAACGGACCGAGGAGAAGCACAGTGTGTCTGTTCCTGGATCAGAGTATCTGGTTTGCTAAAGATATTGAAGTGGCGTTGAAGAGCAAAGGATTGGAGGCGTCGACGACGAGAAAGACACTGAATTTCTTGGAAAATGGTTGCCGATGGATAAAAGCAAGGAAATGCATCGATTCCGACAAATTATTATGGTCCCCCAAACTGGGAAGGATGTACAGGTTGGTTTCAGCGTCTGAGGCCACAGTACTTAACGAGTTGGAAACAACCGACTGACCACGTTGCAGAATAGAATCTTAGAAACATGCAAACACTACGACAAGGAATTGCATTATCTTTCGTTGTTCGATCTAGGACGCGCGCGTGCCTGTTCAAGGCAATCAGTACGTAGCTGAGTAGTAATAGGTGAAGACCATTACTTGGGGGAATATTCCTAGCATTTTTCAACAAGAATTATGAAAATTGGATTTAAATCCCTAGAATTTGCAGTTCTGACTCTGAATATCGCTGCTTTTCGCTAAACATTTCCATTTCATAACCTTAAAATCTGCAGACTTCCAAATTTTCGAGCCATTGCTACAATCTTTGCAGTGAATATCCGTGAAAAGCATCCAAAATCATCGCGTGACAGTTGAAATAGGGCAGGACAAGTTAGTGGAGGAATTGCAGCGTCTGCAACAGAAATTAGGGCTTGGATATGAGCTCAGTATAGTGTGGCTTCCAGACAGTCGTAGCAGACTCTCTGGTGAGGTCAAAGGAAACCAGATATGCATTTACGAGGAAGATGAAGAAAAGGCTATAGACACTCTGAAACATGAACTTCTCGACTATATTATTAGCAGAACGATGGAGCCTTACGAAAGAATTGCCAATAAACTGATTCAACTGACCAATGAAGAGGTGTATCTGCGGAAAGAAAAGCTGACTGAAGCTTTGGTCAAACTGGTTTAGTTGAAGAGAGGGGTTGAATGGATGAAAACTAGGAAGGAATTGGCTGGAGTTCTAAGGAAACGTCAAGTGGAGCTTTTGCCTGTAACAGGCCAGCAACTTGGAATAACAAAAGAAAAGATAGAGAAATTGTCTGACGACCAAATAATTGAATCATACATAACTTGTAGTGATTGTGGAGGAAAAATGGCCGCAATGGAAGATGTGGATAGGGTTCTGAGAGCAAATCCGAAAACCTTTGATGAGTTCTGGGATCTTCTAGAAAGCGTGGTCAGACTCAGAGAGATGGCAAGGAAGGGCACACTGAAATTCAAAAAACGAGGCACTAAGCAAAGGAAAAATGAAAGGAAAGGTTAGGAGGCGTCGGAACGTCGAGATATTGGGTCTTCTTGGGTGCACGCAATCCAGATGCGTCTGAACGAGAAAGGAAGTTTGAAGAGGAATTGGAAAACTTGGCAAACCATATGAGCAAAGATTTTTCCGAGCGGTACTCCTACGTTACAGAGGACCTTGAAGATGCGAAAGAAGTTGCGAGAGAGGCTGTTGCCATCTACA
>Ga0172365_10001898_pt1 | contig 15138 bp, 13 predicted proteins | sample LakKivSesite48cm_FD_114535 | JGI IMG/M metagenome (GOLD analysis project Ga0172365, IMG submission 114535) | Sediment microbial communities from Lake Kivu, Rwanda - Sediment site 48cm | ecosystem: Environmental > Aquatic > Freshwater > Lake > Sediment | place: Rwanda: Western Province, Lake...
ATTGTTGTTGGATAAAACTTTACCCCCCAAACCCAACAAGCAACACGAACGGAGGGAGGCTCTCTCGCACTCTCACTCTTTTTCACTCTCTCAGTCTCTCTCACCCACAAAAACGCACAAACGTGAAAAAGCGGGGATTCATAAAGAAAAGGAAATAACTTGACTGTTCTATTTGGGTACATAAAGAGTTGATAGGTATGAGTATGCAAGAAATTGCAGAGGAAGTCAGCAATTGGATTCAGAAAATGGGAAAAGAGTATGCTAGAATCTATGGACCTTTTGCGGTCTGGATGAGGAGAGTTGAAGAAAAAGGTGCGTTAGACACGAAGACTAAGGAATTGGTCTCCGTTGCTTTAGCAGTTGCTACGCAATGTAGATGGTGTATTGCAGTTCACACAAATGCCGCGCTTGACGCTGGAGCTACAAAGGATCAAATTATGGAAGCTTGTTTCGTGGCTTGTTTGTTCCGTGGGGCTCCGTCATGTATGTATAGTCAACTGGTGATGCAAGCGATAGAGGAACATCAAAGGATATCTTCAGACAAGAAGAATAAAGAATGAAACATGCTCAACCGTGTACACAAGAAACACCCCATTTTTGTAAAATCCGAAAAGCTCATAAGAAAGAACGATCGACCGATCATAAACGAGTTTGCCCCAGACATAGATATCACCGGAGAAAGTCATTTCTAGTAACTTCACACTCAGCTTTGTCCTTGACTAGTTAACGCGTGCTGTAACCTAAGCAAAAGAGGCGTCTACGAAGACCGCGCACCAACACCTGAAGAACACCAAACACTCCCTGACGTAACTGCCCTGCGCGAAAGAGTCACAATCTCTGTGTTAGCTCTAGCCGGATTCCGCATTAGCACGCTGGTCAGGCATCAGTATTGCCATATTAAACGAGATATAGGAAGAAACGCAGAACCCATCCATGTGCATGTCGAGGCAGAAATGACCAAGGGCAAATACCACGACTATGACACCTTCCTAAGCCAAGAAACAGCCGAAAACCTAAGAGCATACCTAGAGATCCGAAGAAAAGGTAGCCCCACAGAAAGAACACCGCCAAAGAACAGCCACGACGAATCACCACTAATCCGAGACGACTATTGTAGACACCCTAAGGTTCTGTCGCCAGGAAGGCTGCACCACATCGTTCACAACCTCTACATCAAAGCCGGACTCATAACCAAGAAACCACTCGGACGCAGATACGACTTGAGAGCGCATAGTATACGCAAATTCTACCGAACACAAATGGCAGCCCTAGGAGTGGACAGAGACTACATCGAATACATGATGGGCCACACAATAAGCACATACCACGACATCAAAATGAAAGGCATCGAATACCTAAGAGGCATCTACCTATCATCGGGACTCAGCATAAGACCCAAGACACGCATCAGCAAAATCGACGCTCTAAAAGAGATAATTCGCGCTTGGGGCCTGAACCCAGAAGAGATCCTGACCAAAGAAGCCCTAGTACAGCCGCACAGAACCGTAATCGACCAGAGTCAACTGGAACAAGGACAATTGGCTCAGCTCACAACCGCCTTGCGACAGCAGATGCTTAAAGAAATCCGTGAAAACCAACCTCAAAAAAGTATGAATTGCTGCTTAAGCAGTGGTAGCCCGGGAGAGATTCGAACTCTCGTCGGTGGGTCCAGAGCCCACTATGTTTGACCACTGCACCACCGGGCTTCGCTCCTAGTTAGCACTGGATTTTCCTCATAATAACCTTAGCGTTGAACCGAATATGGCAACTGGCTTATTTGACGAGCAGGACTGGACAGGTGACGTGGTGTATTACGCCGTCGCTCACACTTCCCAGGAGCATCTGCTTTATCTTGCTAAGTCCTCTTGCGCCCACTACGATTAGGTCGAAATTGCCTTCTTTCGCTACACGTACGATCTCTTCAACAGCATGTCCCTCAACAAGCATTCTCTCAACCTGAACCTTTTCGGATTTCGCTCTCTGTTCTCCATCGGCAAGAATGCGATTTCCCACTCTCCGCGCAGTTTCTGCAACTTTAGATACTTCAGTCGCAGTAAGTAGTGGGACAGTGGATACGCCTACGGTGGTCGGTTCAGGCAGCAGAATGGGCTGTACGTAAACGGAATAGACGTGGATCAACGTTATTTTTGCTTCAAATTTCTTGGCTATTTGGATGGCTTTTTCCAAGGCTTTCGTTGAATGCTCAGAACCGTCGAAAGGAACAAGAATCTTTCCGAACAAACAGAACAACCTCCAACAGACTATTGGTGCTTACTTCGATATAACTTTTGAACCAAACTGATGGCGACCAAATCATGTTTCGACGTTGCGAGTTGGCAATTCGCCTCGTTCGCTCAGAGCAGGTTAATGTCCATGGATTTGACCTTTCCCTTCGAGCTGACCACTACCTCAAACTGTTCAGTCCAAGGATGCCCTTCCATGTCTATGGGGCAAGTACCCCTCACGATCCAATCATCATCATTCTGATCCACGGCGGCAACGCTCACCTTCTCTGCATTCTTCCTTCTCTTCACGACCTCAACAGCCACCTGCTCAGCGGCTTCTCTTGAAACCTTGTCAGCCACCAGTTATCCTCCGGCAACAGCTGAAAATTGCTTAGGAGGGCATTAAGACTTATGAAGGCAAAATCATAAAGAAGAATCCAGCAGTCTCAAGCCTCGCGAGTGTCTTACAAAAAAGGACTGACAGATAGTGCTGTAATCGTCAAACCATGAAAGTTCTGGAGAAGAAGGGAAATTATGAGCGATAGAAAGCGAATAATCTTCCACCTGGACATGGACCACTTCTACACGGCTGTTGAGGAAAGAGAGCAGCCTGCGCTCAAAGGAAAACCAGTCATAGTGGGGGCTGACCCAAAAGAGGGAAAAGGCAGAGGAGTTGTTCACACCTGCAACTATGAGGCCAGAAGACTCGGAGTAAAGTCTGGAATGCCGATCAGCCGAGCTTGGAGAACTTGTCCTGAAGCCGTTTATCTTCCCCCCAACTTTGCTCTTTACATCAGAGTTTCAAACGAGATCATGAACATCGCTCGAAAGTATGGATACAAGTTCGAACAATGGGGGATAGATGAAGCCTTCCTAGACGTCACCTCAAAAGTGGGAGATTTTGCAGAAGCGGAGGTCGTGGCTAAAAAGTTGAAAGAGGAGATTTACGAAAAAGAGAAGTTGACATGTTCAATAGGCATTGGATCGAACAAGCTCGTCGCCAAGGTAGCCAGTGACCATGAGAAACCCAACGGTCTGACAGTGGTCAAGGAGGAAGAAACCAAAGCTTTTCTAGCCCCGCTACCAGTACGCAAGCTTCTGTGGGTCGGACGCAAAACTGAACAAAGACTTTCCGTAATGGGCATCAAAACGATCAGTGACCTCGCACATTATGACCCGTCAGTTCTGGCCGAAAACTTTGGAGTTGTAGGTCACCAGCTTTACTCGATGGCGAACGGAATAGACAAGAGCGAAGTTCAAGAGAGGAGCGAAGCAAAATCCATAAGCCGCGAAGTAACGTTCGAAGAAGACACGTCGGATCAGCAGCTTGTCTTGACAACATTGAACAAGCTTTCGGAGGAAGTGCATGGCGACACGGTAAGCCAGAATCTCTACTTCAAGACTGTCTCAATCAAAGTACGGTACGAGGATTTCGAAACCCACACCCGCAGCAAGACACTGCCTCTGATGTCAAGCCAGCTACGTGATTTGATAGAAGCCTCAAGGGAATTGATGTGGCACTACCTAAACCCCGAAAGGAAAATACGTCTCATAGGAGTAAGGGTGTCAAACCTTGAATCATCCAGAAAACAAACGACCCTGTTCTGAGGTTTTGACAATACTTATTTTTTGATTCGCCGTATCTCGAACACAACGGGGTTATCTGCGTCTGGACAAGCATTGACTATGACACCTTTGTCCTTGCTCCACGGAAACTCTATGCCATAGCGCATCGCGTAGACCTTTGGAAGCAGAACGAGTAGGGCGCTGTAGCAGATGTTGCCTTTGACAGATTTGCCGTCGAAGACTATCTTGTCCCCGACTTTGTGGCCGAAAGCGCACTTGCCTTTTTGACTTTTTACAGTAACTTCAACCATTGACATGCTAATTCACAGCTTAACGTCGGTCTTCTGAAAAATAAATCTTGCGTGCTAGAGAAAAATCTCGAACGGACAAGTTGAGACGAAGATAAGTATGGCAGTCACTGTTCCTTGATGTTTGGATATTTCTCGCGTATCTTGTCATCTGCGATCTTGGCGATCATCGCGCTGGATATCAGAACGTATTTGACCCCTGTCAGTTCAGCCAGATCCGCTGGTTTCTGATCCTGCGTGATCAGCAACATGTTTTTGCTTCTAGCGTAGTCAACGACATCCCTGTCCTTCGCTCCCTGCAATCCCGCTTCCTGAGCGGTCAGCACCCCCCAGCCCAAAGTCTCAAAGTACTCCTTCAAGCCAGCGTACATCTCGTCGAGCAGCAACTTCAACATGGTTCACCCTATTACGCTGTACACTTCTTTCTAAACATCTATAAGAGGCTTTGCAGTATCCTCACCGATTAAACCCTTTTTCTCCTTCAGCCAACGAAGGTTTTTAATAAGGCAATCAGACATGTCATTTCGCACTCGAAAGGGAATAACGTATGGCCACGACCACGGGCGCCAAGATAGTACTGACTGCATCAGCCACGGAAATGAGCGACTACTACAACAACCCCTTCGTCGCATTCGTGGCAGGGTTCGCAAAAGGCCCTGTGCCATTGTGGCTTCTGAGAAAAGCACTCTATCCACCAGTCGAACGCGACCAAGACGGAAGAGCGAAATACGCACCTTACGGTTTGCGAAAAGTCGAAGCCCTCCTCTTGGAAAACGGCTTCACCGAGTCTGAGGTCATAGTTGCCCACCCAGCCGACCTTGACAGATTCGTAGGACCCGAAACAAAGGTCATCGGCATATCTTCAATGGATCCCACAGGAATGGCGTACGTGAGCAAAACCTATTCTTCGCTCGTGGGCGGCGGCGAACCGATGAACGCTATCGAGTTCAGAGAACTTGTGAAGCATAGAAGCATCAGAAAGCACAAACCGAAGGTCATTGTCGGCGGTTTTGGCTCCTGGCAACTCGAACGCAAGAAAGTGGCAGAAAGATATGGCATCGACTGCGTACTCATCGGCGGAGCACCAGAGACGATAGTGGAGACCTTCAGGAAAGCAACCGATGGAACGCCACTTCCGCATGTAGTCCGCGCCACGAACAACCCAAGCCACGGCGATATGCCCTTGATCAAGCACGCTGCCATTCATGGTGGAGTGGAAATCTCTAAGGGTTGCGGACGTAACTGTCAGTTCTGCACTCCAACTATGCAGAAGAAAGTTGATGCTCCGTTGGAGAAAATCATGAAGGAGATTGAGATAACTACCCGAGAGGGCGGCTGCAACATCACCTTGGTAACTGAAGACCTGTTCTTGTACGGCACGAAGGACAAGAGTTTCATCCCAAACAGAGAGGCAGTCCTAAGACTCGTCAAAAGCGTAGCGGCTTATCCAGGTGTAAAGGGTATCCAGCCATCACACATGTCGCTAGCTCCGGCCGTTTGCAACCCCGACATGGTCAAGGAAGTGGCAGAAATCCTGATCAACCACAACTGGTACTATCACGGAAAGAAACCCATAGTCACTTCGGAAACAGGCATCGAAACAGGCAGCGTTAGACTCATGAAGAAGTACATGGCTGGAAAGATGCTGCCTTACAAGCCTGAGCAGTGGAAAGAAATTGTCAGCCAGGCTTTCGGAATCTTGAATGACAATGACTGGTACCCACTTGCCACACTCATCATTGGCCTGCCAGAAGAGAACGAGGATGACGTGGCGGAAACCCTTGAACTCATGGACGACCTTAAAGGTTACAACGCATTCTATGTGCCACTGCTGTTTGTTCCGCTGGAAAACTGCTTGCTGATGAACAAGCGCGGAGCAGAGCTCGATTCTCTCTCAAAGATTCGATGGGAATTTCTGACCCGTTGCTGGGAATACAATATCAGGATTTGGGGAGACACATTCTTGGAGCACCGAATCCACAACCCAGTGCTCTACAAGATCGTTAAACGACTCTTGATACCGTACGCGGCCAAGATCGCCAGCGTATACTATGGACTCAAACACGGGGAAGGAATGGAAGAGGCAGTCTGGAAAATGGCAAACGCTTAACAGCAATGGCGATTCGCCAACTCTTCTGAACTATTTGCTTAGGCCTCGATTGTGCAAACGCTCATGTTCCCAGGTCTGAAAGTCTGCTGGAGGATTAACAATTTCATTTTCAGGTTTTCGTCGGAGTTTTGCTGCGCCGTTTGGACATCCCGTTACACATAAGCCGCAACCGATGCACTTCTTGCGATCTACAACCGAGACTCCGTTTTCTTCGGAGATGGCGTGCACCTGACACCTCTTTCCACATATTCCACACCCTAGGCACTCATCTGGATCAATGACTGCATAGTAGTTGGCGTAGGCTACTGAGTTGTCTATACCCCATTCAGTGATTCCTCTAAGTATGCCACAGCAGCAACCGCAACAGTTGCAGACGTAGCCGATGCCTTTCATAACGTTGCTGACCGTGTGAACTAGTCCCATTTCTTCGGATTTGTCTAAAAAGGCTAGGGCTTCTTCCTTTGAGATGTCAAGCGGATTAGGAGATCGCTCGATCGAGGAGAAGCTAAGGCAAGTTCTAAGTGGAAAATCGCACTTGCGTCCGATGTGGTCCTGTTGCACTCGACAAATGCAGTCCCGCAAACTGAATGTCTTACAGTTTAAGAGGATTGCTCTAACATCGTCGTAGGGAAGAATACATTCTGACTTGACTGCTTTCTGTGCTGGTATGACTCGGTGTAAGGCTGGCTGAGGCTTCATGATTCCAACTGCTCCGCCATTCGCCAGATATTCTTCGACGAGATGAGCTAACTCATGATCCATGTTTTCCAATTGTGCCTCGTAGATTCCAACGACAAAAGGCGCCAACCTGAATAGTGTCTTTCCGCCTTCATTCTTGCGCCACAAGAGCCCACGTTTGGCCATTTGAATCAGTTTTGATTCTGTCTCCTCGGGAGAAAGCCCAACCCGCTTGGCTATTGCGTCAACCGATTCCATTGACCCGCTTAGCTGGTTTGCTAACGACGCCTCGTCCAGCGAGAATATCTTCTTCAAAATCGATAGTTCAACGTTTGAAGACGTTCTAGGAAACCCATTTGGAAGCTTATCCAAGCCTTCCGCAAGCTGCTCATAAACATGATCGCTCAAGATGTTTACCTTCCACTATCAGGACTCTGGAGCATTCCCTATTTAACGACAGCGTGCCGAACAGATGAAAATGAGCTTCAAAGATTCATTCTTTCTAATCTTGAAGCAATTATGATTACAGAACGCAAGTCTAATCGGGTGTAAGAATATTGATGCTGTATTCATAACCGTTTTATCGCATGCAATGTTGTAAGGAAAGTGTTCATCGTTTCAACGACCTATAGGTAATGAAGTGATTAGATGAGCGAGTGTACTGTCAAGTCTTCTCCAATAGTGGTCAGTTTAGACAAGGCGAGGCTTATCCGTGTTCTGCATGTTGACGATGAGCCTGCTTTGCTCAAGGTTGCGAAGCAGTGCTTGGAGTTGCAGGGCCCGTTTCAAGTTGACACTGCGGGCTCTGTTGAAGAGGCCTTGAGCAAGCTGAAAGAGAGAGAGTACGACGCAGTCGTCTCAGACTATCAAATGCCCGGGCAGGACGGGCTGGAATTTCTGGAAATGCTGAGAAAGAACGGAAACGCTATCCCATTTATCATGTTCACTGGAAAAGGAAGAGAAGAAGTCGCTGTTAAGGCGTGGAGCTTGGGCGCTGACCACTATGTTAACAAGACTGGCGATCCTGAAACAGTGTATTGCGAACTGGCACATTGTCTGCGGTCTACCGTGGAGAAACGCTTCGCGGAAGCTCAGATGAAGGAAACAGCCCAGAGGCTTCAAACAATATATCAGAACGCGGTTGAAGGAATCTCGTACGTGGATTCTGAAGAGAACATTGTTTATGCCAACAAAGCGTTCGCTGACATCGTTGGTTATGAACAGGATCAGCTTGTAGGCATGAACCTGCGTGAAGCCGTTGATGATGAAAACTGGGCTAAAATAGAAAGCGAGACGGAGCGTCGTCGGCAAGGACAATCCAGCCGTTATGAAGTCGAATTCCGCAGACGCGACGGCACAGTTCGGAATGTTCTGATTTCCGGTGCTCCTTTGCTTGATTCTGATGACCAGTTCGCAGGCACAATCGGCATAGTTTCGGACATCACTGAACAAAAGATGACCAAAGAAGCCATCAAAGATTCAGAAGAGAGATTCAAAAGCATTTTCGAAAGTGTCGATGATGGTCTAATATATCTGGATACATCTGGAAGGATTATCGAGATCAACAAAAAAACTGCCGAGATCTTCGGCGGATCCAAAGAAGAACTCTTGGGAAAACATTTCACAAAGATCGGCATATTCTCTGTCAAAGAGGTGCCCACCCTCACGAAGAGGTTTGTAGATATTCTACGTGGCAAAAGAGCTATTCTTGACATTACAATCAAGAACAAGAAAGGCCAAGCAATTCCATTAGAATGCTCAGCTTCTCTTTCGAAAGCATACGGCAAATCAACGATAGCAGTGGTCGCGAGGGACGTGACCGAGCGCATAGAAAGGGAAAGACTTCTGAGAGAAAGCGAGGAGAAGTACAGGGATTTGTTTGAGAACGCTATGGACGCGATAGTCACGTTAGACTTGAGGGGAAGCATTACAGCAGTAAACAATGCCGCATTGCGTTTTGGCTACCAGAAAGAAAGTTTGGTCGGAAAGAACCTTCTCGATTTCGTTTCCAAGGAATACTGGCCGGCGGTCATGAGGGATTTCTCAAAGGTAACTCGAGGAGAGCCTGCCAAGAATGAAATCGAACTAGTCGTCCCTACAGGAAAGATTATTGGGGAATACCGCGCGCGTGCTATAGTAAAGGAAGACAATGTTGCTGGAGTGCAGATAAGTATAAGAGATGTGACCGACCGCAAGAAGGCAGAAGAAGCACTTAGGCTGTCTGAAGAGAAGTATAAGGGGCTTTTCGAAAACGCACGAGATGTCATCGTCTTGTTTGATCTGAAAGGAAACGTGACTTCCATAAACAAGGCGGCGGAAGAAGAATACGGGTTCAAAAATAGCGAGATGCTTGGAAAGAATATGCTCAAATTCGTCTCCAAGAAATATTGGCCGAAACTGCTCAGCGACGTTGCCCAGATAGCTTTGGGAAAAACAGCGAAAGGGAAAATCGACATACACACACCAAAAGGAGACAAAATAGCAGAATATAGAAGCAACCCGATTTTCTCTGACAACCGAGTTGTTGGAATACAAACCATTCTAGAAGACATCACCGAACGTGAAGTGATGGAAAAAACCAGTATAGAGTCTGAGGAGAAATGGCGTTCACTGGTTGAAATGGCCCCTGACGGCATCTACCTGAGCGATCTTAAAGGAACTTTCATAGATGGCAACAAGGCTGCAGAAGAGATAACAGGTTTCAAACGCGAAGAATTGATTGGCAAGAGCTTTCTGAAGTTGGGACTACTCCCAAAAAAAGAGATTCTGAAAGCAGCGACTCTACTAGCCAAGAACGCGTTAGGGAAACCCACAGGACCTGATGAGATCACCCTCAGACAAAAGAATGGTACTGAAGTTCCAGTGGAAATAAGAACCTTCCCGGTGAAAATCCAGAATAGAACAGTTGTCTTGGGAATCGCACGCGACGTCACAGAGCGCATGAAGATTCAGAAGACGATGAAAGAGAATCATGCGAAATTCCAAGCTTTGTTCGTGGGCAGTCCTGAAGCTGGAGTTTTTCTCGATAGGGACTTTCGTATTGCAGATATTAACCCTCGTTTCGAGGAGCTTTTCGGATACTCTCTTGCAGAGATCAAGGGAAAGCACATCAACGATGCTGTAGTGCCGAGTGACAAATGGGAAGAGGCCCAAGCGCTAGACAACCAGGCAATTCAAGGTTACGCCCATCGAAACACGTGGAGAAAACGAAAAGACGGGTCTCTTGTACCCGTTTCCGTATCTGCTGCTCCCGTAACCATCGAAGACCGACTCGCAGGCTACATTGGCATATACAAGGACATTTCCGAACTGAGGAACACCCAGAAAAAGCTGGAGACGATGAACGAGAAGCTTCGAGTGGTCGGTGGACTGACAAGACATGACGTTCGCAATAAGCTTTCAGCGATAACGGGCAACATTTACCTCCACAAGAAGAAACTAGTGGATCATCCTGACGTTCTCGAAGGCTTCAAGGATATGGAGTCTGCTTGTGAACAGATCGTGAGAATATTCGAGTTCGCAAGGGATTATGAGAAGTTGGGCGTCGAAGAACTGGTTTACTTGAACGCGAAGAAGGTTCTTGACGAGGCCATAGCACTGCTTCCAAATCTGGGGGGCGTGAGAATAGTGAATGATTGTGACGGGTTCATGCTGTTGGCTGATTCGCTTCTGAGACAGCTTTTCTACAATTTGATTGATAACTCGCTCAAGTACGGCGAGAAGCTGACTCGAATCAGAATCCACTACGAAGAATCTGAGAACCAGCTGAAACTAGTCCATGAGGACGACGGCGTAGGCATACCCAAAGACATTAAAGCAAAGCTTTTCAACGAGGGTTTCACTACGGGCAAAGGCTCAGGCTACGGGCTCTATCTGATAGAGAGGATGATGGAGGTCTATGGCTGGACAATTGACGAAACGGGCGTGCCGGGCAAAGGAGCACAATTCACCATCGACATACCTAAAGCCAAACCAGACGGAAGACAAAACTACAGGCTCAGTTGAATCCAAGCCTAGGTGGAACATGACAAGAACCGCAATAACTGGAGAAAGCAGCTCAAGTTCTCATACTCCAGAAAAGGTAGACCTTCGTCTACATCAGGAGCCCGCAAACCCTGATCAAGGTGTCATGATTACGCTGATGATTGAGACGTCTCCCGTGAACCACCCATTTTTCTCTTTTGTTCTTCTACTCTGAAAGTGACGATTCCACTCGGCAGTCGCAAAGACGGTTGATGAAGCAAGAAAACTCTTGGAAGACTGCTTCGAATACGTATGCCAAAAGGACGACATTATGCTATTTCGCAAGCGAAAATAGGATGTAAACTCCGAAAATCACACTGTAAATTCCCATCTGCACCATACGTTCTCGGGGTGTTTATCTGGTGGGCAGATCAGGCAGTTCACTTTTGCTTTCGGGTTCAAGGTCTCTGCAACGTCTTCAAGTACCCAAACCGTACTCTCTTGCATGGAAACTCGCATAATCCTTTGCTCAAACGAGCTTCCTGTGTTCTGCATTTGTCAACACTCAATATTGCGTGCTTACCGCCTATTTCTAACGTTTTAAATGGTTGATCCAAAGCCCAACTCGACCTTTTCAAAAGACTCATAATGGCAGGTACATCTGGATTCTCTCTAATTTGAAACATTCTCTGCAGGCTCTTCGCTTCGATTCTAGCCAAGGTTTCCCAGACGCCTGCGTCGATCTGGGTTGCGGCTTCCGTGCCAAGCTTTTGCTCTATGCCAAGAAGTAGAGACCGCCAACTCTTCACAAGTTTCGAACGTGTAGAAAAAAGCAGTCAAGCAGTCTTTCAATCGGCACGCTGGCCAGCATTTCATGGCCTTCCTTGCTTCCGGATGAGTACTCACCCACACTAGACACCAACTTTAAAGAGCTAGGCAAAGTAATCTTTTAACCCTAATCCAAGAAACTTGGGACGGAGACACAGGTTTGGAGCATTTGTTGGAAGCAGTACTCTTAGGCATAATACAGGGCATAGCTGAATGGCTACCGATATCAAGCACTGGACACCTAAGACTCGCTGAACATTTTCTGGGCCTAACCGTACCCATACTTTTTGACATTATCCTGCACATAGGAACCCTCATAGTCATATTGTTCTTCTTCAGGAAAGACGTCAAAAACATTCTGACAGCGCTGGCTCACCTAGATTTCAAGTCAGAAAACGGACGACTCATACCATTAATAATCGTCGGCAGCATACCCACAGCGCTGATAGGCCTAGCATTCAGCGACCAAATAGAATCAACATTCCGAAGCCCCGTGCCAATAGCCATAGCACTCGTCATCTGCGGAACACTACTCTTCATGTCAAGGTTCGCACGAGAAAAAACGGACAGCATAACCTACATAAAAGCCCTCATACTCGGCATAGCGCAAGGCCTAGCCATAATCCCAGGCCTCTCAAGAAGCGGAACCACCATCGGTGTGGCTTTAATGCTTGGGCTAGAACGGGAGAAAGCCTTCAGGTTCTCGTTCCTCCTGTCGATCCCAGCCATAGTCGGCGCATTGGGACTTATGACCTACAAGGAGCATGAAACATTGATACAAGCAGGGATCGGTGGCAGCGAAATCCTCATCGGCGTGACCTTCGCCATGATAGCAGGATACTTCGCCTTAAGACTGCTCCAAAAAGCAATCGAGAGTAAAAAGTTCTATCTCTTCGCGTTATACTGCTGGCTACTCGGCACTGCATTAGTCGTGTTAAGCCTGTTCAGAGTCTAACCATTTGGGCTTACCTGACAAAAACTCCGTGAGAAACTTGGCGAACTCCCCATTCTTCTCATACACCCCAACAACTTCGGTGTTGACGAAGACGTTGAAATTTCTCCGGATTTCACGCGAAACCTGTTCAGCCACGCCCACATTCTTCCCACCATCCTTCAGCTTCTCACTGAGCAAGGCAACTGCATCAGTGTACTTCCTTCTGAGAATCACAGTCCATCTGCCGCCTTCGATGTAGGGACCAGAAACCGTGTCTGAACCATTCTGATGCTTCGCCAAGAACCTCTCACGTTCCTGTACCTTTTCAAGTGGCGGACCAAGATGTTTCTTAACAGGCGAAATACATCTCTGTCCGAGCTCAAAGACAAACATGTTAACGCTTTTCTCGTCACTCCAAGCAGCGTCTCTAAGAACATCGAAATCGCTCAGTTGAATAAGCTTGTGCAAAGAGCGTTGAGACTTGTAGAGCTGCCCCCACAAAACATCCGAAACCGCACTAATCTTCCCAAAAACCACGAAGACAAGTGCAGAGCCTCTTTCCTCCAGCGTTCGCTCTAGCTCTTCTGCGGTCAAGGCTCTTGTTTCAGGAGGATAAAAGAAGCTTGAGCTTGGTTTCATCAAGAATGCCTGTGCTGCAGCAACAAAAACGCAGAGTTTCTGCATTTGAACAGCCGAAGCCACGTTTCTACCCTTATCCACAGGGTCAACAATCACGAGTGGCTCATTGAAAAGAAGCCTCAACTCATCAGTCCTGTTCTTGTAGTAACCTTCAATATCGACGACTATCTTCTGCCTGCATTTTGCAAAAGCTTTCAAAACGTTCACAAAAGGCCCGTAATGTATGATCAGAAGCTCGCACAGGTACCCGCTGAACCCGCCTATCTTGATTTCAGCGCCATAGACGCCGATTCCCTTCATGAATTTCTTCAGCAGGCGCACTTCACCCTGCATCCTCTCAGTCAAATGCTTCTTCACGTAATCAGTGTGGAATGGCGTCCTGTCAGTGGCACTCAGCCACTCGCCTTGCTTGACATCATAGCACGGAACAATGTTAACCCTTGTTCCATCAACTACTGCTTCCAGATACGGATGCTCAGCGAACCTCTCGACCTGCTCTGAGCCAGCCGTGGCCTTTCTAGCTATTCTCAAACATACGTCGCCAAGCGACTTTCTGGGTATAGTCTTCGGCACGCGCATGAAGATGTCGATGTCAGGCTCTCTGCTAACCCACGTGCCTTTGGCCACCGAGCCCTCAACACGCACCTTGGCCTTGACGCCCAGCGCACTTGACGCAGAAACCACTCTTCTTCTGAGTTTCTCAGCCAAAACTCTGATTCTGTCTCTTTCCTTTTTCCCCGGCGTAACGCGGCGCATAACGCCTTTGCAGATTTCGTCGATTTCTTCAGTCATAGCGAAGCCTTTCATTTTCACCTTTACGGTTTTGGATAAAACTCCCTAAGTGTGGAGTAAATCGGACCCTTGGGTGTGAGAACACTCCTCTTGAGCCTCAAACACTCAGCTCTGACAGCGCCAAACTCGAAACCAGAATTCTCGTCAATAGCCCTACTCAACTCGGCCTTGTTTCTTCCAGATCTAACCCGCGCAATCGTCAAATGCGGACTGAAACCCTTCGAATCAGGTGAAAACCCCAAACCACGCAGGCGAGGCTCTAACTGGCTGAAAACGCTCCGCAACTCGTTGGCACCCTCAGATATTCCAGCCCAGATTACTCTCGCGTAACGAGGGGTTGGAAAGGCACCGACGCCTTGAATCTTGGCGTCGAATGGAATGAATTGAACTGCCTTCATTTCCTCAAATATCCTGTCCACCATGTTCGGGGCAACATCTCCGAGAAAACGCAGTGTGATGTGTATATTCTTGGGTTCAACCAGCTTCAAGTCTGCTCCCGATCTTGTCAAAAGAGCCTGTGCCTCAGCCATTCTTCTCAAGACTGAGTCGTTCTCGATGTCGAATGCCATGAAGCTTCTGATCATTTCGGCCATTTCTATTCCTTCAACTGTTTCCGCCTATTTCCTTCATAAATGCTTCTGTCATCAAAGTCTATGCAAGAACCAAACGAATCCCAGCGGTAGCCAATACGGGTTGCGTTCTATCCTGATGCATTATTGTGCCAGCTAGATGAGTGAAACACTTTCCCGTCTAAAAGAATATTTGCCAAAAGAAACACAATAGCAGTAGAGATGCGAAAATGACCTCCGACAAGCTTCTTGTAGGGCTCACCGGAATGGCTGGCTCAGGGAAATCAATAGTCGTGAAAATCGCAGCTCAAGACGGGTACGGTGTCATAGCGATGGGTGACGAAGTCAGGGACGAAGCTAAGAGAAGAAACCTCGCTTCAACCCCAGAGAAGTTGGGGAGAATAATGCTGGAACTGAGACAGACAGAGGGAGACGCCGTCATGGCCAAAAGATGCATAACCAAAATAGACAAAACTGCAAAACAGAGAATAATCATCGACGGCATAAGAAGCTTGAGCGAAGTTGA
>Ga0172365_10001910_pt1 | contig 15110 bp, 14 predicted proteins | sample LakKivSesite48cm_FD_114535 | JGI IMG/M metagenome (GOLD analysis project Ga0172365, IMG submission 114535) | Sediment microbial communities from Lake Kivu, Rwanda - Sediment site 48cm | ecosystem: Environmental > Aquatic > Freshwater > Lake > Sediment | place: Rwanda: Western Province, Lake...
CGCATGCTGTTCGACGCCATCCACAGCCACGGCTGGGATGTGATCCTGCATAGCTGCGGGCGAGTGAACGATTTCGTGCCCCTCTTCCTGGAGGCCGGGGCCGACGTGCTCAACATGCAGCAGCCGCGCGCCTATGGCATCCGCGAGTTAGGCGCGCAGTATGCGGGCAAGGTATGCTTTCTCACCACGGTGGACATCCAGGCCACCCTGCCTGGCCAAGACCCCGAGACCGTGCGCGCCGAGGCCCGCGAGCTGGTAGAGCACTGGTCCACGCCCCAAGGGGGGCTGATCGTGTTCAACTATGGCGACTCGGAGGGCATTGGCGTCAGCGACGAGATCGCCGAGGTCATGTTCCGCACCTTCTACGAGCTGCGGAACTACTGGAGCGAGGCTGCGGCCTAGGCAGATGTCGACGCGCTCTCTTTTGCTGACGACATCGGCATGACCGAAAGGGACGGCCGTGAGACACACTCGCACACTCCCAGCCGCGCCGCGGCAGGCACCGCTGGCTATGGTGCACGCACCTGAATCGCCGCAGCTCGCAGCAAACATCAAACAGCAACAGCCCCGACGGCCTGCCCGGCGGACAGCAAATCGTTCATGCTGACCTTCCAAGTTCAGCCTGCCGATGCCAAGAAAGGGGGGCTCGGCCTTTCGTTGCCGCCCGAGCACGGCGAGCAGGCCTCCTGCGAACTGCAGATTCGTCTGGATGATCAACGTGCCCAGTTTGGTCCCGGTTCATTGAACGGCTTCGCGGGCAATCAGAAGTCGCCGCGTGAAGGTGGCGCACCAGATGGCGGTGGCAACTGTGCGATCGAGAACCTCATCGGTGTCAATCGGTCTTTCATGGTTCGTGTCATCGTCAAGGGCGACGGCAAGATCGGCGCTTCCCTGATTGACGCGGAGATCGCAGGGCAGCGCACGATGATCTCCTACCGCCCTGATCTCACTGTGCAGAAACTGATCTTTCGCGTAGAAGGCGTGGAACTCGTGAATGTCCGGATCGCGGCGCTACTGCTCTGACAGAAGGAGCCAAATGGGCCAGAGGAATGACACGGACAACAGATCCGCACCGTCTGCGACAGGTGCCACGGCCGGGCAGCGCGCCATTGACGAGACCGAGGCTCTGATTGCCGCGGCCCAGAAACTGCGAGCCAAGCTCTACGAGGACCCGCACCGGCCGCAGTACCACTTTCTGCCGCCCGAGGCCTGGATGAATGACATCAACGGGTCCATCTACTGGAAAGGCTGCTATCACATCTTCTACCAGCACAACCCAGAGGGGGGGTACTGGAAGTGGATGCAGTGGGGACATGCATCGAGCACGGACCTGGTGCATTGGGTGCATCACCCGATCGCCCTCACGCCGACCCTCGGCGGCCCCGACCGCGACGGTTGCTTCAGCGGGGGAGCATTCCTCAGTAGAGAGGGAGTGCCCACGTTCATCTACCACGGCGTGCCCGACGGAACCTGCCTTGCGAAGAGCTATGACGACTTGCTGATTCACTGGACCAAGCATCCCGCCAATCCCGTCATCAAAGTGCCAAAGCCTGGCGAGGCCGGGTATGGCGTCTACAACGTGTTTGACCCCTCCTCGGCGTGGATCCAAAATGGTTACTACTATACCGGCTTGGGGAATCAGAAACACTTGTGTGGGGACTTGCTAAAGGAGGACGGTGACACGGTGTACCTGTTCAAGTCGCAAGACCTCGCCGCTTGGGAGTACGTTGGGCCGTTCTACGAATCGGACCGGAAGTGGACCGAGGCGGATGAGGACAACGCAGTGCCGGATTTCTTTCCCCTGGGCGACAAGCATATGATGCTGTTCACTAGCCATCTGCAAGGGACGCAGTACTACCTGGGCCGGCTGGAAGGGGAGCGCTTCATACCGGCGCAGCATGCCCGAATGTCATGGCCGGGAGGCGAGTTGGGTGGCGGTCGAACCCTGCAGGACGGACAAGGGCGCCGCATCTACTTCGACTGGATTCGCGAGCGTCGGGGTGTTGAGCGGGAGCGCGAATCGGGCTGGTCCGGAGTGATGACGTTGCCGCGTGTGCTTTCGCTCGGTGACGACGGCACGCTGTGCATCGAACCGGCACCCGAAATGGCGGTCTTGCGCCGGAACCATCGCATCCTGCGCGGTATCCGCCTTCCCGGCGGTTCCGAACGCTCGTTGGACGGTGTGCGGGGCGATGCGCTGGAGCTGGCGCTCGAGATGAGGGGACAGAGCCCGGGTGACTTTGGGGTCAAGGTTTGTTGTTCTCCGGACGGCGCCGAGCAGACGCTCATCTCCTTCGATCCGGCCGCAAAGAGGCTCAAGGTGATCATGGCTCAATCAAGCCTCGACAAGTGCATCCAATACCCTTACTACCGCAACGCCGCCGCCCTCGCCCGCCTTCCCGAAGAAAAGCGGATGATGCAGGCGCAGGAGGCTCCGCTGGAATTGCGCTCGGGCGAGAGCCTCAGGCTGCGCATCTTTGTGGACCGCTCGGTTCTGGAGGTGTTCGCCAACGGGCGGCAGTGCATCACGCAACGGATCTACCCGACGCGCCGCGACAGCCTCGGCGTGGTGCTCTACAGCCACGGAGGCGAAGTGACCGTCCAGACGGCGGAAGCCTGGGACATGGCGCCGGCGCACTGATAGCCTCTTCGGGGCAGGATAGTGGCCCAGGACCATCCATCCCGGCTGCAACCGCGGCCGACTGGCCGCATTCATTCATGAAGGGAGATCATCATATGGAACTGCACGTCGAGAATCTAGCCACCGCCAAAGGGGTCATCCAGGCCTGCCAGCTCAAGTGGACCAACTCCTGGCTTTTTGTAGTTGATGCGCCCAAGGGGAGCATCGTCTGCGGCTCCTTCGACATCGAGGCCCTCAACGCCTTTGGGCTTCCAGCGGCCAAGATCGTGCCCGCGCCGGGCAACCCGGCCTACAATGTCGGTCAGTTCCTGGAGCGCCGCATCACCCACGTCAACGCGCTGGCGGCAGCGGCGGGGGTCAGGCCGGGGATGTCGGTCGAGGAAGCGGCCGAGGCGATGTCATAGCCCACCTGCCGTAGGGCTGACAGGCAGTTGGTTTGATATAGTCCCAGGCGACGATACATAGTTGCCGGGAAAACATCTGCAGCACATCAGGAGCTGCCATGGCAAAGACCATCCAACGCGACGAGGCATCGCAGATGGACCCGGTGCGCGCGGCACAGGAAGCGCAACTCTCACACGACCCCACCTTGCGTCGCTTCGCCGCATCGCGGCAAGAGCTGGCCGCGGATCCTTACAGGCCGCTCTATCACTTTGTCAGCCCCGAAGGCAATCTGAACGATCCGAACGGGCTCTGTTTCTGGCAGGGGCGCTGGCACCTCTTTTACCAGGCCTTTCCGCCCGCGAATCCGCGGCCGCATTGGGGGCACGCGGTCAGCGACGATTTGGTCCATTGGCGCGACCTGCCCTATGCGATCACGCCAGGCCCCGAGGAGGCCTGCTGGTCGGGATCAACTCTTGTCGAGGACGACCGCGTGATCGCCATGTACCACGGCCACCAGCTCGGCAACATGGTGGCCGTGGCGAGCGATCCGCTGCTGCTGGACTGGGAAAAGGTCACGGGCACCACAGTGCTCCCGAATCCGTGCCCGATTTGGACGCGGACCGCGGGCGGCGAGCCGATGCGCGGCGTGCGCGGCAATCCGGTACCCCCAGGCGCCATCAATTTCGTCTATGACCCTTGCATCTGGAAAAAGGAAGGCGCCTACTACTCCATCTCCGGCGGGGCCCTGCCACACGGACCCAGCGGGCGGCGCATCCGCGCAGAGTTCCTGTTCCGCTCGCGCGACCTTGCGACATGGGAGTATGTGCATCCCTTCTTGGAGGGCGATATCTTCGGTCTGGTGGGTGACGATGGCGCTTGCCCCTACTTCTGGCCCATCGGCGACCGGCACATCTTGCTGCACTTTAGCCACATGAGCGGCGGGCACTACCTGCTGGGTGACTATGACGTCGGCCACGACAAGTTCGTGGTCACCCATGGCGGGCGTTTCACCTTCGGCGCCTGGTATCTTGGCGGCGTGCACGCGCCCACGGCCACCCCCGACGGCCAGGGCAGCGTGATCGCGCTCTTCAATATCAATCCTGCCAAGCCTACGCCCGGCTGGAACCAGATCATGAGCCTTCCAAGGCGCCTGACCCTGTTAGGCAGGGACGAACTGGCAGTGACGCCCGCCGGCGATATCGAGTCTCTGCGATACGACCATCGGCATGTGGCGGCGCAGGTGCTGCCGGCCAACCGTGAGGTGGTGTTCGACAGCGTACAGGGTAAGGCGGTTGAGGTCGCGGTCGAGATCGATCCCAGGAACGCGCAGATGGTGGAACTCAATGTCTTGCGCGCCCCAGGCAGGGAGGAGTTCACGCGCATCGCCTTCTACAGACATCGGGGCTACGTAGACTGGCAGCGTAGTGACGGCTGGGCGCGCTTTCGCGAGTCGCGCGACAGCCTTATCGTGGTTGACACCTCCTACGCGTCGGAGCTTCCCGACGTCGAGTCACGCGCGCCGGAGACCGCGCCGGTCTACCTGGTGCCCGGTGATAGGCTGAAGCTGCGCGTGTTCGTGGACAAGAGCGTTGTTGAGGTCTTTGCCAATGATCGCCAGTGCGTGGCCGTGCGCGTCTATCCAGGCCGGGAGGAGAGTGCGGGCGTCTCGCTGCGCGCACAGGGTGCGGACGCCGCGCTCTGTGGCCTTGACGTCTGGCAAATGCACACCATCTACGAGTGAGTCGGCGGGGTCTATGGCAGAGCGAGATCTGGCCAGCACGGTGATCTTCCGCCAGGTGGGCTCGACGCAGCCCATCATCATGGGGAACGCTTTCGATACTGGCACCGACAACTATCTGGCCAACAAGGCGGCCGACATCTCCGTCTGCACTCGTACATGGACGGCCCCCGGACGGCCATGGGCGCCATACGCCACGACACGACCGGCCTGGGCAGTCCAGTGCTCGCCGAAGAGTTCGGCTGGTTCAGAGGCAATACCTTTGGCTCGCGGGGAGCGTTAGCATCTGCTCTTGCGCGGCCTCCTTCGAGTTCGGCATGAACTATGCGTGCACGGCGGGTTCTTCGCCGGCAATGGAGGTATACCGCCGGCTGTCGTATGTAGGCGGCCTGTTGGCCTGCAAGCCACGCGCTGAGCCAGTGTACCTGGCCGTGCCCATGGAGTTTGCCGCGTTTGTCCCGCATGTGGGCTATCGCCGAAAGGCCAAGCTGTTCGCGCAGACTGTACTGGCACTCTGGGCGTCGGGTGTGGCGTTTGGTGTGTGGCAGGAGGACATGCTGGCTCAGATGCCGGCGAGCGCCAGGTGGCCTCTTCGTCCAAGCTGGCGGAGAGCGAAGGGGAGCTGGCCCTCAACGGCGAGGTGATCGCCCGCTCCGATGGGGGCCGCTACATCCTAAGGTCCGCCGATAGTGCCGACCTGAGGCTCGCCCGCGCCATCGACCTGATAGCTTATGGCCCCATGACCTTGACAGCCAGCGCGAGGCTTGCGCGTGGTCAGGTGGTGGATCACAGAGGTCAGGTGCGTGAGGAGGTTGTGCTCCGGAGAGTTGATGGAAGAGCATCTGTCAGCATTGATGAGGGCATGGTCCCCTTCAAGATCCGTTTATCAGAGGCATAAAGGAGGCATGTGTGGACGTAGTCTCTAGCCCGATGACACCGAAGCAGCGCATTCTGGCGGCCATGCGCCACGGTATCCCCGACCGGGTCCCCGTCTACCCGGGTCTAGGTCCCTGGTACGCAGCGCGCATCACCGGTCTGACGATGTGGGATGTGACCCTCGGCGACCCGGATGTATTGCCTGAGCTGATGCTCGAGATGAACCGTCGCTACGGCTATGACGATTGGTTCTGGATCGCCTCTGGCCTCGAGGGCGGGCGCCGCGATGGTATCTCATTCGAATGGCGGGAAGAGCTCGTGCGGCGCACCGGAGAAGAGATCGTGAAGCGCTCCTGGGTAGATACGCCCTACGGGCCACTGGAGCGCATTGTCGTCTATCCGAAGCATGACCCCGCCTGGGAGATCGAGAAGCCCATCAAGGATATTGATCGCGACTGGCCCCGCCTCCGGGCACTGTTGGGGGAGGATTGGCTCTGGAAGCGCGAGCTTCCTCGCTGGCACTACCGCCTGGGAGATCGGGGTGTCTATCCCCTCGGCGTTGCTCTGCCCGTCGACTGGTGGTACGACTGGCGAGATGGCACCGTGCAGCAGCTCATCTACGACTTGGTTGACCGCCGTGACAAGATGCACGAGATCCTGGACTACTACCACGACTATGCCATGGTCTATCTCCAAGCCGCACTCGAGGTGCGCCCCGACGAGATCATCCTCGCTGGCTCGACCTCCTCTCTGTCCGTCCTCTCCCCTGCTCTGTACCGTGAGTACAACCTGCCCTTCGTTAAGGAAGTGACCCGGCTGTGCAAGCAGGCCGGCGTCGTCTCGCACCAGCATAGCTGCGGCCGTTCGCGGGGCATCGTGGAGATGAGCTATGCCGAGACGGACCTGGACGTCATGGAGCCGCTGGAGCGACACCCCGGGGGTGATGTCGACCTGGCCGAGGTGAAGCGGCTGTACGGATACAAGCTCTGTCTGAAGGGCAACATCAACACCTTCGACATGCTCTTGCGGGGCACGCCGGCGGAGGTGGAGGCGGAGGCACGGGCCTGCATCGAGGCCGGGGCGGCCGGGGGAGGCTTCTGGCTCTCGACCGGCGATCAGGCGGGGCGCGACACGCCTGAGGAAAACATCTGGGCCATGATCGAGGCGGCCCACAAGTACGGGCGGTATGACCAAGATGGGAACAGGCACCCCTAAGGTGCTAGAGGCAGCCTTGAATAGGGAGGAATGAGAATGGCGGAGAGCGTGAGCAGAGCCCAGGAGGCACGCCAGAACCTCAAAGGTTGCACTATCTGGCTGTGGCACTACCTGCACGGGGACTGGCAGTGGACGCTCGCCCGTGCCTGGCACGAGACGCGCTATCCCTTCGCCGTGGCCGAGGCGCTGGACATCATGCAGCGCGACCCCGAGTTCATGTATTTCATTGACTCGGCGAGCGAGTTCTTTGAGCCGGTCCAGCGGCGGCTGGGCGCGCGCTTTGAGGAGTTCAAGCAGCGCGTGGCCGAGGGGCGCATCCGCATCACGGCGCAGGTGACCAGTTGCCGCCCGAACCAGGTGGGCGACGAGACCTTCCTGCGCAACCTGCAAATGGGGCGGGCCATCTTTGAGGCCGTGTTGCCGCCGACGGATCTCAGCCATTTTCACAACATTGACATTGGCATCGGCCAGAGCCAATTGCCGCAGATTCTGACCCAGGCCGGCTATACGCACTACCGGTCCGGGCGGCCCATTGGAGCGATGAACGCCCGGGGCATCCCCCAGCAGTTCATCTGGGAAGGGCCTGACGGCTCGCGAATCCTGGTCACCCGGGGCGTCAACGTCGGGCTCTTCATGAGCGACCACCTGCCGCCGGACCATACTCAGGATTGGGATGGGGTGGTGGCCGCCCTGTTCGAGGAGTTCTTCCGCGACCAGTTGGAGTGTGACCGCTCGCCCAGCGGCCAGTTGGCCATGGTCCAGGGCATCGACGACGGGAGGCCGTTCCGCACCGGCGACGACGTCTACGTCGACATGCCAGGCATCGTGGCCGAGTGGCGCCGGCGCGAACAGGTGCCCATCCACTGGTGCACGCCGCTCGAGTTCGGCCAGGCGGTGGCCGAGCACGCCGACGAACTGCGCGTAGTCAAGGGCGTCCTCGACGCTTGCGACTGCCACTACAACCTGGCCAACGGCGGCTCCAACGGGCTGTGGCACTGGCGGCAGATGAATGACCGCCACCTGCTGCGGGCCGAGTGTTGGGCCGCCGCGGCGGCGAGTGCCGGCTTCCCCTACCCCCAGGAGGCACTGCAGCGCCTCTGGCGGGAGCATCTGACCTACCAGGCCCATGCCAGCGAGTTCGCCTTCCAGGAGGATTTCGATCACCTCGTCGACATGGCGCGCGACGTCCAGTACCAGACCTCACGCATCGAGCAGGGGGCCTTGATGGCGCTCGCGCAGGCGGCTGGTGGCGGCGACCACACGGCCCAGGTTGTCTTCAACCCCCATCCTTGGCCGGTGCAGGCCGACGTGGAACTCACCCACTTTTGCATCGTGCCCGGCGTCGAATCGCTGCAGGCGGTTGACGAACAGGGCCAGCCCCTGCCGCAGCAGCGCCTGTGGGAGTTCCGCCACGGGCGCAACGCAGGCGCTATCAACGAGCAGCGGCGGCTGGTGCGGGTCGACCTCCCGCCGATGGGCTACCGGAGGTTGACGATCCTGGAAAAGATGGGGCTGGAGACCACACAGCCGGCTGAGCCTGAGAAGGGCGTGCTGGAGGAGGCAGGGCTGCGGCTAACCTACCGTGAGCACGCTTTGCGGGAGGTCCATGATCTCACCAGTGGTACCCTCTACTTCAGTCGTGACGGCTCGCCCTGGCCGAACCTGACGTTCCACGTGTTGGCCGACGGCTCCTGGTTCTCCGGCGGCCCCGAGTTGCGCCGCGAGCGCTTCCTGCCGGAGAAGGGCGAGTGGCTGCAGATGGGCCCGCTGCGCTGGCAGCACCGCAGTCGAGGCAAGCTGGGGCCGTTCGAAGCCGAGATTGATACCCTGAGCGGCGGGCGCGAGCGGGAGCTGCAGGTCCGCGTGCACCTAGAGGGCCACTGGCATCAGGCGCCCATGGTTGGCTTTGCGACGCTGCTGGGCGACGTCGGGGCGGGTGGGAAGATGGCGGTAGATGCCCCCTTTGGAGTAGAGTCCCGCGATCCCGATCATGAGCTGTATGTCCACAACGCGCCACCGCACCTTATGGGCGAACGCATGCGGCCGGGCGTTTTCTGGGCTCGGTCGTGGGCGGACTGGTCTGAGGGGAAGCGTGGGCTCACCTGGATTAGCGCCGACGGCTGCTACTACTGGCTCAAGGAGGCGGGTAGCCTGGGGCACATTCTGCTGCGTTGCCAGAGGGCTGCACAGGATGACTGGGAGCAGCGGGTGGGCAAGCATCTGAGCGGCACGGGCGAGCACCACTTTACGTACGCCCTGCGTTTCCACGATGGCGACTGGCGGGTGGGCGATCCGCAGCGACGCTCGGCCGAGCTGCGCCATCCACCAGTGGCCGTGCGGCCTGACTGCCCGATCCAGGCCACACTGACGAGCAACAGCTTCCTGGCGCTAAGGGGCCCGGCGCTGCTCTCGGCCTACTATCGGGAAGGAGAGACAGCCGTGGTGCGGCTGTACGAGTACGAGGGGCACGGGGGCGAGGCGACGCTGACCGTGGACTGGGAGCCGGCGGCGGCCCGGGCCGTGGACCTGATCAACCGGCCGCTGGACGTGCCCGTGCGGGTCGCCGGGCGGCTGGTCACCGTGGGCCTGAAGCCCTGGCAAATCGTGACACTACAACTGGAGCGAGGCCGGCAACCATGATGACCTCACGCGAAGTGATCGACGGCATGCTGCGCGGGAAAAAGGTGGAGCGCATCGGCGTGCGCGATTGCCCCTGGCCCGAGACGATCGCCGCCTGGGTGGATCAGGGCTACCCGACGCATCTCATCCACAAGGAGCCGGGAGAGCTGCGTTGGTGCCGCGAAGATGGACGCACCGAGAAGGTCACGGTGGCCGGGGAGTACGAAGAGCCCGTGCCCTATTGGGAGCACTTTCACCATGACCTGCTGGAGGTGGGAAACGGGATCGAGTGGATGCCCTTGCCCGGCGTGGACGAACTGGTGGAAGAGACCGACGAATGGGAGATCAGGCGCGACGGCACGGGCGCGGCGCACAGGCTCTGGAAGCACAAGAGCGGCACACCCGAGCATATCGGGTTTCGGATGACCTCGCGCGAGATCTGGGAGCAAGAGTACCGCCCCCACCTTGTGCCGTGGGACCCCACTCGCGCCAACCCTGACGCGGCGCGGAAGGGCCGCGAGGAGGCTGCGTCGCAGGGCCTGTTCGTATCCTATAACACTGGTCTTGTCTGGGAGTTCATGCGTTGGAGCATGGGCGACATCACGCTGTATGAGAACCTGTTGCTGGACCCGGCGTGGATCCACGACTACTGCCGGGTCTACACCGACCTCTTCAAGCAGGGCCTGGCCTACACCTTCGAGCGGACGGGCCGGCCGGACGGCATCTGGCTCACCGAGGACCTGGGCTACCGGAACGGCCTCTTTGCGTCGCCGCGGGTGCTGGGGGAATTGATCTTCCCTTACTTTAGGGAATTCGTCGAGTTTTGTCATGGCTACGATATCCCGATCGTGCTGCATACCTGCGGCAGCACGGCCGAGGCCCTGCCGTTGATCGTCGAGGCCGGTTTCGACGGGGTAAACCCCATCGAGCGCAAGGCGATGGGCAACGATCCCTTTGTGTTTGCGGAAAGGTATGGCGACCGGCTGGCATTCATCGGCGGGCTGGACGCGCGGGTGTTCGAGACCAACGACAAGGAGATCATCCGCCGCGAGGTGACTGGCTTTATGGAGGGGATGAAAGCGCGCGGGGCGCGGTTCGCGTTCGCGTCGGACCACTCCATCTCGCCAAGAACGCGGTACGAGAGCTATCTCTACGCACTGGAGGTCTACCGCGAGCACATGATGTACTGACGGGGTAAATAGCATCGGAAGGTGGGTAATCCAATGGCTCTTACGAGAGCTTTCAAGCTGGGCTACATCTTTGTAGACCCCATACACACCTTCGGCTCATTGGCAGAATTCGGGCGCGCTCTGCGACGGGTGCGCGACATCGGCTACGAAGGAGCGGAAATCTCGGCGACGCCACATCTCAACGCTGAAGCCGAAGCACTCAGGAAGACAGCGGCCGAGGCCGGCATAGGCATCTGCTCACTGATGAGCGGCTGGTCCTACTTCAATGAGGGATTGTGCTTCTGTTCGCCCGATGTCGAGATCCGTGAGCGAGCCGTAGCTCGGGTGACTGAGTATGTGGATGTCGCTGCTCAGATGGGTGCAGTCCTGGTCTTTGGGCAGATGCAGGGCTTCCGCAAGGATGAGCCTGACGGCGCCGCAGCCAATGAGCGCATCGCTGAGGGTCTGCGTCGGGTGGCGCGGGCAGCAGAGGGGCGCGGGGTGACGGTGGTTCTCGAGCCGGTGAATCACCTGCAAGTGGGGTTCAACCACACCGTGGCCGAGGTGACAAGCACGGTGCAGCAGGTGAATTCGCCGGCCCTGTGTCCTATGGTGGATACGGTCCACATGAACATCGAGGAGCGCTCTATCACCGAGCCGATCCACCGTGTGGGCAGAAGCCTGGCCCATGTGCACCTCTGCGAGACCAACGGCGCGATGCTTGGCACAGGGCATCTTGACGTGCCGGCGGTCATCCACGCGCTCACGGAGATCGGGTACCGGGGGTACGTTTCGGTCAAGATATACCGTGAGGCGAGCTGGGAGCAAGGGGCGAAGGGGGCCATGATGTACCTCAAAGGCATCGGCGTGGCGTAGACAGGAGGGACGCACCGATGACCGTACAATGACGCCATACCCATACATCACGGAGGCGCTCTCGTGGTTACCAAGCAAGCTGCACGTATCGCGTTTGTCGGTGCTGGCAATCATGCGGCGGCCTGCCCATCTTTGTCGAAAAGCCGCCAGCGCCCACCTTGCAGCAAACCCAAGAACTTGTCGCTGTCGCCCAACAGCACGGGACGTGGGGCATGGTGGGCTTTATGAAGCGCTTTGCGCCGGCCAACGTGGTGGCCAAGGAATACATGGCCGACCCATCGTTCGGGGCACTCTCGTCCATCAGCCTCATCCACGGCTCAGGCCCATACAACGACATGCGGCGTATGCTGCTCTTCAACGGCATCCACTTGCTCGATCTGGGACGCTTCCTGGCCGGCGAGGTGCGTAGCGTCTTTGCGCATGGTCACAGTGCCGGTACAACGATCCAGGCCGTCTCGGCCACGTTCACATTTGACAGTGGCGCAGTGGGCCAGCTCAACATGAACTCGGGCCACTCCTGGTCCGATTGCGTGGAAATGGTCTATCTCTCGGGACAAGGCTCAGGGATCATGATCGAGAACTCCCGTTCCACCGAGGTCCTCGCTCCATCCCGGCGCTTTGCCAGGGGTGAGGGGTTGCAGTTGTATGGTTGGAGCAGCCGCTACTATGTATCCGGCAATATGGCCGGCTGGGCGGCAGGTGGCCATTACACTCGAGGCTACTGGGGCGAGCTCCAGCACTTTGCCCGCGCGGTGCTGGGCGAAGTGCCGCCCGGCCCCACGCTTGAGGATGGCGTGGCCAACATGCGCCTCATTAACTGCATTCTGGAGAGCATCGCCCGCGGCGAGCAGGTGGCCATCTGACAGCGAAAATGGAGGGACGAGCGCATGGAGATCATCATGACGCACATCCGTGTGGCCTGCCAGACCTACACCTGGGAGATGCTGGGGCCTGCATGGCGCGGCCAGGTGACGGACTTGCTCGATTGGGTTGCCCAGGCGGGCTATGAGGGGATCGAGATCACCAACACGATGATCGGCGAGTTCGCCGCGCGGCCCGTGGCCTTTGCCCAGGCGCTGCAGGAACGCCATCTGCAACTGGCGGCCTTTGCCTATGCCACCACGGGCTTTACCGATCCCGCGCGTTGGGAAGAGGACCTGGCCGGCGCCAGGCGAGCTTTGGACTTCCTGCGCCATTTCCCCAAGACGTGCCTAGGGTTAGGAGGGGCAGCCAGCCCGCAGCCCGATCCCGAGCGCCGACGGCTCGACCAGGCCATCGCCTTCTACAACGAGGTGGGACGCCTGGGCCTGGCAGCCGGGGTCCCGGTCAACGTGCATCCGCATTCCCATTACGGCTCGCTCCTTGAGAGCGCCGCCGACTATACCTACCTGATGCAGCGCCTCGACTCTCAGGCTCTGAGCCTTGGGCCAGATACGGGGCACGTCGTGCGCGGAGGGCAAGACTTGAACACCTGCCTGCGCACCTGGATGCCACGCATCACCCATCTGCACCTCAAGGATGTCACGGCCCAGGGCGCTTGGACTACCCTGGGGCAGGGAGCCTGTGATTTTCCGACCGTGTTCCGCCTGCTGGAAGAGGCCCACTATATGGGCTGGGTGGTGGCCGAGGAAGAATCGGAGGTGGCGCGCCAGGACGGCCTGGCCGCAGTCCACGCCAACCGTGCCTACCTGCGCACGCTCGGCTACTGATGGGCGAGCGGGCGAGGGGACTGGGGTCTATCCCTGGCCATCGGCTGGCCCGCACAGTTCGTACTGCTGGCGTTTGCCCTCCTTGTTGTGACTATAGACGGTTGATCATCAAAGCCAGTGTGGCCTGTCCTCGGTCCACTTCGTAGGCCGTTATGGAGGCTGTGTCCACCCGTAATCGCCAGAACCAGCGGTTATCGAGGTCCAATAGAACGCAGAACAGCACGCGGCACACGACCTGATGACTAACCAGGATCACCTGCCGGTCTGCGTAGGTCTTGGTGACATGGTGGACAAGCTCCGTGACCCGGCCGCGTACATCCTCCAGCGATTCACCACGAGGAAAGCGAACTGTGTGCGGCGCAGAAAACCAGGCCCTGCATATCTCTGGGGAGCGGGCGCGCGCCTCCGGGATGGTGAGCCCAGCAAAGTCACCAAAGTTCAAGTCGAGCAGCCCCTGCTGGGGCTCTGCGGTCAAACCGAGAGGGCGGGCAATAGTCTCGGCAGTCTGCATCGCTCGCCGCAAGGGACTGGCAAGAACACCACTCGGGCGATAGCGGGCAACGAGGTAATGGGCGGTAGCCTCTGCCTGCCGCAAGCCGGTTTCATCGAGGGGCAGGTCCGTCTGCCCCCGGAAGCGTTCTTCCTTGTTCCAGGCTGTCTGGCCGTGGCGCACAACAACAAGCGTTGTTACCATTGGTTCACCTCGGCTCACTAGTGTAGGCATCCTTCCAGAACATTATAGCCCGTGAACGCCCCAAAGACCATCTAGCAAGCGCAACCCTTCCCAAAGCTGCGTGTTCTAGTTGGCGTAGCGCCAGTTAGGGAGTGGCTGGCGCAAGGCGATTGACGCAGGAAGCGCAGCGGCGTATAATCCTCCCTGCCTTCCGGCGCTGACGCCCAATCCCCGAGAGAGGAGAATACTTGAGTGGACACCTTCGAGCGCGTCAAGAAGATCATTGTCGAACAGTTGGGAGTAGAGGAAAGCAGAGTCACTCTAGAAGCGAGCTTCCGCAAGGATCTGGAAGCCGATTCGCTGGATCTCGTTGAGCTCATTATGGCCTTTGAGGAGGAGTTCGGCGGTACGATCTCGGACGAGGAAGCGCAGAAGATTGCCACGGTTGGCGACGCGGTGAGCTTTCTTGAGGCGAGAGGAGCCTGACCCGCTCGCTGCGAGCCGCTCGTGCAGGTGCAGGGATGTTGAGGGATTGCGCGGCGCCTCTCTTGCTGTGAAGGTGTGGCGTGGGTGTGAGTGAGGCAGCGTCGCCTCAAATCAGATGGAGGACCTGGCCCGCCCCAAAGGAGATCGGCTCATGTCTCAGGTCGCCGTCATTACCGACAGCACTGCCAGCTTGCCGGAGGAGATGTACGCGCGTTTCCGGATCACGATGGTTCCCTACTACGTGCACTTCTCAGGCCGCGCAGCGCGGGACATGGTTGACATCAAGCCACCCGAGTTCAACGCCTACCTCTCCGGCCTATCCGCGAAGGCAGAGTTGCCGAAAACTGCTAATCCGGGACCTGGCGATTACCTGGCGGCATTTTCCCTAGCCGCGCAGGCTACAACGGAAGTCATATCCTTCCACATGACCTCCCGTGGTAGTGGGGCCTTCCAGGCGGCGTTATTGGCCAGGCAAATGGCCCAGCAGCAATTGCCGGGCGTGCGCATCGAGGTGGTGGACACGTGCAACGTTTCCATGTGCCAAGGCTGGATCGCATTGCAAGCCGCACGAGCAGCGCTTGACGGCGCCACTCTCGATGACGTCCTCGCGCTGGCAAGACGGATGATCCCCATCACACGCATGATCCAGACGGCAGACACTTTGCGCTACCTCTATATGGGAGGGCGCATCGGCCGAGCCCAGCATCTTGTAGGTTCCCTGCTC
>Ga0172365_10001913_pt1 | contig 15105 bp, 9 predicted proteins | sample LakKivSesite48cm_FD_114535 | JGI IMG/M metagenome (GOLD analysis project Ga0172365, IMG submission 114535) | Sediment microbial communities from Lake Kivu, Rwanda - Sediment site 48cm | ecosystem: Environmental > Aquatic > Freshwater > Lake > Sediment | place: Rwanda: Western Province, Lake Kivu...
ACAGGATGGACATGATTTACAAGATGAGGAGAAATGCAAGACCTGTTAATACGCCATAGGCGGGCGAATTCGTGAAGATTTGTGCAGATTCGTGGATAAAAGAATTTGATCAGGAATATAAAACCGTCGATGGACGCAAATGGATACAGATGGACATAGATGGGATGGAAATTGCTTTTATCGGCATCTATCGGCGTGAATCGGCGGTTGCAGTTTCTTTGTTTTTTTATTGACTCGCACCAAATCGGTGGGGTTGAAAAATAAGTTTTATTTATGACGCAATTTTTGAGGATGTCTCTTTTTTTTCTGGAGGTTTAATATGTCTGTTTCTGAGGAATGGATTCATGCACTGCCAAAGACGGACTTGCATTGTCATCTTGATGGCTCAATGCGCATTGAGACGATTCTTGACATCGCCGAAAAGCAAAAAATCAAACTCCCCGCCGATAATCCGGATGAACTTCGCAAACTCCTCGTCTGCGGTGAACATACCAAAAGTCTTGAGGATTATCTCAGAGCCTTTGACATCACACTCCTTGTCCTCCAGACGGAGGATGCCCTGCGCCGCGCGGCTTATGAACTCGTGGAGGACGTCACGGCGGAAAATGTCTGGTATATTGAGGTGCGATTTTCGCCCATCTTGCACACAAAACAGGGCTTGAGTCTCGGGAAAATCGTTGAGGCGGTGCTTGATGGCTTGAAAGATGCCGAAAAGCATTTCGGCACGCGCACGGGGCTGATACTCTGCGGCATGAGAAACATGTCCCCACGCATAACAAAACAGTTGGCGGAACTCTGCATCGCTTACAGGTATCAGGGTGTTGTGGGATTTGACCTCGCCGGCGCGGAGGATGAATATCCCGCCAAGCACCATCGCGAGGCATTTTACCTCGTCCTTGATAACAATATCAACTGCACCATCCATGCTGGCGAAACATCTGGTCCATCCAGCATTCATCAGGCATTGCATTACTGCGGGGCGCACCGCATCGGGCATGGGACAAATCTCAAAGAGGATGGAGGTCTTCTCAATTATGTGAACGACCACAGAATCCCGCTTGAAATCTGCCTCACAAGCAATCTTCACACAAAATCCATAGAGTCCATTGCCAGCCACCCGTTGCGATTTTTTTATGATTATGGTCTCCGCGTGACTGTCAATACGGATAACCGTCTGATGTCAGACACAACGATGACAAAGGAGCTTGCGCTTGCCGCGAGTGAGCTGAATTTCACGGAGAGTGAGATTCGCGACCTGATTATTTTCGGTTTCAAAAGTGCCTTCATCCATTACAGGACGCGCGTGACCCTCCTTAATGAGGCGCTCAGGCGTCTGGCGGAGATTAAAGTCCCTGCCGTGGAAGATAAACTTTAAAATTGGGATTCACCACAGAGCCACAGAGGACACAGAGATTTATTTTTTTCCATGTCCGAAAAGGACATGGAGAGATGAATTCTCCGTGATCTCTGTGGCTCTGTGGTGAAAAAATTTCAGTAAAAAACAAACCCACTCCAAACTCTCGCAGTCATTTTATACAACTTTGCCGAAAAATGAGTGAAGAATGGGTCGTTTATATATCCAGGGGCGCCTGAGATTAGTGCAGTTCGTCTTTTTACCGCTTTTGATTGTCGCCGGGTGCGCCCAATATAGCCGAAGTATTCTCTCACCCTGCGTGAAATCCGCACAGAATGATTTCAACAACCAGAATTATGAGTCTGCCATCGCCAAATATCAACGACTTTCCCTTCATTATCCCGATGAGAAAAAGAAACAATATTTCATCATGCAAAAAGGACGCGCATATTATCTTCTCCGCTCCTATCATGACGCCGAGAACAACTTCCGTGAATATTTGAAAACCTATCCCGAAGGGCTTTATGTTGATGAAGCCAGAACGTATCTTGACAAAATCAGGTCACTTCGCGCTGAGAAGGAGAGAAGTTATAAGCTTCAGAGGGAACAGATAGAGGGAGACGTCCGCCTGCTTCAGAAAATCCTTGAGCAGGACCCTTACAATGCTCAGGTTCATTACCAGCTGGCAAGCAAGCTCTGGGACCTGGGAGAATACGATGAGGCGGCGAAGCATTATCTCAAGTCGGGCGATATTGACGCCGCCCTGAAGGAGAGTGAGCTGATTCAGAATCGCCTCATGATTGACGCCAATGGCAATGCCGTTCCAATAACGCCTGAGCGCCAGAAGGAGATGGAAGAGGAAAAAAATCCCCTTGTCGTCTTTGATGTTCACTCATACGAGCAGAGGATGAAGCCGGAGATTCTGGGTGCTGGAAAGGCATTTCGTGTTGTGGCGGGCAAGGTGCGCAACCAGAGCAGTCGCGTCCTGCACGATGTGAGCGTCTCTGTCAATTTCTATAACATCCGACATGAAATCCTTGACACGCAGAGTTATAACATCGGAACCATGGGACCGAGGGAGGTTCGCGCCTTTCTCGTTAATGGGCAGAATTTTGATAATATTTACAATATTGACCACTTTGAATGTATTCCCTTTTATCAATGAGGGTGCAAGAGGAAGATGAGATGTGACATGACATTGAAGTCGAGGATGGAGTTTCGGGGCATCGGGCTCCTGACATTTTTATGTTCCATACTTCTTTGCAATGCAGTGTTTTCCGCTCAGGATGTCCCCACATCCACATCCGCCCTGCTCAACATCCCGCACCTGAAGCCCATCGTGAGCAATCAGGTGCGCATCCACATGAAGGTGCTGGAATGGACAACAGACCTTTCTGATGAATACGGGTTCCGGGTTCTTTACTCACGGAATGCCGGTTCAGGCAACGTTATCGATGGGGCTGACATGACCTTTCCCATTTCAACGGTCACTGATTATGGCATGAGGGCATTTTTTGATAATTTGATGACACGGTCAGGGTCGTTTGAGGCATTTGTTGAGTGCCTGGAACAGTATGGGTCCGTGGAGGTCTTGAGTGAGCCCAATGTCATCTGTCCCGTCATGCCGGATGCCCCGAAGGACGAGCCCTATCAGGCAAAGATAACAACGGGCTCCATGATACCCTTTGAAAAGACTCAGTCAGTGGGCGACACACTTGCTGAGGTCACGGACTTCAGGGACATCGGCGTTACGTTGAATGTGGGCGTGCGGAAAATCCTGGATAATCACTTTATCCAGCTTGTGGTTCTCATAAATGTTAAAAACTTGGCGGGGTATGTCTCCGTGGGGACAAACAAGGATGGCAATCCGATGCTTGTGCCGGAACTCACATCGCGCGAGATAACCAATCTCCTTTTGGCGGAAAATGAGAAAACCATGATTACCGGTTTGCTCGTCTCTGAGGCGCACTCAACGACCTCTATTGGGACGCCCTGGATTTCCAAGATACCCATCCTGAATTTATTTTTTGGAAACAAGAAGATAAATACCCAAAGACAGGAGCTGGTCTTCCTTTTGAGACCGGAGATAATTTACGACTGATGATTGAACTTCGGAAGCAAGGAATGAGATACGCTGTGGCGGACAAGAGACATTGTATCGGAGGCATGATTTACATCTGCCTTATTTTTTCTTTATTATACGGACATAACGTATTGGCGCAGGCCCCTGATTTTGAAAATGACCTGAATACACGGCAAGTTGCCATTGAGGCACTTGTGGTTGAAATTGATGAGGAATACACACGCAATCTCGGTCTCACATATACACTCGCTCGGAATGATAAAGGAACCGGGAACAATCTGAAGGCAATTGATGTCCGTTTCCCCTACAACCCTGACCTCGTTCCAGTGCCGACAATTGGAAAAATCGGCAACACGGAGGATTACGGCATCGGTCGTTCCTACCAGTTTCCCGGTGTGGGCTTGAAGCTCAATGGTATAAACGTTGGTCCGGCGAGACTTTCAGCCAGCTTGCGCGCCCTTTTAAATGAAGGTCATGCTGAAATCCGCGCACATGCCATCGCCGTTGCCCTCCACAATACATTTGTAACGATAGAAACAGTGGATGAGGTTCCCTTTCAGGATGTGAAATATGATGAGGCACGGAATGTGACCAAGCTGGATGTTTCTTTTGAGAAAGTCGGCGTTAAACTCAATGCTCGTCCGACAATCAAGGATTTGGGAAAAGGACGCATTTCGTTGCTTATAAATGAGGTAAATCTGTCCAGTGTGAGCGGCTTTGTTACCATCCAGCAGGTCAGCCGTCCCATCTTTGCCAACTCAAGCGCCAACACCATTGTGGAAATCACCAGTGGCGAGACCTTTGTCCTTGGCGGATTCAAGACCAGGCGAGATGTGGTGACGAAGAGCGGCATTCCACTGCTTCGCAGAATTCCCATTCTTGGATATCTTTTCAAGAGTCAGAAAAAGGTTCAGGAAAACAAAGATGTCCTTTTCTTCATAACACCATATCTTTTGAATCCCGGCACCAGCCCCATCCTGCCTTATGACTTTCAGCATGGGAAATTCTTAGAGATTAATAATACTCCCGTCAAATATTGAGCGACTAAATAACTTTCTGGGTATCGAATGCAAATGTAATGAAATCTTTATTTCACTTGATAAAAGTCAGGCATTGACACAACGGCTGTATGAGTATCAGTATTAATTTGATGTGGCGGGGAATCGCACGTAGACTAATGCGTACAGAAACACCATCACAATATAATGTAGTGATTCGGGCGTTAGCGTTTTGCACGGAATATTTTTTCCACGTCTTTTGCGGAGAGGGTGTTGAGGACGTGGCGTGGCTCGCACCAGCCCTTTCTTGCCATCCCCACTCCCAGTTCTGTGAAATCTAACTCTTCCAGATTGTGGGCGTCAGGACAGATGCAGATGCGAACGCCTGCCTCTATTGCCTTCCTGACGCTATGCCAGTCGAGGTCAAGGCGCAATGGCTGGCAGTTCAGCTCAATGATAACGCCATGACGGGCGGCGGCGGTAATAACGGCGTCAATGTCCAGCTCATATTCATCGCGTCCGAGAAGCAGGCGTCCAGTTGGGTGTCCGAGGATGGTTGTGTGCGGGTTCTCCACCGCCTTTATGATTCGCCGTGTCATCTCGTCCTTTGGCATCTTGAACTTGCTGTGAACAGAGGCAATCACAAAATCAAGTTTTTCCAGAATTTCATCGGGATAATCAAGAGAGCCATCGGGCAGGATGTCCGATTCTATTCCTTTGAAGAGGCGGACATTTTTCAGCTTTTTATTCAGGGCATTGATTTCATCTATTTGTTTGAGGAGTCGCTCGGTGCTGAGGCCATTGGCGTAAAAGGCGGTGCGGCTGTGGTCGCTGATGCCTATGTATTCACAATGTCGCCTTGTTGTCTCCGACGCATAATCATTCAGGGTGGCGATTCCGTCGCTGTAATTCGTGTGCACGTGAATTATGCCTTTTACGTCATCCTTCGTGATGAGATGCGGGATAATTCCCTTTTCCGCCGCCTCAATTTCCCCCCAGTCCTCGCGCAGTTCTGGCGGTATATAGGCAAGTTTCAGACGCTTGAAGATTGCCTCCTCAGAGCCGAGCCGCTCTGATTTTTTTGCGTTCCTTTTGAAGAGACCGTATTCATTGAGTTTGTAGCCCAGATGCAGGGCGCGCCCCCTCAGCGTCACATTGTGCGCCTTACTCCCCGTGAAATACATGAGGGCAAAGGGGAACTGTTCCTTTGTGACGATGCGTAAATCCACATTGATTCCCATTGTCAGACGCACACTGCTTTTTGTTTCACCGCGTGCGATAACTTCCTCCACAAGAGGATGTGAGGTAAAGGCATCAACGAGTAGTGATGGATTGGTGAAGGAGGCGAGGATGTCAATGTCCTTCACCGTGTTGGCGAATCGGCGGAGACTTCCAGCAACCTCAAGATGTTCCACCCCTTTTATGTTTTCAAGAGACTGAATGAGTCTCTTTGCCGCCTCACGGGCTTCATGGAGAAGGAAACGTCCATGCGCCTTTTTAACAAGTTCAATCCCTTTTAAGATATTCTCCTGGGTTTTGGCACCGAATCCCGGCAAATTGAGGAGTCTATTTACGCGGCATGCATATTCCAGTTCCCTCACGCTTGCCACGCCCAGTTTATCATAGACCGCCCGCGCCTTTTTTGGTCCAAAGCCGGGGATTTTTAGCATATCCACCAGCCCCTCGGGTATGCTGGATTTCAGTTCATCATAATAGGGGAGATTGCCGGTTTGAAGGAGCGTTAGAGTCTTTTCCGCAATGGATGAGCCGATACCCTTTATGCCTTCAAAATCGCTTATGTCTTTGAATTCATCGAGAGGGCGGTCGAGTGTTTCAATAGTGCGGGCGGCGTTACGGTAGGCATTGCATTTAAATGGATTTTCACCTTTCAGTTCCAAGAGTGTGGCAATCTCTTCAAAAATCGCCGCCAGTTCTTTCTTGTTCATGAACCGTGGACAACCTTTTAAATTTCCGGGAAAATAATTTAGATCCTCTAAAAAAAATGAAATTTATTCACCACGGTCCGCCTCAGGCGGACACAGAGTGCACAGAGATTTTTCGATATTTTCCCTATTTCATTGCCCTCTGTGTCCTCCGTGGCTCTGTGGTGGATTTCGTATTTTTAGAGATTCTTATAATTCCTGCGGGATTTCTTCCATGACATAGGTCTCGATGATGTCGCCCTCCTTGACGTCGTTGAAATTGTCAAGACCTATGCCGCATTCGAGGGCGTTTTGGACGCTTGATACATCCTCCTTCACCCGGCGCAAGGATGAGATTTTGCCTTCATAGACAACCGAGTTATCGCGGACGAGACGTGCCTTGTCAGACCTTTTGATTTCCCCTGTCAGGACAAAACAGCCCGCAACATTGCCCAGCTTGGAAATCTTGAACACCTGGCGCACCTCTGCGCGTCCATGCTCCACCTCCTTGAATTTCGGCTCAAGGAGTCCACGCATTGCCATCTTGACCTCATCAAGAAGTTCATAAATGACCCGATAGGTTTTTATCTCGACCATCTGTTCCTGCGCCAGCTCGGCAACAGAAGGTTCCGGTCGGACGTTGAAGCCGATTATGATGGCATCAGATGCGTCGGCAAGGTGAACGTCTGACTCATTTATCCCGCCCACGCCGGCGTGCAATATACTTATCTTGACCTTCTCCGTGCTCAACTTTTCCAAAGACTGTGAGATTGCCTCTATCGAGCCCTGGACGTCGCCCTTAAGGACGATGTTCAGCTCTTTTGTCTCTGACTCTAAGATATAGGATTTGAGGTTTTCGAGAGTGACGTGACGCGTCTGACGCAGACCACGTATCCTTCTACGGAGGGTGCGGATGGAGGCGATTCGGCGTGCAGTCTTTTCATCGGGCATAACGAGGAAGGATTCCCCAACCGTTGGAACGCCTGTCAGACCAACCACCTCCACCGGCATGGAAGGACCTGCCTCTTTTAATGCCCTTCCGTGGTTATCAATCATTGCCCGAATCTTGCCGAACTGATTGCCCGTCAGGATGACATCGCCCGTCCTGAGCTCTCCTTTCTGCACAAGGAGTGTTGTGATGACGCCTCGTAAGGGGTCCACGTGGGATTCAAGGATGGTGCCCTCTGCGGGACGCTCCTTGTCCGCCTTCAGTTCAAGAATTTCCGCCTGAAGATGAATGAGTTCGAGCAGTTTTTCCACATTGGTGCCTGTCTTGGCGGCAATCTCGGCATACAAAGTCTCACCGCCGAGTTCCTCGGAGACCAGTTGATATTTCATGAGGTCTTGTTTGACATGGTCGGGATTGGCGCCTGCTTTGTCAATCTTGTTGATTGCCACAATTATGGGGACGTTTGCCGCCTTTGCGTGATTGATTGCCTCAACGGTCTGGGGCATCACGCCATCATCGGCGGATACTACCAGAACCACAATATCCGTCACCTTTGCGCCGCGGGCACGCATTGCCGTGAATGCCGCATGGCCGGGGGTATCGAGGAAAACAATATCTCCCTTCGGTGTCTTGACACAATAAGCGCCGATATGCTGGGTGATGCCGCCAAACTCCTGGCTGGCGATGTCAGACTTGCGAATGCTGTCAAGGAGGGTCGTCTTCCCATGGTCGACGTGTCCCATGATGGTGACAACCGGCGGGCGTGGCTTCATCTTTTCCGGGTTATCTTTGACCACGTATTCGCGGATGTCATATTCGTCGTTCTCAGGGATGATTTCGAGTGCGACGTTGAACTCCTCTGCGAGCACCTGACAATGTTCTGTTGAGAGGGTCTGGGTTGGAGTGAAAGTCTCTCCCATGACTTCAAGTTTTGCCAGGACGTCTTCAATTGGGACATCAATCTTCTCGGCGAATTCTTCGACCGTGGCTTCGCCCTGAATGAGGGCGGATTTTGTTTTGGGTTTTTCCAGTTGGGGCCTTCTCTTCTGCGCCTTGGGACGTTTAACGGGGACGGCGGGAAGTGTATCAAGGTCAACATAAAAAGAGGGGCGTATCTTTTTTGTCCTTTTCTGTTCCTCATCCACTTCATCCCTGGAGGTAGTTTTTTTGCCCTTGGAGCGCTTTTTCCACCGCTCGGCGATGTCCTTTTTCAACTCCTTGAAGCTCATGACCTCAATTGTGGGGACGATGAGCTCACCGGTCTTGGAATCCTTTTTGCGCCTGCGACCCCTCGGTCTTTCCTTTGTTTCATGCGGTTTGGCTGAGATTGCCTCCGGGTGTGGGGGTGCGAGAGATTTGTCCTCTCCGGTAATACGAGCTTCTTCTCTGGCTTGGGGATGAACGGGTCTCTTTTTAGTAAAGGCTGTGGTCTGAATGGTCGGGTGGCGGTGAGCAGTTTTCGGGTGGGGCTGTGTTGGAGTTGTCTCCCTTGCCGCCTTGGCTTTTTCGATGGCTTCCTTCTTCGCCTTGTCAGTTGTGGTTGACTGGGTTTTGATGAGGAAGCCGGGACGGAAGGTCTTTGTCCTGGGTTTGGAGGGTATAACAGGAGCGGCGGGGGTTGTTTCCTGGGGCGCCGTTGCGGCGGAAGAAGTGGCAGTTTCCTGAATCACCTGCCGGTGTGGCTGTTTTTCAGATTTCCCCTGTTCACGCGTCTTTCGCCTGAGAAATGTGCTTTTGATACGCTCAACATCGTGGTCGTCAATGGGGCTCAAATGGTTTTTGACGGGCACTCGCATCCGCTTTAATTCGGCGAGAAGGTCCTTTGGACTCATATCAAGTATTACGGCTAACTCATGAACTTTCATACACGAATGCTCCAATCATTACCCCACGATACGTTAAATGCCTGACTAACATTATCCGCCCGATGCGGACTCACCACAGAGATACAGAAGACACAGAGAATATCATAACACTTTAATATTCAAACTCTGTGCTCTCTGTGTCTCTGTGGTGAAATGTTTTTCCCTATGTTTGTTTTCTCAGGGGTTTTCAATCCTTTACATATAACAAATATAGTAGACTCGTCACGAGTCTTTTTTTTTCCTTATCGGGTCATACATTAATTATAGAACTTAATTCCGCCGGCGTTCCGCGTCAATATATATTCATTGCGTTACGGGTTGTGGTAATAATCCAAAGTACTGATTATTGTCCTTCACCGGAGTTATTATTTTTGTCGGAGGATTCCGGGGAGGTGTTGATTTCCTGCGCCTTGTCATTGCCCGGTGCGGGTGTTTCTCTGGAAGTCTCCTCTTTCTCCTTTTCTTTTTCCTTGTCTGTATTGAGTTTTTTGGCAAGTTCCTCAAGGGCGTCCATGTATTCCTTTGCGCCGCTGACGAGATTTTCCGCCAGTTGCAGGTCTCCGTTCGTGAAATTCAGTAGTAATGCGGGCGCCGTTTTGGAAATCTTTTCGACACTGCTGTAAGGTGATTTCATGAGGGCGTCGCGGGCGAGCTGGGTGAGACCATCCACCTGGCTCAAGAAATCCTCTAAGTATCGACGATTCAGCTCCTCCATTTTTTCCAGCAACTCCCTGCGCTCCTCTGAAAGGATGTCTATCTTCCAACCAGTGAGCTTTGCCGCCAGCTTGGCGTTCTGTCCGCGTTTTCCGATGGCGAGGGAGAGACTGTTCTGTGAGACGACCACCTGCGCTGTCCGGCTGTCCTCTGAAAGATTGATGCCGATTACTTCTGCTGGGTTGAGCGCCGCCTGGATAAGTTCCTCCGGATTGGCACTGTATGGGATGACATCTATTTTTTCATTATCCAGTTCACGCACAATCATCTGCACGCGGGAACCCTTCATACCCACGCAGGCGCCGACGGGGTCGACGTCTGGATTTGTGCTTGTGACCGCTATCTTTGTCCTGACACCCGGTTCACGGGCAATGCTCACAATCTTTACAGTGCCATCGGCAATCTCCGGCACCTCCTGCTCAAAGAGTTTGATGACCAGTTCGGGGCATGCCCTTGAGACGCGAATCTCGGGACCGCACTGAGTTTTCTGCACATCCTGGATATATACCTTGATGCGGTCGCCATAGCGATACTGCGCCCCGTAAGGGACTTCATTCTGGGGAAGAATGGTTTCCACCTTACCCACGCCCACAATGACGTTACGTCGTTCAAAGCGCTGGACAATGCCAGTGACAACCGTTCCCACCTTATCGGTGAATTCATTTATGATTTTTTCCTGCTCGGCTTCCCTCAGCCGTTGCATGATGCCCTGGCGGACGGATTGTGCGGCGATGCGACCGAACTCAAAGGGGTCGATTTCCACCTCTATGGTCTCACCCTCGGTGACATTCTTTTTGATTTTTTTGGCGGATTTCAGGTCTATTTCATATTTTGGTTCCCTGACCTCGGCAACGACTGTTTTCTCCACAAAGATGTGCAGTCCGCCGCTTTCCATGTCCAGCACAGGTCTTGTTTCCCTGTAAAAAAGCGGACTCTTCTTTGATGTGGAAATGATTGCCTCTTCAATGGCATTTTTCACCACTTCAACATCGATATCCTTTTCTTTGCTTATCTGGCGGATAAAGTTGATGAAATTTACCTCCAACATGGCAATGCTCCTTTGGCATATTATTGTGCATAATCTTATTTTTTTAACAAAAAAAGTGGGCTTGTGCCCACTTCTGTTCAAAACAAAGATAATCCGCTTATATTCAATCATTGACCGTTGTGCAAGGACTATTTTTAAATTTTTTGTTTGAGATTATTTTGATGTGCATCGCCTTTCCCACAAAGCCGATATGGAGTCTCAATATCTTGACAGGACTTTTGTGCATTTATTATGGATTTATTAGTTCGCGTGGAACAAAGAGTCGTTTTCGGAGTGGAGCTGTCATGAAAAAAATCATATTTTTTCTCTCACTGTTCATTGTGTTATTTTTTTGCGGGTGCAAGTCACATAAACCGGAGGTCTCCGCTCTTGGGCTTGAGGTGGAAGCGGTTAGACCCCACATTGCCGAAGTGAGCGATTCATTTGTCGCGCCCGCCATGTCCCGCCTCAGCGAATCTTGCCTTATCACCATGCCAGTGGATGGTCGTATCGGCAGGATTGAGCTTGAGCCAGGAAGCGCAGTGAAGGCTGGTGAAAGGCTTATCGAGATTGACCTTGTTCCCTTTGAGGAGAGGGTGGCTGAGGCGCGCGCCGCTGTGGGGGAATTGGAAGCCCAGATAAAGGTGAATGAGCATGAGGGCATGGAACAGGCAATCATGGCGGCGGGGCGTAAGGCAATTGCCGCCGCTGAAGAGGCAATGAAGTCTGCCGATGCGCAGGTCGCCGCGCAAAAAGTCCGCTATGATCGCGCCGCAAGGGATGTTGACCACTATCAGGAACTCGCACATACGAACGTCCTGCCGGAAGGCAGGCTGGAAGATTATGAGATAAAGGCGGAAAACCTCGCCATCGAACTGCGTAAGCAGGAATTTCAACGCGCCGAAATCGGTGCCATATATGAGGCTTATAAACTCATCCCCGAGCTGATGGATGGATGGATTGGCACCAAACATCTTGAGCGGGAGGCACTTCTGCAAAAACTACTTCAGGCAAAGGCAAGACTCTCACGCGCAGAGCATGAACTCATGATTGCTGAGATACGCTCACCGATTGATGGCATCGTCTTAGAGCGCCATGAACGCGGCGATGGCTTTCTTTCTGCAGGGCGTCCCCTCCTTCTTCTGGGTAACATGAAAAACCTTGAGGGTGAGTCTGACATCCCCACCAATTATGCCATGAAGATTTCGCCCGGCTCTCAGGTTGTGCTGGATATTTATCATCAGGGCAAGCCCGTTACGGGAAGGGTGGTGCGGATTGAGCCGGTCGGGTTTAAAAAGGTCACGCAGGGAGCGGAAGAGATGAGGGTCAAGGTGATATTTTCGCTTGATGAGAAGCCGGGAAAAATAGGGGTGAATTACGGTTTTCTTGCGAGATTTTACACAGGCGGGAAATCCACACCACTTATCGTCCCCGAAAAAAGCATCCTGCAGGCGCCCGATGGCTCACATTACGTCTTCAAGATTGTGGGCGACAAACTCAAAAAACAGCCAGTTGAAATCACCCGTGGTGAGAAAGAAATTGGCGTGACATCAGGGCTGACCCAAGATGACCTCATCGTGCTTGCCCCCAACGTCACCATGAAAGATGGCATCAAGGTCAGTGTAAAAAAGTAAAAGAGGATGGGCACTCAAACATTTTATATCAAATATGGTTTTTAAGGAAGAGGATAGCGGTATACCTGCACCTTGTCGAGATAGACCCTGCCGTATTCAGTTGCCTCGCCATCCACGATGTCAAAATCAAGCGCCATAAGGTCGCTGGAGTCACCATGCACGCCTGAAAGATAAGGTGGTGACTGGATGAAGATGGAATAAGTTGTCCCGCCCGGCGCTGGCATTTGACCCGATGTCCCCGGCACCTGCCGCACATACCTCATACCGTTCCAGTCGTAGGTCTTGTTAGAAAATCTCATTCTTATCATCGGGAGGTGGATACGGGCACTCTGGTTTTCGCTACGCAGTGTGAAGACGGCACAATATAGATGTCCCGCCTCGAATTTCGGACCATCCGCATTATAATCCAATCCCCATCCGCCGAAGTTGAGATGTTTAGTTTCAAGCGGACCGGGAGATTCCAGCCACAGTGAGCCACTGCCAGAGCCGCTTGTGACGGGGTCAAGAAGCGACCCTGCATCGAAACGACTCCACTTTTCGAAATCCTCATTGGTATCGAACTGTGCGACCAGCGTTGCGCTGGCAGGCGATACCATGTAACGCGTCACATCAACACTGTTGCAGTAAATATTGCCGGTCTGAGCAGGCGTGAAGTCGATAAGGTCAAGATAGATTAAGAAATTGGTACCGGTGCCAGCATCTTCAGGGTTTTTGAAGAAATAGGAATCAACGTTGCGCCAGCTGGTTGTAATTGCATTTGGTCCTTTATCAACGTGGAAGGCGGCGAGCGTCAGCGAGGAAACATCGTTCCAGCGCAGGCGCACAAATGGGACGGCACCGTTGTCTGTCTGGTCAGTCATGAGATTATAACGGGCGCGGTAGAGGTAATTCTCAGTGCATGACTGCAAGGCTGAACTCGTTTTCAACTCCCAGCAGCCATACTGGTTGCCGGATTCATTCTTATCAAGAACGGCAATGGTGGATGAGGTAATCGTGGAAGTCGGGGCGATATAGAAGGAACCAAGGGGGTCATTAATGAAGGTGTTGCCGGTTATGGGGAGTGGCTCCCATCCCTCGGCATCGGGATTATCAAATGGGTAGGAATATTCGGCAACAATGGTCTTACTAATACTGGCGATTCCCATGTCTGTTTGGACTTTGAGAACGACGGTATAAGTTCCCGGTTCGTCATATGTATGGCACGGGTTCTGCGCATTTGATTCAAAAAGTCCGTCATTAGTGAAATCCCATTGCCATCCCTTGATTGTATAGCCATTTCCGTCAGAGCAATCACTGAAACATACATTAAGGGGCGCCCAACCAGAGGTGGGTAGGGCGGTAAAACAAGGTTTAGGTAAAACATCTTCAACAATGACAAAGATACCATGTGCGGAGAAGGGGTCAGAGGGGGTATATTCAATCGTTGAGTCAGGTTTATTCTGATTTGAATCAACTTCAATGTAAGTTCCATTGTCCTGTCGCTGATAAAGAACAAGGTTTCCCGTGTAGGAATTGTCATAATGGAATGTCAGTGTTGCAGATTCCGCATAGTAACAAAGATAATATGAATTCCATACCACAAAAAGATGTCCGGGCAGGGTATAATCAGGAAGAGTTTCATATGGAGCAATGGGACTTAGATCGTGGCACTGAAGTGCGCCGCATATCTGATTGTTAATAGTTGGGGATGATGCCTTGCAAACAAAGCTCTGCGATACATTCCCAAAACTTGCATTCCACACCGTGGCCATTGATGGCTGAAGAGTGATAGCGTAACTGCTGTCTGAAGATACAGAGGGTGTTGTCAGAAATGGTTGATAAGTTACCGATGACCCGTTCGAGGAGTTCCAATCGAGGAGAGAGCCAGTATTGGGACCACCGCCGTTGACATAAGGACCCTGAACAGACTCCCAGTAATTATTGGCAAAAATTACATTTAAGCCCGCATTATTGTAGCAAGCCCTTGACCCACCTGGACTGAAACGGTTGCCTGGTCCCAAAATCGTGGAACTTAGATTATTGAAAATTGAGTAATCCGAAGAAGAGGCGGTCGCATTATTATGAAAATGTGTGGAGAAAACATGCAAAGACGTGCTGTTGTAGTTTAGAATTCCCGTTCCAGAGTTATCTGAAATGCGGTTTAGATATAAAGTAACATTCGCACCGGCTTTGATTTCCATGCCATTTGACGATTGGGATAAAAGATTACCTGCGAAATAAGGTCCCTGACTTCCGCCAAAGCGGATGTTATAGTCCGGCGTATTATGGCATATATTCCCTGTTATTTTTGCTTTTGATGTGGAGTCCATGTAAATATTTGCAATTGTGCCGCCCACAAGGGTATTTCCCAGAATATAAACATTATCACAATTATTCACTATTGCAATGCTCTGATGAACAACATTTACCAGATAATTATCTTTGATCCAAACGCCACCGGAACAATTAGATACTGTAAATCCAGAATTCAGGGAATTAAAAACGCGATTTCTCTCAATAACTCCTGTTGAATTATTTGCCATATATATAGTGTCCTGCTTGGTATTGTTGCACGCATTA
>Ga0172365_10001916_pt1 | contig 15102 bp, 19 predicted proteins | sample LakKivSesite48cm_FD_114535 | JGI IMG/M metagenome (GOLD analysis project Ga0172365, IMG submission 114535) | Sediment microbial communities from Lake Kivu, Rwanda - Sediment site 48cm | ecosystem: Environmental > Aquatic > Freshwater > Lake > Sediment | place: Rwanda: Western Province, Lake...
AAAGTACCCAACTAGGATGCCCAAGATAAGAGCAAGGGCAACTATTATATATAGATATTGCTCCATTTTCCCTCTTTATTTCGTTGCTATAGCAAATGCAAAACATTGCATATTAATAATAACCTTTTATCTAGTTAGCGTCAACCGACTGTGCTGACAAACGAGCACTTGACTCCTTTACCTTATATCTTTCAATGTATTGGGAGAAGTATTATATTACCGTTGCACTGAGCTCAGGGTTGTGCACTTTACTCACTCCAACACAAATACAGATTAATTCTTATCGAACTGGCATCTATTGCTTCAAATCCTGTATATTATTGTTGTGGCAGCAATGAATGAAGGACTAATTGCTCCCTGCGGTATGAACTGCAGCTTGTGCGCCAGCTACCTAGCGATGAAGAACGACCTGAATCATAAGGGGTTTGGGAAGACGTACTGCGCCGGCTGCCTACCAGGCGGTAAGAATTGTCATTACAAAAGGCATTGTGAACTGCTGGGGAAAGGACTTGTGCGGTTCTGTTACGATTGCGGTGATTTTCCCTGCCTCCGGCTAAAGACTCTCGACAAGCGCTATCGTAACTTTTATCATATGAGCATGATTGAGAACCTCGAATTCATAAAAAATTATGGTATGGATGGGTTCTTGGAAAAGGAGATGGCGAAGTGGCAGTGCCTTGAATGTGGTGGTGTAATATGCTGCCATAACGGGCTGTGTTATAAATGCAATCTTGATAAGCTAAGCCAAAAGAAACACAAGTACCGCTGGGAGGAATAATGAAAAAAACCTGGCAGGAGAAATTAAAGGATAAGCTTTCTTTTCCTAAAGTACTCAGGCTGGAGAAAGGGTTTTCCTGTTACCATGGTGTGCGCCAAACGAGACTTGCTTGTCGACTTCCTGTCTATACCGGAACGCTGTCATACCTCTACAAGCGATAGAAGAAGTGGCAAAGTTCATTAAATTCCCTCACGAGGTTCACGAATCCACATGCTACGTCAATGGCTTATTCGACGTTTTAGCGTGGCAGAGCGCTAAATATTATTACTTCCTGTTACCTATTATTGGTGGTATGGCTTCGTTCGCCTACCTAAAATTCAAGATGGCTGAACCTCCTTGTATGGTTTACTGGGGTAATAATCCTAAATCTTTGCTTAGAGACTTAGGTGAGATAATAGGATTCACTCAGACCATAAGTGAAGGCAAATCCTTCAGAAATGAATTCCCCAAAATGAAGGAATACCTTGATAATGATGACCCAGTGATGGTTGGTGCGCTGGACATGTATTACTTACACTACTACCCTGAGCTTTACAGGAGAAAGCATGTCCCAATCCATTATGTTCTAATGGTTGGTTATGATGACGAAAGGCAGGTAGTCTATGTTCACGACTGTAGTGTGGATAGTGTGCAGGAGATCCCTTACGCAGATTTTGAGAGAGCTCTGGATGTCAATATTCCTGGCATGAGTAAAAAGAATACCTACAGAGTTTTCGACCTACCTCCTTTGATGCCGACTGAACTTGAAATTGCCGACAAAGGTTTTATCTGTAAAGCGAGGCGAATGCTTGAGCCACCTGTAAGTATGTTTGGTATTCCAGCCATGAGAAAGCTGGAGAAGGAGATTGTCTCGTGGGCGGATAGGGATTGCTTCAGACATATGGTTGCATACGCAGGATTAACGCCGCCGCTCATTTCCGAAGATTTGTCTGGCAACGATGGGTTGCGATTGGAGCAGGCACAAGTGTTTGGGGACTTAGGGCAGAAGTATCAGCGAAAAGAGTGGAGCGATGCATCCATTCTCTTCAGAAAATCTGGAGAACTCATTGTGAAATTGTGCGAGCGAGCACTCGAATACGATGGTCGCCGATGCTCAACATTCCTCAAAGAGATAGCCGATGTAGAAGAACAAGCCTACACGATGTTATTGAAATCGGTGTGACTTTCGCCCTGAAATCATTCAATGCACGCTCACTCAAACCTTTCGATTTGCCTGCGTTGCTAATCACAGCTATGCTTCGACATCGGGCATTCTTTAATATAAAATACCCCCCTGTATGACCACCAAGAGGCCGGTAAAGCTGAATATGGTTTATTGGGGCCTTCTTCTTTTTGTCGTCGCTCAACTGCTCATACTCCTTGTTGCCCCCCGTATAGACCCATTCCTGGATGAAAAGGGTATAGATATACCAACTCAGCCATCGGAACCGATATCATGGTGGCCTGGGGAAGTGACGTTGCCCTCTGGAGAGGTTATAGAAGTCCCAGCCCATTCAGCAATAGGACCAATTGTAATCTATATTCTTGCGGCAGCGGCCGTGCTCGGTCTTACGCTCTACAAGATCCCACTTAAAGCTTTAAAAGTTCTTCTAAGAATCTTGTTCGCTCTTATGTTTAGTTGGGGCGCTTTCATCGCAACTGTCTTCTACGTACCCCTTCCGGTAGCTGTATCTATCGCTGCCGCACTTGGAACATTTTGGTTTTTAATACCATTAGTCTGGTTACATAACCTGGTATTGATTCTGGCAGTTAGTAGCTTAGGAGCAGTTTTCGGTCGCTTTATTACACCGTGGACTGCGATGGTTATTATTTTAACACTCGCCATCTATGACTTCCTGGCGGTTCGTTTCAGATATATGCTCTGGATGGCAGACAGACTGTCGCAAGTAAATGCCTTACCGGCACTAATCATTCCCAAAAATAATTCTGAGTGGAATTTTAACTTGAAAACAGGGGGGAAGATAATAGAGGTGAATTACGCCGAGAGGGAGTACTCCATACTGGGCGGTGGCGACATTGCCTTTCCTTGTCTGCTTACAGCCTCCGTTTATTTTGCCCAGGGTTGGAAGCCAGCGGCTATTATTGCAGTGCTCGGATTACTGGGATTGGCTAGCATCTACGCGATTCAAGCGATATTTTTGAAGGGAAAGCCGATGCCTGCTTTGCCACCTATTGCTGCCTTTACATTGGTTGGATTATTGATTATCTCGTGATTCAACTTTAAATTATCCACTACGCAGGTAAATAATAGTAGATTTTGCACAAGAACTATGGGAAGACTCCTGGTTGGTAGATTGTCTAATGAAGAAGCGACCCCGAGGGGATTTGAACCCCTGATCTCCACCGTGACAGGGTGGCATGTTAAACCGCTACACCACGGGGCCTTATAAAAAATCTGCAGCATAATATAATGAAAAATCTCGCTAATGTCAAACTGTGGAGGCTGAGATACATAGGTAACACTCATGGTATGTTTAATGGTAATAACCTACCATGAGGAGTTACCAGGATGAGAAAGCCAGCCAGTTTTTATTTCTTTAAGAGAAAACCCATTGTCCCGAACCGTAGCAAGGGAGAATGCCGCTCTTACTGCCAAACTTTTCGGCATCTCAAGAAAGACTTTTCACAAGTGGTTCAAGCGCTTTAAGGGCTCTAAATACAATGTCAAGTGTCTAGCTGACCAATCCAAAGCTCCTCGCCATAAAAGGACCTGGGAAATAACCCTAACACAAGAAGAAAGGATTAGGCGCTTAAGAAGTAAATATCCTCACTACGGCAAGAAGAAGCTGAAAGCTCTCTATAAGAAAGAATACTCTGAGCAGATCTCTAGCTGGAAGATTGAGAGGGTAATTCGCAGGCATAAACTCTACCCTGACAAAAAGAAAACAGAGAAGAGTGTTAGAAAGAGAGCCGGAACTGGCCAGAAGCCGAAGAAAAGGATTACTCAGCTGATGAAGGAGGATAGACCATGTCTCCTCTTTCATAGGTCGAAATCCCTAAAGACAATCCGGAGATAGAAAGATTCAACGAGACATTAGAGTATGAATGGCTTTACAACTTTAATCTGTCTTTAGACCTCGAAGAGCTCAATCCCCGGCTCACTGAATGGTTGGTTGATAGAATATAACTTCAACCGCCCGCACCAGTCTCTTGCCTATCTCACTCCGATAGAGTATATTGAAAGGGAACTTGCTAAAATCCATAGCCCAGTGTTACCCATGTGGTCAGCCAACACAATCTCTTGCCTATTTTACTCCCATAGAGTATATTGAAAGGGAACTTGCTAAAATCCATAGTCCAGTGTTGCCTATGTGGTCAGCCAGCACATTGGAAGAGTTGGGTTTCATAGATTCTGTCGTGAGAATAACGAACAGTTGGTATTATTAAAAAAAGAATACCGATACGCTGATTCAGATCGGAGAGTCCAATGATACACATGAAAATTCCTGGATGAATTGGGATACAACGAGTTTGAGGAATGGGTAATGTGAAGTCATAGGATCAATACGCCTCTTTATTAAAAAGAATGGTGAAGACAAAGTTATTACATGGATAGACATATTGGTGGGTCATTGTCGAGAAACGACTCCTCGCCAGTACGCGAAGGAGAGGACACTAGATGATTGCCATAATTGATTATGGTGCCGGCAATCTACTCAGCGTGGTTAATGCCATCAGCAGATTGGGCTACCAAGCGAAGGTAACCAGCGTTTCTCATGAGATGCTTGCCGCCCAGGCGGTTATCCTGCCGGGGGTGGGAGCCGCAGCTGATACAATGGCCAGCCTGAAAACGCTGGGACTGGTCGGCCCGATTCAGCGCTTTATTGCCGAAGGGCGCCCCTTCTTGGGTGTCTGTGTTGGGCTGCAAATTCTGTTTACAGACACTGAAGAAGGCGGCTGGCACGAGTGTCTTGGCGTCATTCCTGGGGCAGTACGCAGGCTTCCACCGGGCCTAAAAATTCCACACATAGGCTGGAATCAGGTAAGACAAAGGATTTACCACCCGATTTTCGATGGCATACCCGATGAAGCCAACTTCTACTTTGTGCACAGCTATTATGGCGAGCCGAATGATAAGACAATAGTCGCCGGCGAAACTGAATATAGTGTCTCGATATGTAGTGTTATTGTCAAAGGCAACCTGATTGCGACTCAGTTCCACCCAGAAAAGAGCGGTGAGCTGGGATTAAAGATTTATGATAATTTTATCAAGATTGCTCTAGACGTCAAGATAAGGAGAGGGCAACACAACTAGGTGGCCACAGATGGCAAGGACAGATAAAACAACCTATCTGATTATCGGAAACTCTGCAGGGGGGATCGGTGCTGCTGAGGCTATCCGTGAGGTAGATAATGCTGGAGTAATCACCATAATCTACGATGAGCCCTACCCCATACACTCAAGGCCACTTATATCCGAGTACCTGACATATAGGTATCCATTAGAAAGGATGCTATTCCACGCGCCGGATTTTTACGAACAAAGCAATATATGAACCCTGTTGGGTGAACAAGTAGTGCAGGTCAATTTCAGTGAGCATATCGTTGAGCTAGAAAGTGAAAGAACCGTCACTTGGCAAAAATTGCTGCTCGCTACCGGCGGCTTACCTATTGCTCCCAAGTTAGAGGGTATTAGGCTGCAAGCAGTGTTTACCTTCATCAAGCTCGACGGCGCCGAGGCAATCGATCGGTTCCTGAATGAATGTGGAAAGAGGATACGATCCGTGGTCCTTGACGGTGGGTTAGTTGGGGTGAGTGTGACTGAAGCACTGGCGAGGCGAGGACTTAATATTACCGTCGTTAAAATGAAAGACCGGATTTTGAACACTATTCTTGATGAAGAGGCATCGACTCTGGAGGAGAAAGCCCTGAGGGAGGCTGGCAGCGAAGTAATAACAGGACACACGGGAGCCGCTCATCCCTTCTGTATTCTGGGCTGGACGGTGGTTTATAACGGTGAGATTTCATCCTACAGCATAAATCGTCGCTATCTACAGCAGTTCGGCTACCATTACACGTTGCAGACAGATACCGAAGTAGTGACGTATGCATTTGACTTACTCATACGCAAGCACAATCTGCCGCTGGAGTTAGTGGCCAAGGTGCTGGCCCCGCCCTTCTGGAGCGATATCGAGCGCATCCCCCTGGGAGAGCAGAAGCTAGTGCAAGCCGTGCGTCAGGTATATCACAGCTTGCTCTTGAAAGGACTATTTGCAATAATTGTTGCTCATCATGGCGAAATGATCGGATTAACGGATCGAATCAGACTACGGCTGCTAACCGTCGGAGAAAAAAGTGACATGTTGTATCTTTCGTCTGAGGAGTCCGACATCTGTCTGATATGCCCTGAACTGGACAGAACATGGGTTCCCGGCTGGCGAGCCGACTGTAGGGAGGCTAAAGACAATATCGCAGCCGCAACCAACAGTTACAAGGGAAACAGTAACAGCCGTGGAGGTGATGTGAAGTGCTGAACAAAAGAATTATCCCCTGCCTTGATGTTAAGAATGGCCGAGTAGTAAAGGGAAAAAGCTTTGTCGAGTTACGCGATGCTGGTGACCCGGTGGAGCTAGCCAGTTTCTACTATAAAGAGGGTGCGGATGAGCTGGTCTTTTTAGACATAATGGCTACTCCTGAAGGACATGATACCATTGTTGATGTTGTGGAGCGTATATCAGAGAAAGTGTTTATACCGCTTACTGTAGGTGGTGGGCTGCGTAGCATTGATGACATGCGACGCATACTGCTGGCAGGAGCAGATAAGGTCTCAGTAAACACGGCGGCTGTGCTTAACCCCAGCTTGATTACAGAAAGCGCCGCCAAATTCGGCAGCCAGTGCATTGTGGTGGCTATAGATGCCAAACGAGTGGGTGGAAGCGGCCGATCTAAATGGGAAGTCTATACCCATAGCGGTCAGCAGTCTACTGCGATTGATGCTCTCGACTGGGCGAGACAGGCAGTCGGACTTGGAGCTGGTGAATTGTTGCTCACCAGTATGGATGCTGACGGACATCGGGCAGGATATGACACTGAACTTACCCGCACAATTTCCGAGGCAGTTAGCGTGCCAGTAATTGCCAGCGGTGGCGCCGGCACCCCGGAAGACCTGTATCAGGCCTTGGTCTTGGGCAAAGCAGATGCGGTTTTGGCAGCAAGTATCTTCCATTATGGGACGTACTCTATCGGCGGGATAAAGGAATACTTGGCAAAACAGGGAATCCCTATACGGAGCTGAGAGAGAAGAGAAAGTGAAAACCTATATGGCACCAAAATTCTTTGTAAAACGAGAGCCTGAATGTTATATTCAGTGTCAGGCTTGTGTCAATCAGTGCGGCGGTTTCGACACTCACTACTACGATGCTGAGCATACTGAGGTAAGGAGCCGGGAAGAGAATTGTGTCGGCTGCCACCACTGTGTGCCCTTTTGTCTCACCCAGGCGCCGACCACCAGTCGAAATCCGCTGGACTATCGGGAGAACTATAACTGGCGTCCCGATGTTATCGAAGGCATCATTAGGCAAGCAAAAACCGGTGGGGTGCTCCTTACTGGGAAGTGTGCCTGGGGTATCTGTACTACTGACCTCTGCTTGACCAAGAGGGTCAATCCAGATATCGGTGCCCGCAGACTGGCTAACTTGCTCCGAGGCTGGAGCATTGAGTTAAAAGATATCTTGGCACCAACCGAGATAAGCCAGTGGAGTTTGAGGTGTTTGGCACTACGGGCAATGCCCTGAGGGCGTTTATGAATGGACCAAGAATTACTGTATGTGGCAATGCTCAAGATGGCTGTGGCAATACTATGAATGAGGGTGAGGTAATCGTGTACGGGCATGCTGAAGATATTATTGGCTTGTCGGCTAGAGGCGGGAAAATCTTTATTCAAGAGGACTTCGGCTATCGGGCTGACATCCAATATGAAGGAGTAACAAGGCAAAAGACTAGTGCTCGTTATCCGCAGCACTGCCCAGGATTTTCTTGGCGAGTATATGGCTGGGGGCATCCTGGTGCTCCTGGGCCTGAATCTCGGTGAAGGCGAATATCACAAAGCTAAATTTATCAGCACTGGAATGCACGGCGGCCTCATCTATATCAGAGGAAATGTTGAGGACTATCAACTTGGCAAGGAGGTCGGTGTTGGCGAACTGGAAGAGAACGACTATCGGATTCTGCGCCAGTGTGTTAGTGAGTTCGCTGCTCGTTTTAGCTACGAGGCCGAGGCGATACTGAGGCGCAAGTTCATGAAACTATTTCCTCGGTGGCTTTGACCTTATGAAATGCTTTATGCCTGCTGAACAGGATTATTCGGATAGTTAAGTGTGTTCCAGAACTGGCGATAGAGATGATAGCGTAACCTAGAGAAATTGCGGAGGTAAATATGCAGATAGGAACTTGATGATGAATGGTCAGATCCTTTTAGACGAGTATTATGAAAGGAGGCAACAATGGCAAACAGAAGTAGAGAAGAGGGTAATGATTATGTTTTAAAGATGGTCAAAGAGCATCATGTTAGGTTCATCAGGATGTGGTTCACTGATGTCCTTGGGTTCCTCAAGAGTTTTACCATCACCGTGGAAGAGTTGGAGAGAGCGTTGGAGGAAGGGATGGGTTTTGATGGGTCGTCAATTCACGGGTTTGCGCGGATTGATGAAAGTGACATGGTGGCATTGCCTGACCCCGACACTTTTCAATTGCTCCCTTGGAAACTACGTGATCCTAATAATGCTGAAGCTCGAATGTTTTGCGACATTTTAAGGCCTGAAGGTGAGCCTTTTGAAGGCGACCCCCGATATGTCCTGAAGAGAAACCTAAAGCTGGCAACTGACATGGGCTATACTTATTATATAGGGCCAGAATTGGAATACTTCTATTTCCGTGACTCTGATGGAACCGAGCCACTGGATCAAGCAGGCTACTTTGATTTAGCTCCAAGGGATGTAGCCACTGATATGAGGAGAGAAACGGTTCTCGCTCTCGAAGAGATGGGTATAGGTGTTGAGTATTCTCACCACGAAGTCGCTACAAGCCAGCATGAGATAGACATGCGATACACGGATGCCCTGACCATGGCTGATAACGTGATGACCTATCGCCTGGTAGTAAAGCAAATAGCTCTACAGCATGGGGTTTATGCCACCTTCATGCCCAAGCCCGTCTTTGGTATAAATGGCAGTGGCATGCATGTGCATCTTTCACTGTTCAATGGTGACAATAACGCATTCTTTGACAAAGATGATGAATACTATTTGTCAAGGACGGCTAAGCGTTTCATAGCCGGACTACTTATGTATGCTCCTGAAATTACTGCGGTTACCAATCAATGGGTCAATTCCTACAAACGATTGGTCGCAGGGTATGAGGCTCCTGTGTACCTTTCATGGGCGCGGCGGAACCGTTCTGACCTCATCCGAGTCCCGGAATACCGCCCCGGTAGAGAGAAGTCAACCAGAATCGAGTTCAGGTCACCTGACCCTGCCTGCAATCCATATTTAGCCTTCAGTGTAATACTGGCGGCCGGATTAGAGGGAATTGAGAAGGAATATGAAGTTCCTGACCCTGTAGAAGAAAATGTATATGACATGACCGAGGAAGAAAGGCAGAAACGAGGAATAGGCACCTTGCCCGCCAGTTTGCTGGAAGCCATATTACTAACTGATAAGAGTGAACTGGTTCGCAAAGCACTGGGCGACCACATTTTTAAGGCGCTTATCAAAAACAAGAAAATTGAATGGAACCACTACCGGGCTCAGGTGACCGACTATGAGCTTAAGAATTACTTGCCTATATTGTGATTCGAATTTTAGGGGCTCTTGGAGATGGTAAGGAGGTTTTTGACAAAGCGGTAGCTCTGCTATGAAAATCGGTGTTTTAGCCTTACAGGGAGCGTTTATTGAGCATATTAGCGCTATGCAACAAATTGGAGTAGAGGCTAGAGCCATTCGATTGCCTCATCAACTGGACAACCTGGACGGACTCATCATTCCTGGCGGGGAAAGCACATCTATACTTCAGTTGATGCAGAGTTTTGGATTGGTACGACCATTGAGAGAACTGGCTAAGGCGGGAGTTCCTTTTCTGGGAACATGCGCGGGGATGATTTGTCTTGCCAGGAAGGTTTCCGACTATGATATAGAGACTTTGGGTGTCATGGATATAGTTGTTAAGCGCAACGCCTTCGGTAGGCAGATAGATAGCTTCGAGACGGACATCCCAATCCCAATCTTAGGCGATAAGCCATTTCCCGCCGTTTTCATCCGCGCTCCATTTGTCGCTGGATTTGGTCCGAAAATAGAAGTTCTGGCAAGACTACCAAGTGGAGATGTTGTTGCCTGTAGGCAAGAGAATTTGATTGCTATTGCTTTTCATCCTGAACTAGCTGATGACTTGAGGTTGCATAGCTACTTTTTGAGTATTGTCAGCCAATAACCGCTTAGCAGCCTAGAGGATGGAAATTAGCGCAGTTGAGTATTGCTATGGGACTCGAGAAGCGACTAATAACTCTGTCGATGTCTCGGCAGGATAGAGACAGAAAGGAGTGCTCTTGTTTCGAGTTGAAATTTCTATAAAGGATAGTTTCCCGGACCCACGAGGAGAAGCTCTACAAAAGGATATACGCGACCTCGGCATTACAACCATAAAACAGGTTCGAGTCAGCGATATATATCTCCTGGCAGGAAGCCTGGGCGAAAATGAGTTAGAAAGCATCTGCCGGGAACTTCTGGCTGACCCCATATTCCAAGAATATTCCTACAATAGGTTTAATGAAGTGCTCCCGCCCCCAGGCTCTCATATCATTGAGGTTGCTTACAATCCCGGTGTTATAGACCCTGTAGAAGAGAGTGTTATAAAGGGAATTCGTGACCTCTATATAACCACCGTTGAGTCTATAAGGACTGCCAGAAGATACCTGCTTACGGGTGGACTCTCAGACGAGTCTCTTCAATATATCTGTGACAAGTTACTGGTTAATAGTGTTATCCAGCATGTTGTCACCGAGCATGAGGCGATCTCTATTCCATCCGCGATATATAAGTTCGCCCTAAATATAGTAGGTTTATCAGACATGGACGATAATGAACTAATGGAAGTGAGCAAGGATAGGCTCTGGCTAAATTTAAACGAGATGAAGCGGATCCAAGCTCATTTCTCTAAGTTAGGCCGTAATCCAACCGATATCGAGCTTGAAACCTTAGCGCAAACCTGGTCTGAGCACTGTGTACATAAGACCTTTAAGGGCAAAATCAGGCTGGGTCAACTTACTATCGACAATCTACTCAAAAGTACCATCATGAGAGTCACTGAGGAATTGAAAAAACCGTGGTGCCTTTCTGTCTTTCGAGACAATTCTGGTGTCATAGATTTCGATGGTCGTTATGCAATTTGTTTTAAGGTGGAAACACATAATCACCCGTCAGCATTGGAGCCTTATGGAGGAGCTGCAACAGGCATAGGTGGCGTCATTCGTGATGTTCTGGGCACAGGGCTAGGAGCCAAGCCTATCATGAACACTAATGTATTTTGCTTCGGATCACCCGACTTTCCTCACGAGAGACTCCCTAAGAGTATCCTGCACCCCCGCCGCATTTTCAGAGGCGTTCGTGCCGGAGTAGCTGACTATGCGAACCGCCTTGGTATTCCCACACTTAATGGAACAGTATTATTCGATGAGCGATATGTAGGAAATCCATTGGTCTTCTGTGGAACAGTGGGATTGTTACCCAAGAGCATGAGTCAAATACGCCAGCAAGAACCAGGGGATTTGGTCGTTCTCGTCGGTGGTAGAACCGGGCGTGATGGAATTCATGGGGCCACTTTTGCTTCAGCAGAGCTTACCAGAGAGTCTGAGAACATCTCTGCCAGCTCTGTTCAAATAGGGAATCCTATCATGGAGAAAAAGTTGATTGATGCTCTTATCAAGGCACGGGACCGGGGATTATATCGGCGAATCACTGATTGTGGTGGTGGAGGACTTTCATCAGCCGTGGGAGAAATGGCTTCCAAAACAGGAGCACGTGTTTACCTAGAGCGAGTCCCTTTGAAGTATTCAGGACTCTCATACAAGGAGATATGGTTGTCCGAATCACAGGAGCGAATGATGCTGGCCGTCCCACCAAACACCATCGAGCAGTTGATTGCCCTCTTCCAGAGCGAAGATGTAGAAGCTACGGTCATCGGTGAGTTCACTGGCAACCAACGTCTTCAGCTTTTCTATGATGGAAATTCCGTTGGTGATCTTGACATGGAATTCCTGCATAGTGGTCTGCCTCAGCTCGAACGGAAGGCAGTCTGGGAGGCAACGCGTTTTTCGGAGCCGGACTTTCCCCAACCTCCCGACCTGCGGGAAGATTTACTGCAAATCCTGGGCTCATGGAATGTTTGCTCCAAGGAATGGGTGATACGCCAATACGACCATGAAGTACAGGGTAGTAGTGTACTCAAACCTCTAGTAGGAGCAAACAATGACGGTCCTAGCGATGCAGCTATTATCAGGCCGATACTTGATTCGGACATGGGTGTCATAGTTGCTAACGGCATCAACCCCAAATATGGAGACATTGACACTTACTGGATGGCGGCTTCTGCCATAGATGAAGCATTGAGGCAGATTATCGCCGTCGGTGGTAATCTTCAAAAGATAGCGCTGCTCGACAACTTCTGTTGGGGCAATCCAGATAAGCCTGATAGACTGGGCGGCTTAGTTAGAGCAGCACAAGCATGCTACGACATAGCAATTGCGTACGAGACTCCTTTTATCTCTGGCAAGGATAGCTTGTACAATGAGTATGAGACCGAAAACGAAAGTATCTGTATTCCACCCACGCTTCTAATCTCAGCTGTATCAGTAATGGCGAACGTAAACAGAGCGGTTTCTATGAACTGTAAGGAAGAGGGCGACCTCATCTACATTGTGGGTGAGACGTGGAATGAACTAGGTGGTTCGCACTATTATGGTATTCACGGTTATGTAGGCAACAATGTGCCTAAGGTAAACCCCAGGAAGGGGAAGCAGCTTATGAATGCGCTTAGCGCAGCCATAGAGAAAGGGATAGTTAAGGCTTGCCATGATTGTAGTGAGGGTGGCATTGGAGTAGCCGCTGCTGAGATGGCATTTGCTGGAGGACTTGGAATGAGACTTTATTTAAAGCAGATCCCGATGGGTGAACAGGCAAACCGGGATGACATCTTGCTCTTCTCTGAATCTAACACTCGGTTTTTAGTCGAGGTAGCTCCGAAACATAGAGCCAAGTTCGAGAAAATGCTGACAGGAGTCGCTATTGGCGCTATTGGTCGGGTTGCGAATAATCAAGGGCTAGAGGTGTATGGACTTACAGGAAAGAGGGTGCTTTCAGCAACGCTGACCGAACTAAAGGAGGCTTGGCAGAAACCACTCAGATGGTAGGAGACTGAATTAATGGCTAAGGTGAAGACGCTAATATTACGTGCCCCGGGCACAAACTGTGACGTGGAAACCGCGTTTGCCTTTGAACAGGCTGGCTCGATAGTAGAATCCGCGTGTGTTAATGAACTCGTATGCCGAGAGGAACCGCTTGCCAATTACCAGATAATGGTCATACCCGGTGGTTTTACCTATGGTGATGATATCTCAGCTGGGAAAATATTAGCTAATGAACTAAGGTTGAAGCTGGGAGAAGATGTCCATAGGTTCGTTGATGATGGAAGGCTCGTTTTGGGGATCTGCAATGGCTTTCAGGTTCTGGTGAAGGCTAGAATTCTACCTGGATTAGGAGATCAAAAATTCCAACCATTGACCTTAACCAGTAATGATTGTGGCAAGTTTGAATGCCGTTGGGTCTATCTACTGGTCAATAAGGCGAGTCCCTGCATATTTACGCGGGGCATAAACACAATGTACCTTCCTGTAGCCCATGGGGAGGGCAAGGTGGTGACTGAATTGGGAATAGTAGATAAGTTAAATGTAGTCCTCTATTACGCTGACCAGATGGGAAACATTCGAGCTGGCTATCCTCACAATCCGAATGGCTCGGTGAACAATATTGCTGGTATCTGTGATTGTTCTGGGCGCGTCTTCGCATTAATGCCACACCCCGAACGTTTTGTTCGATGGACTCAGCATCCGAGGTGGGTTAGAAAGTCTTTAAGGGATGATGGAGATGGCTTGCAGATTTTTCTGAACGCTGTTGAGTGGGCAAAAACCATCTGAAGTGAGTAGATATTAATGGATGTATTGTGGGAATTAAACTGCCTGGCATGTAAATTGTATAGCCATTTCCCCTGATTCAATGTTGACAAAGCACTCAATGCAATATTCAGCTTTTAAGATTAGTGTGGTCTAGACTTCAACATTGTATTATGGTAACAAGAGGGGGCCAATGCAACAAGGCGATGTCTCAGGTGTATAGAGAAGCTAATATCCTTTTAAAAGTCCTAAGCGAGTCCTCAGGGCCCCTCGGGACAATCACTAGTGCTCAAAAGCTTGAATGTGAAGGAGTATTCTTAAGTGAAAGAACAGTCAGATGTCACTTTGGGATAGCAAGCGAACGTGGCTATACCAAGCCGGAAGGCCGAGAAGGTAGGATAATCACCCCTGGAGGGAAGCAAAAGGTTAAGGAGGCACTTGCATCCCAGCATGGGGTTTCGTAGTGGAAACGCTGGCGATGTTGGCCTACCAAACTACCTTTGACCCCACAAGGCTTACAGGCCAATTACCAATAAATACATCACTCATTAACGAGGACAAGTTCAAGAAAACGTTGTCAGTTATTACAGACATGTTCAAAGGTGGCGTAGACGTCAGTGATTTGGTAGTTATAGCTTTGGTAAGAGAGAGACTGACTTCAGCCGTGGTCCCACGTAGGAAAATTGGATTAGCCACCGTCTGCAGTGTAGTGATAAGCGATGTACTTCTTAAGATCGGGTTTCCCACAGAGTATACGTTCTGGGACCTGCTCGAGCTTAGAAATTCAAAGCCGAGGCGCTTTGTTGCTCTAATCGACTATGCCAGTACGCCTCTTGATCTCTCCGAGCAGTTCATCCTCACTAGAATGACAAGTGTTGGCGAAGCCATCCGAGATGGGCAATGGTAAGATACGGGGTGTTTTTCGGACTTAATATTAGCGGCGGCCAGAGAAGTCATCAAAGAAGAGATAGCCGTGCTCAAGGAAGCTGGTATTGGTGGGGCTTGTGACTTAAGAAATACCAGTGAGCCACTTTGTCAGATTCGAGTAGCCTTGAACTGATCGGTATTGTGAAATTGGGTGCGTCTCAATCGAGTTGCGGTGGCTGTTATGGCTGGAATTGAGATGAAAAACATAGCTGAGAGTGGAGTCATTGATTTCGAGCAGTTA
>Ga0172365_10001918_pt1 | contig 15093 bp, 18 predicted proteins | sample LakKivSesite48cm_FD_114535 | JGI IMG/M metagenome (GOLD analysis project Ga0172365, IMG submission 114535) | Sediment microbial communities from Lake Kivu, Rwanda - Sediment site 48cm | ecosystem: Environmental > Aquatic > Freshwater > Lake > Sediment | place: Rwanda: Western Province, Lake...
CCATACGACCGTCTCCTCCTGGCCACCGGCAGCTTCTCTTTCGTCCCGCCCATCGAGGGCGCAGACAAGAAAGGGGTCTTCACTCTACGTACCCTGGACGATGCCCTGGCCATAAAAGAGTACGCCTCCCACTGCCAGGTAGCTGTGGTTATCGGTGGAGGGCTTCTGGGCCTGGAGGCGGCCAGAGGACTGAGAGTGCTGGGCCTCTCGGTGACCACGCTGGAATTCTTTCCACGCCTACTGCCCCGCCAACTAGACGACGAAGGATCGGCTATTTTCCAACGCCTCGTTGAAAAGCTGGGCATCGGGGTCGGGCTGAAAGCCGAGACCAAAGCCATCCTGGGAAACAGCGAAGTGAGGAGCGTGGTACTGAAGGATGGACGAGAGTTTCCTGCCCAGATGGTACTCATCGCCGCTGGCGTGCGGTCCCACATGGAACTGGCCACAGAAGCGGGCCTCCAGGTAGAGAGAGGGGTGGTAGTGAACGAGCGTATGCTCACCAGCGCGCCCGACGTTTACTCTGCCGGAGATGCAGCTTCGTTCCGGGGCCGCTCCTGGGGCATCATACCGGTGGCCGGAGCACAAGCCCTGGTCGCGGCAGGCAACATGGCCGGCGATAACGTCCTTTACGAAGAAGTAGTGCCCTCCAATACTCTCAAAATCGTCGGCGTAGACCTGACCTCGGCCGGCACGGTGGTACCCGAAGGCGACGGCTTCGTGGAAATCCACCGCTCCGACCCCGAGGCCGGCGTCTACAAAAAAGTGGTGATAAAGGACGACACGCTGGTAGGGGCCATCGTTCTCGGCGATAAAGCCCTGGCCAAGAAACTGGAGCGCATGGTCACCGGCAAGGCAAAGCTCAGCCGCGAAGAACTACAAAGCTTGCTATAAGAACCCACGATCAGGAGTTCCAAGTCCCAGGTTCACAGTCCAATAACCAGCAACGAGCGACCGGGTAAATTAAGGAGGCAGCAATGCCAGAAAAAGAGAGGTCAGTAGAGGAAATCGTGCGGCAGGCCATCAAGGCCGAGGAGGAAGCCCGCGATTTCTACCAGGCAGCCAGCAAGATGGTGACGGCCTCCCACGTCCAGGAGACGCTGAATGAACTGGCAGACGAGGAAGCCAAACACAAAGAGAAACTGGAGAAGCTGCTGAAAGGTGACATCGGCAAGATTGTTGCTGCGCAACAGTCCCGCAAGATTCATGATATGAAACTGGCCGATTATCTGAAACCCCAAACTCTTGACAAGGATGCTTCTTTCCAGGACGTGCTGATCGTCGCCATGCAGCGAGAGAAGGCGTCCTACGATTTCTACACCCTGATGGCCGGCATCGCCGCCAGCGACGAGACGAGGAAACTGTTCGAGTTCCTGGCTCAGGAGGAGATGGGACACAAGAACAAAATAGAAGCCCTGTACGACGAAGTCGTCTACAAGAAATTTTAAGCACCATTCCAGTGAGATACTGATGTAGCGGCGGACGGCCCTTCGGCAAAACTCAGGGCAGGCTCTGTCCGCCATCAGGCTGGCGCCTCGACTGAGCGCTCAGGCTAACGCTCGGTGAAGTCACAGCGGTCGGCTGCTACGTCTTCAAACCCACTATACGAGGAGGTGAAAACATGGCGAAGTGGGAATGTATGGCCTGCGGGTACATCTATGACCCGGCAGAAGGCGATCCCGACAGTGGGATCGCGCCCGGCACACCTTTTGAAGACCTGCCCGACGATTGGGTCTGCCCCCAATGCGGCGTGGGCAAGGACATGTTCGAGAAATTAGGATGATCTGCACACGGGGCGTGGCAGTGAGAGAAGCATTTCCCGCTGCCACGCCGTTCGATGTAGCGCTTCCTCGCCAAGTCCCGCCACTGCCCGCTGAGCAATCAGGTTGGGGTGAGACCGCAAGGAGCGTCCCCGATTCGCCGATGAAGGAGTGGCAGCCTTGAAGAAAGTCAAGCTGTACGCTTTAAGCACCTGTGGTTGGTGCAAAAAGACCAGGAGTTTTCTGGACAGTCACTATGTTCAGTATGAGTACGAGTACGTGGACCTCTTGACCGGCGCCGAGAAGGATCGGGTGATGGCCGAAGTAAAACGCTGGAACCCGAGCCTTAGCTTTCCTACAGTCGTCGTTGACGATGCCAAAGTCGTGGTGGGCTTCAGAGAAGACCTTTTGCGGGAGGTTCTGGGATTATGAGATCACAGGCAACCCAGGAGCTGTATGAGCGGCTGAAGCGTGAGGGAGAAGCAGCGGGATACTATCTCAACCCTGATGTAGATTTCGTCCTCGACCTGATGGAAGGGCTTTTGACCAACGAGGAACGATACGGCTACGGGGCCTGCCCCTGCCGTCTGGCCGCAGGAGTCCGGGAGAAAGACCTGGACATCATCTGCCCCTGCGACTACCGAGACGCCGACCTGAACGAGTACGGAGCCTGCTATTGCGCCCTGTACGTCTCCGAGGAAATTGCCCGCGGAGAGAAAAAGCCGCAGCCAGTGCCAGAGCGACGGGGTACTATGCCCGAACCGCCAATCGAAAAGCACGAGGAAGAATTGGTCGGCTTCACGAAGAGCGGCATCCCCGTCTGGCGATGCAAAGTCTGCGGCTATCTGTGCGCCCGCCCGCAGCCACCTCTCAAGTGTCCAATCTGCAAAGCCGACCGGGACCGTTTCGAGCGCTTTGCCTGATCAGCAGGCTCTCTGTGCCGCCAGTAGACTCTGCGACTAAAGTAGACTTTTTATCGGGAATAAGCCGACTCACGCAAAGGCGCAAAGGCTTGTCCTGAGCCTTCGGCCCGAGCTCAGGCCGAGGGCGCAGCCGAAGGAACGCCAAGATATTAGCGGGAAGATGGCTTGTTGGCTGTGACCATCGCGGTTTTTCTGTGTTTTCTTGGCGAACGTTCGGCTGAGCCCCTTCGACAGCGCTCAGGGTGTAGCTCACGTCGAAGCCTTGGCGGCTTGGCGTGCACATCTTTTTATTTCCGATAATGTCTAGTGAAAGCCCTTCGGGAGGGGAAACGTGAATCGCACACAGATTATCGAGGCGTTGAACAAGGATTTGCGCGCCGAGTTGAGCGCGGTGGAAATGTACACTGCCCACGCCAAAGCCATAACCCAGGACGTTATCGCCCAGGGCGTGCGAGCCATCCTGGCCGTGGAACAACGTCACGCCCGTGACCTCACCGCCCGCATCAAAGCTCTGAGTGGCGTCCCTGCTGAACCCGGCGGCGTGGAGACCGTCGCTGGCCGGTCCGTTGGAGCAGTCACCGCCCAGGCTGCGACAGTGGAAATGCTGTGCCTGGAGTTGGGTGAAGAACAGCAGGCCATCAAGGACTACGCCGTGCAGATCGCCGACATCATGGACGACGAGGTGACGGTAGATCTGCTGGAAGGCCATCTGAACGACGAAATGCAGCACGCCAAGTGGCTGAAAGCCCAAATAGCTGCCCTGAGCGTAAGCCGGGTTGGCAATCCGACCTACAGAGAGAGAAAGACAAATGATTTCTGAGAAGCGAGTGCCACCAGGTCAGCGCCTTACCGACCGCTTTCCCGTGTTACACCAAGGTCCGGTCCCCAGATTCGATCCGGCGACGTGGGACCTGCGACTCTTTGGACTGGTGGAAGAAGAAGTCGTCTTCACCTACGCGCAATTCACCGCCCTGCCCACGGTGAGGATCGTGGCCGACATCCACTGCGTCACCAGTTGGAGCAAGCTGGACACGGCGTGGGAGGGAGTATCCTTCCGCGAGCTGATGAACCACATTCACCCTCTGCCAGAGGCCAGGTACGTGATGGTACACTGCGAGTATGGATACACCACCAATCTGCCATTGGAGGCCCTGCTGGATGACGACGTGCTGCTGGCCTATCGCTACAACGATGCGCCGCTGACCCCGGAGCACGGTTATCCCCTGCGCCTGGTGGTGCCCAAACGCTACTTCTGGAAGAGCGCCAAATGGGTGCGCGGTCTGGAGTTTATGGCTCAGGATAGACTGGGCTTTTGGGAACAGCGAGGCTATCACAACGACGGCGACCCGTGGAAGGAAGAGCGGTACGCGCCTTAGCCAGGTTAGGAGAGATATTCATGGGCGTCGTAGTCTACACAACACCGACCTGCGGCTTCTGCCGTCAAGTGAAAGCTTACCTCAATCGTAACTGTTCACCTCTACACCGCAGAGACGCAGAGTACGCCGAGTTTGCCTGTAATTTCCGCGGAGAGCGGCTGCCGCTTGGTCAAAATCGTTGCCATTCACTACACCAGTCCTGGTTTTACCCAAAAGTGCTCTTTCTCTGCGCTCTCCGCGCCTCTGCGGTGAACAGTTACCCTCAATCAACAGGGAGTGCCATTTACCGAGTACGATGTCAGTCGCGACCCGCGGGCAGCTGCCGAGATGGTGCGCATATCGGGGCAGCGCGGCGTGCCGGTGGTGCTGATAGACGGTAAGGTGGTAGTGGGGTTCAACCAACCGCTGATTGACCAATTGCTAGCCCGACGAGAGACCAAACCACCCAGCCTGGGGGTGTCCATCGCCGACGCCAACCGGGTCGCGGCCAAGAAGGGGATACAGTTACCTGACGGAGCCTACGTGGGTCGGGTAGATAGCGGATCGGTTGCAGAGGCAGCAGGTCTGCGCATTGGGGATGTAATCGTGCAATTGGCGGGACAGGCGGTGCGCGGCCACCAGGATGTGCATCGCCTCATGGCCAGCGTGCGCCCCGGCCAAATAGTGGAAATAATCTCGTCTGGCGGAATGGGCAGACGATGGGGATGACAGCACGATTTTAGAGGATTCAGATGCCCGGCACACTCAAAAACGCCAGGCTCTCCAAGAGGATGGACTTCCGCTGCTGGAAATGACAAACCTGAGAATATGCCTCCTGACTGATTGTTATCCGCCTAGCATCGGCGGGATCGAGAACCATGTCTATTGTCTTGCTACCCAACTTGGGCGACTGGGCCACAGCGTTGACGTCATAACCCATCGCCCGGTCACACCAAACATTGTACAGCAAGCCAGAAAATTGGAGCTGCCGCTTTCTCCGGCAAATGTGGCTGTCTACCGGTCGAAGGGCTTTCTTGCCCACATAGACGGCGCTGACCCAGTGATCGATCCCCGGATCATTGGCGAGATTCGCAGTCTGATGAGAACTAACAGCTACGATGTTGTCCACGGTCATTCCCTGGCCTCGCTTCTCGCATTAGCGGGCCTGCGGGAGGCAAAGCGCTTAGAAATGCCCACCTTGATCACTAAGCATTCGATGACTTTGCGACCTGCCCGCCCTTCCTGGATGAACCACATCCTGTTGAAAATGGAAACGCGGATAGCGAAGAAATGGGCTGATGGCCTTATCGCGCTCAGCCAGGCCGCGGCCCAGGAATTGGCTACGGCCGGTCTGCCTGCGTATGTGATCCCCGGTGGCGTAAACTGCGAACGTTGGCGCCCTGATCCTATCGCCAGGAAACGAATGAGAAGCTCTTTAGGTTACCGGGAAAATCATGTCGTCGTTGGCTACCTCGCCCGACTGGTACGCTCCAAAGGAGGAATGAGCCTCCTCAGAGTGGCCGCTCGCATTGTCCAACTGCTGCCTGATGTGCGCTTTCTCCTCATCGGTGATGGCCCCATGCGCCCCCAGCTTGAGCGTCGCATTGAGGAGCTGGGGTTGCAGAACAGTGTGACTATGTTGGGATTTAAGCCCTGGTGGGAGACGCCCGACTACCTCAATGCGATGGACATATTTGCTTTTCCCAGCTATACCGAGGCATGCGGCCTGGCCCTGCTGGAGGCGATGGCCTGTGGTATAGCCCCGGTGGCCAGAATTAACGCGGGCACGAGAGAAATTACAACCGATGGCGAGACCGGCTATCTGGTTGCTTCGGATGAGGAACTTTTCCAAAAAATACTCAGACTGGCACAGGACCGTGGTCTGCGAAATAGGCTTGGCGCGAATGCCCATCACAGCGTTCAAGAGCACCACAGTTGGCAGGCGGTGGCGGAAAGAACCGTTGAAGTATACAGAGAAGTGATCAACCGTGGGATGGAGGGCAAGAGGTGAGACAATCTCTGACTGCCGTCGTGTTTGGAGAGCAGCGATGACGATCCACGAAGCAGTCAGGCAATCGTTCCGGCGCGTCCGCCGCTTTTTCTCCCCAGGACGAATCATCGCCATTGTACTCCTTCTCTTGCTCGCTTTAGGCGTCCTGAGCTTTTATCTGGGATACCTTTCATCCCTGCCGGCCCCTTTCGTCGGCGAGCTGGAAGACGTTTCGGCTATCCAACGTCTTCTGGTCGTAGCGCCCCACTGCGATGATGAAGTCATCAGCAGCGGCGGGTTGATTCGTGAGGTTTTGCTCGGGGGCGGCCAGGTGCGCGTGGTAATCGTTACAAACGGCGACGGGTCTTTCACCGGGACCATGGTAGAATTCCGCAAATTGTATCCAAAGCCCCAAGACTATCTTAGGTCGGGCGCTGGCCGTCAACGGGAATCCTTGAATGCCCTGGGGTCGTTGGGCGTGCCCCCAGAAGACGTGTTTTTCCTGAGTTATCCGGATCGTGGCATTTTACCCTTATGGAAAACGTTTTGGGATGATGACATGCCTTACCGTTCACCATTCACGAGGCTCACGCAAAGCCCCTATGACTTGACGTACAACCCACAAGCCGTTTACTCCGGGCACTCTCTACTGTCCGATCTGTGCTCGATCCTGAAAGACTTCCAACCAGACGCCGTCGTGGCTCCGCACCCGCATGATACTCACCCCGATCACTGGGCGTCGGGGGCTTTCACAGCTCTGGCTGTCGCCATGCAGAAAGAACAAATCCGGCCTCGGCTTCTGCTTTACCTGGTGCACCGCGGCGACTACCCTCTTCCGCGAGGGTACCTGCCCTTCGCGCCGCTGCTTCCGCCCTTACGGCTCGTCAATTCCACTTTCACCTGGGGTAAAGCGACCCTCACCGATGAGATCAGAGATCAAAAAGGGGATGCAATCGAGCTCTACAAAAGCCAGCTTCCTTTGTTGGGGGAATTCTCAAGATCGTTTGTTCGCCAGAATGAACTGTTCTGCGAGTTCGTTCCCCACAATACGGCCAGGTTGGTGCACGATCAGGATATTACGCCGGTGCCCAGCCTGTGGCGGACTGTGGAGGGAAGTGAGGTCACGCCCATTATGGAGGACTCCGCTCGAGACACGGTTTCACAGGAGTTCGGAGCGGCCGCGGATTTTGTCGCCCTTTATGCAGCGCGCAGCGAAAGGGAGTTATGGATCTCCGCCGAGATGCGGGGCAAGCCCAGCCGCCTGGTGGCCTACTCCTGTCTCGTTCGCGCCGCCAATGGCCGAGAGGTATCCAAAGAGCAGATAGTGTACCCCTTGAACGTGAGATCTCGTCCTACCTCCGAAACCAAGGACCGCTTTGTCCTCACGCGGTTCAATTTAGAAGAACTCGGCTATCCGTATACAGTCGTCGTAAGCTTTGAAGCCTATTACCCGGGCGGCAGAACGATTGACCGCATCGGTTGGGCGATTGTGAATCTGGACTGATGGCCGGCAGATTTGTATCCGCCAGGAGTGGGGGAATCAACGCTGCAGACGTGCTCGTGCGTCCTTACCGCCCTGAGGACCGTGCCGGAGTGCGGCGCGTCTACGCCGACACCGCTTTCTTCGGCGAAGCAGTGGAGGTGTTCTTTGACGACCGCGAACTGTTCGCCGATCTGGGGGTGAGCGTGTACACCGATCATTACGCCGACCACATCTTCGTCACCGACAGCGCGGGCGAGATCGTTGGCTACATATTGGGGAGTCCAGCAGGAGACGCTGACGTCCGGGCTCACACCCTCAGGCTACTACCTCGCGTCCTTGGTCGTCTCGTCACCTGCCATTATCGTATCGGGCGCAAGACCTTTATCCATGTGGCCATGAACGTATGGGCAGGAGTATGTGACGAGTTATTGGAGATTCGCAGCCCCACATACCCGGCCAACCTACACATCAATCTGGAAGCTGACCACCGGGGTTACGGCCTGGGCACGGCATTGATGCGTGCCTATCTCGACAAATTACAGTCTGAAGGCGTGCCAGGTGTGCACGTAGTAACGACCAACCGGAACAAGGCCGCTATACAGCTCTACAGGCGTGCCGGTTTCCAACTCTTGCAGGAAAAGCGCACCCGGATGTGGCAGAGGTACGTGAATGGCGAAGTATGCTTGATGGCCCTGGGGCTGAGGTTGGACGAGGGCCCACATCCCATATCTCACTCAGCGTGAAATGGCCAAGGGATCAAAACCGCGACGTCAGTTCAAAAAGCTCAAAAGGAGTCTAGCATGAAACACGGTGCAGAGTCTTTGCAGGCGATTGAGACCGCAATTCAGATTGAAAAAGATGGGCTGGAGTTTTACACCATGGCGGCCAAACAGACCACCGACCCCAGCGGCAAAAAGATGTTTCAGTCGTTAGCCCGGGACGAGGCAGCCCACCTGAAGTTGTTCGAGGCCGTCCGCGAGTCGCTGCTCAAAGATGGTCACTGGCTTTCACCGGAACAGGTTAGGGCCAGCGGCCCGAAGCGCCCCGCTCACCCGCCTATTTTCCCCACCAGCGACGAGGGCAAGGCTGCGGAATTACCAGAGCGTGAACTGGCCGCTTTGCGGCGGAGCATCCAGGCCGAGGAAGACTCCATATCGTTCTACTCAGAGGCCAGAGACAAGACCATTGACCCGGACGGCAAAGCCCTGTACTCTTACCTGATCGAGCAGGAAGAAAGCCACCGCACAATCTTACAAGGGGAATACGATTACCTGACCAACACCGGTTTTTGGTTCGACATCCGGGAATTCGACCTGGAGGCAGTGGCGTAGTAAATAGAGGTGATCCAATGAAAAAATACGAGTACGCTATCACAACGCACACAGCGGATGAGATATTGGCTAAAATCCCGAACTTACCGACGGCAGGCGAACTGCCCGTGCTATACTGTGACGCTCGGGGCGCTTGCTTCTTCGACAATGCGCCCAATCCCTACCTGGCAGTTATTGTCGAGATACTCAACGCGCAGGGAGAACAAGGCTGGATTCTGGTACAAACAGTGTTGCGCGAACAGGATATGATTTGCTTCTGGCGACGCGAGCAGGAGGGGGCAAAATGACGATTAACGACATGACGATTCGCATCGGCGGGGCAGCAGGCGATGGGGTGGAATCGAGCGGGGCCGGCTTTTGCCAAGCGCTCGTCCGTGGCGGGTTGCACATTTTCGGCCTGCCCGACTACCACTCCCGCATCCGGGGCGGGCACAACTTCTTCTCCATCCGTATAAGCGATCAACCGCTTTACTCCCACGACGAACAAGTACACCTGCTGCTGGCCCTTACTGAGGAGACCATCCCACGCCACCGGGACGCCATCGTCGAAGGGGGCGCTATTGTCTACGACTCCAGCCAAATAGCAAGCCGTGAATGGCAAATGGCGAACAGGTTGCTCTTGCCAATCCCTTTAAGCGAGATGGCCAAAGACAAAGCGGGCACCGAGCTGGCCCGCAACACCGTGGCTCTAGGCGTTGCCGCCGGGCTGACCGGCTTCGACCTGGAACCAGTGGAAAATGTTATCCGCCAGAACTTCGCCCGCAAAGGACAGGCAGTGGTAGATGGCAACCTGACAGCCGCCGAGGCGGGTTATAGGGAGGGACAAAAATACGCCGCCGATTTCCCCTTCAGGCTGCAAAGAAGGCCGGACGGGCCGCCCCGGATGTTGCTCAACGGCAACGAGGCCTTCGCCATGGGCGCGTTGGCCGGAGGCTGCCGCTTTGTGGCCGGATACCCCATGACTCCCGGCAGCCCGGTGCTGGAGTGGATGGCCGACCATGCGGTCCAGTTATGGAGTGGTCATCGCGCAAGTCGAGGACGAAATCGCTGCCGCCTGTGCCGTGGTCGGTGCAGCCCATGCGGGTGTGCGGGCCATGGCCCCCACCTCCGGCGGTGGCTTCTGCCTGATGGTCGAAGCCCTGGGGCTGGCCGGGATGACCGAAACCCCTATCGTGATTTACGAGGCCCAACGGCCCGGCCCCTCCACCGGTCTGGCTACCAGAACCGAGCAGGGGGACCTGTGGTTCGTGCTCCACGCTTCGCACGGGGAATTTCCCCGCATCGTTTTGGCCCCCGGCACCGTCGAACAAGCCTTCGAGACCGGTTGGCGAGCTTTCAATCTGGCTGAACGATACCAGGGCCCGGTCATCGTCCTGGCCGACCATTTCCTGGCCACGTCGCTGCGGGACGTGCCACCGGAGGCGCTGGATTTTGATCGGGTGACCATAGACCGGGGAGCCCTGCTCAGCGAGGCGGAACTGGAGGCGCTGGTCGAAAACTACCGGCGTTACGCCTTGACCGAAAACGGCATTTCCGCTCGCGCCATTCCAGGCCATCCTAAAGGAGTGTATTCCGCCACCAGTGACGAACACGACGAGCACGGCCACATCGAGGAGGACGCCACCAACCGCCGTTTGATGATGGAAAAGCGGATGCGCAAACTGGAGGAGGCCAGGAAGGCAGTGAACTCTCCTGCCCTTTACGGGGCGCAAAAGGCCGAGATCACTTTCATTGGCTGGGGTTCCACCTACGGCCCCTTGCGGACGGCTGTGGATCGTCTCAATGCACAGGGCGAGCAGGCCAACATGCTGCACTTTGTAGATTTGTGGCCCTTCCCTGCCGCACCGACAGCTCAGATATTGGCCACGGCCAAAAGGACCATCGCCGTGGAGAACAACTATTCCGGCCAGATAGCCGACCTGATCCGCATGGCCACTGGTTACCATATTGCGGAGCGCATCCTGAAATACGATGGACGTCCGCTATCACCGGAATACATCCTGGAGAACGTAAAACGTAAAGAGTAATCACGCTTTACGCATCACATAAGTGAGGTAAGACATCATGGGTAACGTGAAAGATTTTGCCAGCCCAGTGCGCCCTACCTGGTGCACCGGTTGTGGAAACTTCGGCATCTGGAACGCAGTGAAGAGAGCCATGGCCCAGCTTGACCTGGCTCCCCATCAAGTGATGTTGGTCTCAGGCATCGGTTGCGACAGCAAACTGCCCGACTACACACACGCCAACGGCTTTCTGAGTTTGCATGGGAGGACGGTACCGGTGGCCACCGGCATTAAACTGGCCAACCATGGTCTGAAAGTCATCTGCACCCACGGCGACGGCGACGCTTACGCCGAGGGACTGGGACACATGATGCACGCTGCCCGGCGCAACATCGGCCTGGTGGACATCGTCCAGGACAATCGCATCTACGGCCTGACCAAGGGGCAATACTCTCCCACCAGTGATCAGGGTCGGGTGAGCAAGACGTCACCCTGGGGAGCCCTGGAGGAACCGGTCCATCCCCTGGCGGCAGCGCTGGCTGCCGGAGCCACATTCGTTGCCCGCTCCTGGTCCGGCGACTTGGATCACCTGGTAGACGTGATTGCCCGTGCCCTTCAGCATCGAGGCTATGCCCTAATAGATGTCCTTCAACCCTGCGTGACCTTCAACCGGGCCAATTCTTACGACTTCTACCGTCCGCGGGTGTATAAGCTACAGGATGAACCGGGATACGATCCCACAGACCAGGCGGCTGCCTTCCAAAGGGCGCTGGAGTGGGGAGAACGCATCCCCATCGGCATTTTTTACCAGGTGGAAAACCGCCCATCTTACGAGGAACGGGTACCGGCATTGCAGGTTGGCCCCCTGGTAAAACAGCCTCTGGGGAAACTGTCTCCCCAGCAGATAGAGGCATTACGGGCAGAGTACGTGTGAATCGCACACCCTATACCCTGGCATGTGCGGCATTCTACCAGACATGACGAGATGTCGTGGCTGCAGAAGCCTCTTATAAGGCGAGAGCCGCCTCCGCCAACCGACAAGGAGAAAATATATGGACAAGCGTGTGTTCGTGACGTTCACAATCGCCCTCCTGGTACTGTTACTGGTCTCGCTCTTTGCTGCCTGTGGTGGAAGTAAACAAGCCACCCCGGCTCCGGCCACAGCACCGGAAACAACTGCCCCACCTGCTCTCGAGGGCCAGACCTTGCTGCAGGGACGATGCACCCAGTGCCACGACCTGGGACGGGTAGAAAGTGCCAGGAAAACAGCAGACGAGTGGAAAGCGACAATCGAGCGCATGATAGGTAAAGGCGCCCAACTCAACCAGGCGGAACAGGAGTTACTGACGAAATACCTGGCGGAGAAGTACCCCAAATAAAGGCCGCTTGCCAGCCGCGCTACCACTCGAAAGTGCGCCGCACCTGTCCTCCTGGTGAAAGGTGAATAGTCTTTCATGCTGAGGAGGCTGACCATGTCCGCTGATGAACGAGACTGTACCATACGCCTGGGTATAAGCGCCTGCCTGTTGGGCGAAATGGTCCGCTACGATGGCGGGCACAAACTCGACCGGTTCCTGGTCAACACCCTCGGACGCTACGTCGAGTGGGTGCCTGTATGTCCGGAAGTTGAGATCGGTTTGCCCATACCCCGCGAGCCGCTGCGTCTGGTGGGCGATCCCGAAGCTCCCCGCCTCGTCACCTCGAAATCCGGCCAGGATTACACAGAGCGCATGCAGACCTGGGCGCGAGAGCGCCTGGAACAACTGGCCCGGGTGGGGCTGCACGGGTTTGTTTTCAAGAAGAATTCCCCCAGCTCTGGCCTTTTCCGGGTGAAGGTCTACGATGAGAAAGGAATGCCCGGTCATGTGGGCATGGGAATCTTCCCCCGCGAGGTGACGAAACGGTTTCCCTTGTTGCCTTTGGAGGAAGAGGGACGCCTGCACGATATGCACTTACGAGAGAACTTCATAGATCGTGTTTTTGCTTACTATCGCTGGACACGCCTGTTGGCAGAGAATCCAACCCCCGCCGGGTTGGTACAGTTTCACACGGCCCACAAGCTGACCCTGATGGCCCATAGCCCATCCCATTATCAAAAAATGGGCCGCCTGGTAGCCCAGGCCGGAACCCTACCCTGGGAAGAACTGGTGGAGAAGTATGGACAGTCATTGATGGAGGGCTTGCAGGTGATAACCACGCCCGGCAAACACGCCAATGTCCTGCAACACTTGATGGGCTTTCTCAAAGATAAACTGGCAAGCGAGGACAAAGTGGAATTGCTGGACCTCATCACAGACTACCGCCAAGAGTTGGTGCCCCTGATCGTCCCATTGACCCTGCTTAAACACCATCTCAGCCGCCATCCTGTACCAGACTGGGTGCACCAGCAAGTGTACCTTCATCCCTATCCCAAAGAACTAATGCTGCGCAATCACATTTAAGCATTTTCGTAAACTCACATTTTAACAAATAGATCAAGTTAGAATCTAAATAGCGAGGTCAAGGGCTGATGCGCGTAAAAGGCATAGCCACGCTGCTACTTTTTATGGTAGCTGTTTTATCCCTGCCGTTGTGTCTCATCCCAATCATTCTATGGGGTGGTGCTGCTGTACCCTGGATGGTGGCCGATTTCACGGTAGTAAACAATTCGGGGGAAACTGTCTACATCACCCCGATCAAAATCTCGCCACCTTCTGTTCTGCAAAGGTATTCAATAGGCCAACTGCGGGCCTTTCGACAGGCAGATATTCTACTGGGTGATGGCGAGTCTATCCGAATCTCGTATGATGCCGAGAGTGAACCTCCCAGCATAATCGCCATTCGAAACGAGGCGGGAGAATACCGCCAATTAGCGCTGGATAAAGGGGTAAGGAAGCTGTTCAGCGGACCAGGGATGGTTTACACTATCGGATTGTTTGATGCCCTGCCACCCATTGACTTAGTTGTGTTAGGCACGGTGCAACAGGCAACCCCCCTCCACTTTGACCTCAAGTATTGGGGCCCGATGCTCATCGGAACGTTAGCCGGGGGCATTCCGCTTGGCTTGTTTGGGGTCTGGTTTCGCCTGGCTAGGGATCAACGGGAAGGCCATGAGCAGGGATAAGATAATCATGTCCATCATGCAGTTCAACAAGCGAATCCGGCTCGTCACTGGCTTGTTGAGCCTGCCCGGGTTGGCGTTGTTTATCTGGTGGTGTATCTTGACGCGATGACGGGAGATCCGTTGGCTTTGATCCGAGACATCTATGTAGGCGAGCCTTCATTGAGCCCCCTATTCCTATCAACCCGGAACAACGAGTACGTCTGGGCAGTCTGGCTACAAACGTCTGGCCAGTTCATATTGTTGGCGCTGTACGTTGTTGTTGTACTATTCAGCCTTGGTGTTGTACCCGTCATCCGCCGGCTGCGTCGCCGTAAAAGGCCACCAGCCCCTTGATAAAACAGACTATCAGGGAGGAGTTAATGGCAAACTGGATCAAGCTCGGTGCAGCGGACATGTTGCCCAAAGACACAATGCAAGAAGTAGAGGTAGACGAACAGGTTGTACTGCTGGCCCGCGTGGGCGAGACCTATTATGCTACCCAGGCGCGTTGCCCGCATCTGCGCGCCCATCTGGCAAAGGGCAAGCTCGACGGTAAGCTCGTGACCTGCCCAGCGCACGGCTCCATCTTCGACGTGACGACTGGTCGTAATCTAGCATGGGTGGAAGGTTTGCCGGGGCTGGTAAAAAGCGTAGCGCAGACATTCGTCAAACCGAAAGACCTGCAAACCTTTCCGGTCAGAGTGAAGGACGGGCAAGTCTGGATAAAAATATAGGCAGATTCCCGAGACTGGTCAGGACGGCTGTTGAGCGTTATCTCTGGTGGAATACTAATGACCCTAGCAGTGCAGAACCTGGCAAAACTACCCTTTTTTGCCAAATTTAGTGAAAACACCCTGCAGGAGATTGCCCACAACGTCGGCGAGCGCACTTTCCAGGCCGGGCAGACCATCATATCTGAGGGTGATCTTTGCCAGGCAGTGTATTTCGTCGCCCGTGGCGTGGTATGCATCCGCCGCCTGTCGCTCGAAGGGCGCGAGCACATATTGGCTTATCTCGGCCCTGGAGAGCCATTCAACCTCGTCCCGGCCCTCGACGGCGGCCCCAATCCGGCCACGGTGGACGCCTTGACCGAGGTCACGCTTTACACCATCCCCTGCGAACGCTGCCACCGGATCATGTATGACCACCACGAGGTCACCCTGGCCGTC
>Ga0172365_10001922_pt1 | contig 15090 bp, 11 predicted proteins | sample LakKivSesite48cm_FD_114535 | JGI IMG/M metagenome (GOLD analysis project Ga0172365, IMG submission 114535) | Sediment microbial communities from Lake Kivu, Rwanda - Sediment site 48cm | ecosystem: Environmental > Aquatic > Freshwater > Lake > Sediment | place: Rwanda: Western Province, Lake...
ACCTTACGGAGATCATTCTTGATCTCATAGATGCTTTTATTGAAATATTTTTCAAGATTCTCCTGTGAACCGATCTGGTTTATGAAATACTGAAGCCTGCTGTCGAGCTGGATCTCCACCTGGGATTCAGAAACCTCGACACTATCTATTTTAGCCTGGTTAATAAGCAGTTTCTGTGAAAGGAACTCCTCGAGGATCTTGCATTTCATATCTTCCTCAGCTGCCTGTTCCTGTGCACGATACTGCAGGTACAGACTTTCAATATCTGATTGCAGGATCATATTATCTCCCACGACAGCCACAACCCGGTCAATAATCTTTGGCTGGGCACAGAGATCTGTCACCGCCAACAGCAGGATCACTAACCGGTAAATAATATGCCTGAGATATTGAGTCATGTTATAAATTAATATTTAATTCCACCTTCGCGTTCCGCTTGTGCCTCCGCTAAAGCTTCGGCGACACGCGGACGGCGGACGGGAAGATATGGTTTAATTCCCCGGAGCTTCCGCGAGCGCTGACTGTGCCTTCGCGTAGCCGCTTCGGCGAAGCAAGGAGCTGCTCTGCGGAGGCGCTGCCCTGGGGTCCATACCAATTGATTGTTGCAGACAGTCGGTTGATGCATATCATACAAATCAGATTATCAGGGTATCGGTTACAAAAATGAGATGTGTCAATAGATGATAAACTGTCCTTTATTCAGGGCATCATTATATATATTGTTCTCCATATTCTGGATGAACTTAAGCTTTCTGGTATTAAGGATTATACTTCTTATATTGCCTTCAACATATTCCAGGGGAGCGACTTCACCGTCGAGCTTGTAATTACGGATACGCACAAAATACCTGTAAGAAGAGTCCTGCTGTTCTATATAATCGTAATACTTCAGTTTCCATTCCAGGTTATTAATGGCATAAGGCAATTCCTGCAGTATGTTGTTAAGTATGATCCATCTGTCACTGAAGTAATCATATTTGACAGCATACTGGTAGCAATAGCTTTCAAGCTGCTGAACAGATTCTTCATCTTCCAGCCTGTATATAGATCTGATCCGTTCAATATTCGGTGCGTCAAAGGGCAACTTGATAAATAATGCTTTTACAATAATGTTATCCAGGATGAAATTGGATGTGTTCTCCGTATAGTATTTTTCAATCTCATCAGGATAAATGGTTGTATCGAGTTTCTGTTTGATCAGGTTTTGTTCATATTTGAAGATCAGCAGGGATGACCTGTATTCCTCAATCTGGCGGCTCACATCCTTCTGCGTTTCTGTCAGATTAAGTTCTGCTTTCTGGAGTATAAGTTGTTTCTTGATCCATTTTTCGGTGAAGTTCCTGACTAACAGCAAGCTGTCCTTTTCCAACAGGCCGGCAGGGAAGATACCCTGGATGTCAGAAGGAAGCAATACCTTATCCTGTACCCTGGCAATAGGTTGTTCATTTTTCCTCTTATCCAGTTTCTTGCATGAATAGCCTATGATGCAGGCCATCAGGACAGTTATCAGCAGTTGTATAGGAATATTGTTACGCATCGTCTGCTATTTGACCTTCGACAGCAATTCCCTGTTGACATGAACCGGATATTTTTTTCTCAACTCCTCAATCCATTTCTTTTCCAGGTAATTCTGATAGTCTGCTGTAACAAGCCCACGTGATTCATCAAGTGTTTTTGGCTCAGGTTTAAGTAAACTTTCTTTCACAACGAACACTGCTTTACCATCCTTTTCATAAATTCCGGATATATCCTTCTGCCAATCCATACTATCTGTGAATTCATTATCCCCGGCTTCGAACCTGCCACCGGTAAAAGTGATACATGCAGTATCGTTCATTTCCTTGCGAACAGTTTCAGCCACCTGACCGGCCTTGTTCACATTACCTTTTGCCTTTTCAAACATGTTCATTGCAAGAGCTGCCACATCCTTATCCCGGCAGGTATATATGGTAGCTTCAATCCTCTTTCCCCACATGTACTGGTTTTTCTGTTTTTTATAGAATTCTTCCAGGCCGGCAGTGTCCTTGATAGCTTTTGACCACACCATTTTATCAGTCAGGTCAAACAGCAGGATGCCGTCATGATATTCCTGCAGCAGGTATTTATAATCAGGGTATTTTCCCGGCAGTTTGCTTTCCTCATAGTCGATCAGCGAATTTTCAACAAACTGGGTGTATTTACGGTTTACCAGCACCTGTATGTTCATTGGTTTGCCACCCTGTTCTTTTTCGAGGAAAGCGGCAAATTGTTCCTGGGTGTACCTGTCCTGGTCAAGGGTAAACATCACTTCATTGAGGTCAGAGGTTTTTGAGGCTGACCATCCCCTGGTGAAATAAGTGGAATCGACAATCCTGTAAAAGGGTTTAAGATTCTCCAGATACTCTTTAAAGTGATAATCACTCTTGATTTTTTCGAGCATCACCTGTCTGGGAATGCCGGCGCGATCGCTTTTATTTATCATATCCTGCAGTTCGGGTTTCATGGTTTCAAAATCTTCCGAACCTTTATGCTCCAGCAGCTTGATGATATGCCATCCGAAAGCTGTTTTCACCGGTCCGGAAATATCGCCCGGGTTTTTCAATGCAAAGGCAGCATTCTCAAATTCGGGGACCATTCTTCCTGTGCCGAAAGGGGCAAGCTCGCCGCCCCTCGCTGCGGTCCCACGGTCTTCCGAATATTTCCTGGCAATATCTTCAAAGGCAGCGCCTGCTTTCAGGCTGTCATAATACTGTAATATCTTTTTCCGGGCTTCTTTAAGCTGGGTGCTGTCCATTGTCTGTGGCGTAAGCACCATGATATGTGCCACCTTCACCGTTCCTATGTCCGGACGTTTGTCATGTACTTTGATGACATGATACCCGTAAAGTGAACGGAATGGTAAAGAGATTTTTCCCGGCTGAGTATTGTAGGCGGCTGACTCGAGAGGATATACCATCCTGAACACGGTAAAATATCCGAGATCGCCGGCATTCGTTTTGGCCGTCGGATCCTCGGATGCGTCTCTGGCGACAGCTGCGAAATCCTCTCCATTGAGTATGCGCTGATGTATCCTGAACGCTTTGGCATAGGCGATAGCAGTGTCAGCCGGTGAAGCATCCATATCACACCTGACAATAATATGACCGGCGTGGACATCATACAGTGACCTGTCATACGCTTCTTTCACCAGCCTCTCCATCTCTGTCTTGTCGGCCATGTATGGTCTGGCCAGCTGTTTCCGGTAGCCGTTGAACTCCTTGATGAATGCTTCGGTGGTATCCAGTCCCAGCTCTTCTGCTGCAATAACCTTTAACTTGAAGTTCACAAAGAGATCAAGATATTCATCAACGGACTGTTGCTCGACAGCTGTATTGGTGTTATTTTTTTTGTATATCCTTTCGAATTCATCAAGCGTGATGTTCCGGTCTTTGATGGTCATGAGAATATCTTCCTTGCTTTTTTGCGAAAATAAAGGGATTGTCACCGAGGCAAGGATCCAAAAAATAAACGTTTTGGTGCGCATATACGGAATTTTAATAAGTAACGTTGGGATTTTGACTAATATTATCGTAATAAATCAGTCTGAAGTCCGAAGACAGAAGTCCGAAGAGAGATATTACTTCCGGCTTCCGACTTCCTGCTTCCGACTTCCTGCATATGATTTCAATACATTTGGCACTGATTAGATACATATTATCGGCTGTAATTAGGGGCTTCACGGGTTATGGTCACATCATGAGGATGACTCTCAATAATTCCCGAGTTTGTTATTTTGACAAACCTGGCCTGTTGCAAGGCAGGAATGTTCTTTGTGCCGCAATAACCCATTCCGGCCCTGAGCCCTCCGACAAGCTGATACACTACCTCTGCCAGGGTACCCTTATAGGGAACTCTTGCAGCAATTCCTTCAGGCACAAGCTTGTTTGTCTCTTCTTCATCATCCTGGAAATACCTGTCTTTTGAGCCGTCCTGCATGGCTTCTATCGATCCCATGCCACGGTAGGATTTATATTTTCTTCCACTGAAAATAATTGTGTCACCGGGTGATTCCTCCACTCCCGCGAACAATGAGCCGGCCATTATTGAGTCTGCTCCTGCTGCTATGGCTTTGACGATATCACCCGAGTACCTGATCCCGCCGTCCGCTATCACCGGAATGCCGGATTCTTTAGCAACTGATGCCACGTTATAGATGGCTGTCAGCTGGGGCATACCCACACCGGCTATCACGCGTGTGGTACAGATAGAACCCGGTCCTATACCCACCTTGACAGCATCGGCACCGGCTTTGATAAGATCCCTGGCTCCTTCACCTGTACCGATGTTGCCGGCAATAACGTCTGTACCGGGGAAATTTTTCTTCGCATATTTGAGCATTTCCAGCACCCTGCTTGTATGCCCGTGCGCGGTATCGATGATCAGGGCATCCACGCCGGCCTCGACCAGTGCTGCCATCCTCTGGGGGCTGTCTTCTGCAGTGCCCACGGCTCCGGCAACACGTAACCTTCCTTTCAAATCCTTGCAGGCGTTAGGCCAGTCTTTTGACTTGGTGATATCTTTATATGTTATAAGCCCTATGAGGTGATAATCATTATCCACCACCGGCAGTTTTTCAATCTTGTAACGTTGCAATATCTCAGCCGCCTGTACCAGGTCCGTCTTTTGGGTGGTGGTAATGATGTTTTCGCGTGTCATCACTTCCCTGACAGGTTTATTGAGCTCAGTTTCAAAACGCAGGTCCCTATTCGTAATGATACCTATCAGCTTCCTGTTCTGGTCCACCACCGGTATACCGCCGATCTTATATTCCTTCATCAGGTTCAGTGCATCAGCAATGGTCCCGTCCTCCCTGATGGTTATAGGATCCAGGATCATGATGTTCTCAGCGCGTTTGACCTTTTTTACCTGCCTGGCCTGTTCTTCGATGGTCATATTCTTATGAATGACTCCCATGCCACCCTCCCTTGCCATCGCGATAGCCAGCCGGGCGTCGGTCACCGTATCCATAGCTGCTGATATCACAGGTATATTCATGTGAATATTACGGGAAAAGACCGTCTTCAGATCAACCTCGCGCGGCAGGATTTCAGAATATGCCGGGATAAGAAGGACATCGTCGAAAGTTAATCCTTCACCTGTTATTTTTTGCTCCTGGAATGACATGATATTATTCTTTTGAAGGAAGTAAAATTGTGCGAAAATACAAAAAAAATGGCGATATTGGTGGAAATAGGTCATTAAGAGATAAGATTTTCAGGCGCGGTGCTGTTGTGCTCCGCCGGTACCATCAGAATTCGAACTGATATGTCTGCACAACCCGTGAATATATACCAGCAGATTCTCCAAAAATACTGGGGGTATAATGAATTCAGGCCCCTGCAGGCCGATATTATCAAGGCAGTTGTCGCGGGACATGATACCATCGCGTTGATGCCTACCGGGGGAGGTAAGTCTGTCACCTACCAGATACCGGGAATAGCCATGGAAGGCTTATGCCTCGTCGTCACACCGTTGATTGCACTCATGAAAGACCAGGTGGAGAACCTGAACCAGCGTGGGATAAAGGCACTGGCAGTGCATTCGGGCATGTCGGCCGATGAGATAGATGTCACCCTGGATAATGCGATCTATGGTGATTTTAAGTTCCTGTATATATCACCTGAACGTATCAGTACAAAGATCTTCAGGATTCGGCTCGAGCATATGAAGATCAACCTGGTGGCCGTCGATGAGGCACATTGTATTTCCCAGTGGGGTTATGATTTCAGGCCATCCTACCTGCAGATAGTGGATCTGAGGGAATACCTGCCAGGGGTACCATTCCTTGCGCTGACAGCCACAGCCACACCTGAGGTTATTGCGGATATCAGGGATAAACTCAGGTTCAGGGAGAGTAATCTGTTCCAGACAAGCTTTGTGCGTCCTAACCTGATCTATACGGTCAGGAAGGTGGAGGATAAACAAAAGTATATCCTTAAAGTGGCTGAACAGATCAGGGGTTCGGGGATAATCTATGTGCGCAGCAGGAAAAAATCACACGAGCTGGCGCTGTTCCTCCATAAAAACAGGATCTCCTGTGATTATTATCATGCAGGACTGGATCATGCAGTCAGGAACAGGAAACAGAACGACTGGATGAATGATAAATTCCGGATCATCGTTGCCACCAATGCCTTTGGTATGGGGATAGATAAGAAAGATGTGCGTTTTGTCCTTCATGCAGACCTTCCTGATTCCACAGAAGCATATTTCCAGGAAGCAGGCAGGGCAGGCAGGGATAACCAGCCTGCATATGCGATCCTCCTTTACAACCAGACAGACAAGACCACGGCGGCAAAACGCCTCCATACCAATTTCCCTGAGATAACAATAATAAAACAGGTTTACCGTGCATTGGGTAACTATTACCAGGTGCCTGTCGGTGCAGCCAAAAACCAGGTGTTCGACTTTAATATAGCCGATTTTGCAGAACGGTACAAGATGAGTATCCTTACCATCTACAACAGCCTGAAATTCCTTCAGGCTGAGGGATACCTCGAGCTGACCGAGGAAATACACCATCCTTCAAAACTTAAGTTCCTGATTGACAGGGACTATCTCTATAAATTCCAGGTGGCAAATGCTGAATTTGATAATTTTATTAAACTGTTGCTCCGCACCTATTCGGGCCTTTTCACCGAATATGTGACCATTTATGAGGATGTGCTGGCATCAAAGGCCGAAGTTCCTGTGGATACCATCAGGCAGTACCTGATGAGACTCACTGCAACAGGCATTGTTAAATATATTGGCCAGAAAAAGACGCCTGTGATCATATATACCGAGGAACGTATCGATGTGGATAATCTTCACATATCAAAAAAGAATTACAGGGACAGGAAGGACCGTTTTGAAAAACGCATGCAGAGTGTGATTGATTATGCTGAGCAGGATGACAGGTGCCGCAGCCAGTTCCTCGTTGCCTATTTCGGTGAAAAAGATACCGCGCCATGCGGACAATGTGATGTGTGCATGGCAGAAAAAAATCTCGGGCTGAGCAGTTATGAGTTTGATCTTGCCGTGGAAGAGATAAGGGATATTGTTCTTAACGAGAGCCTCAGCCTTGAAAAACTTGTGGAGAATATATCCCTTGAGGAAGAAAAAGCTATCAGGGTGGTGCAATGGCTGCTGGATAATGACAGGCTTACCAGGAACCAGGACAATACGATCAGGTGGAAGGTGAAATGAAAATTTCGGATATCTTTGCACGGGCCTATGTAAGTAAATTAAGTTTAGCGTGTTGTGCTATTTGAGACAATGGCATTGGTAATCAGGTTTATACACGCCGCGCCAACGGCGTGGCGTGTATAAAAGTTTCATAATTGATAACTTAAATATTTAACAACACAACGCGCTAAATTTAATCTTATACCGGTTTCATTTTGGCAGAACCTATCAAAATAATACTCAAATCAGGTAAGGAACAGTCCCTGAAACGCCTGCATCCCTGGGTCTTTTCCGGGGCAATAAAGAAGATCCTTGGAAGGCCGGAAGAAGGGGACATCGTCACGGTGTGGTCCAATAAGGATGAATACCTGGGAACAGGTCACTACCAGGGTGGCAGCATTGCTGTGCGTATGCTCTCCGGTACTGCCACGGTGGTGGACCAGGATTTCTGGGACCGGCGCATACAACAGGCTGTCAGCTACCGCGACAGGATCGGGTTGACAAACAACAGGGAAACCAACGTTTTCAGGATTATCAATGCCGAGGGAGACCGGCTGCCGGGACTGATAGCCGATTATTATAACGGGACAGTGGTGCTGCAATTTCATTCTGCCGGCATGCGCCGTGTGACGGAGCAGATTGTGAAGGCCTTGCAGGGAGCAATGCCCGGGATGATAACCGCTGTTTATATTAAATCTGAGGGAACGTTACCGCACATGGCTGGAAAGTCGTTGCCGGATGGTTACCTGTATAAGGAACAGGAACAGAAGCCGGTAATGGAATACGGGAATACTTTCCTTGTTGATTGTGAAAGCGGGCAGAAGACAGGGTTCTATATTGACCAGCGGGAAAACAGGAAAGTGGTCGAAGAGCATTCTTCAGGAAGGGAAGTGCTTAACCTCTTCGGCTATACCGGGGCCTTCTCTGTCTATGCCCTCCGGGGCGGCGCTTTGAGGGTGGATACGGTGGACAGCTCGGAGAGAGCGATAAAAATGGCGGAACAGAATGTGCTCCTGAACGGCTATTCAGGTGCGGTGCACAGGGCTATTGAAGCAGATGCCTTTGATTATCTTGAAGATATAAGGGACAAGTATGATCTGATCATTATTGATCCCCCCGCTTTTGCCAAACATCAGCAGGCGCTAAACAATGCCCTGCAGGGATATAAAAGGATCAATGCGAAAGCTATTGAGCAGATAAGACCCGGCGGTATATTAGTTACATTCTCCTGCTCCCAGGCTGTCAGCAGGGAAAACTTCCGCAAAAGTGTCTTCGCCGCTGCTGCAGGTACCGGACGGGCAGTGCGCATCATCCGGCAGCTGCACCAGCCCCCCGACCACCCTGTCAGCATCTATCACCCCGAAGGTGAATACCTGAAAGGACTGGTACTGTATGTTGGTGACAGATTATAATGTTTATTACAGATATCTCAATATGAAGCATAAAAATGCCGGGTGGGTTTGTCGTCGGCGATCAGAAGAATGATGAAGATTTGAAACAGTTCAATGTTTCTAAAACCCCGGATCTATTTAAAGAGTGGATTTGTCGGTTTAAATAATAAATAATGCTAAATTTGAATAGCAGATATATGATGCCGGAACAATCTGTCACCCAGGTTTTTTCAGCTGATCTGCATAATTTACAAACTTACCGGATAAATTTCTAACTGCGGGAAATGAACCATACAGAATTAGTTAATAAACCCAATGTGCTTTATGTTGATGATCTGCAGACCAACCTGATCCTGTTTGAAGCAACGTTTGAAAATGACTTTAATATCGTACTGGCATCGACAGCGGCAAAAGCCCTGGAAATATTAAAAGAGAAAGAGGTACAGGTGCTGGTTACCGACCAGCGTATGCCTGAAATGACCGGTACTGAATTGCTGGAAATAGTTGCCGGGGACTATCCTGATATCAGGAGGTTCCTCCTTACTGCCTATACGGATGTCGAAACAGTTATTGAAGCCGTGAACAAAGGACATATTCACGGTTACATCACTAAACCCATCCAGAAAGAAGAAGTAAGGTCTTCCATAAGAAATGCGTTTGAAGTTTATACGCTCAGACAAAAGAATAAAGAGATACTTTCCCAGCTTGAGAAGGCTAACCTGGCATTGCAAAACCTTGATAGTGTTAAATCAGAAATATTGAGACTGAGCACCCGTGAAATACGCACCCCCTTGAACAGAATCATGGGAACCATCCACCTGTTAAAGGATAAGATCGAATCGGAAGAACTGATCGAAGTGGTTAATATCCTTGATTCTTCTGTTTTGAGACTGGAAAGGTTTTCAAAAATGGCTAATCAGATATCGCAAATTAAATCAAGCGATCATGCCTTCAAAAAGGAAAATATTCCAATCAGGCAACTGATCGAATATACTCTTGTGGAGATTACTCAGCTTATACAGGAAACTGATGTGAAGATAAATGTTGATTATAAGGAAGAACCGGTTCTTACAGGGGATTTCGACCTTCTGATAAGTTGCCTGGCAAATATACTGGAACATGCCTTGCTTCATTCCGGACAAAAAGAGATCATTAATGTAGCAATGACCGTAACCAACGGTTATCCGGTCTGTGAGGTAACATTCTCCGGTAAGAACTATTCGGAAAGTTTACTATCTGATCTTATCAGCTATTATTCGGCGCCCGGAAAAGAGATGAACCTCCGTCTGGGTATCGAACTGACACTGGCACAGCTTATCATGGAAGTTCATGGAGGGCATATTGAGTTTAATGCGAATAAAAACGGTGTACAAATAAAATTGATCTTTAGCAACCGCAGATCCCCCGGTCATGAATGAGTCAATGCTTCATGCACTGATGCAGATGTTTGCAATAATGGCAGGCATCAATAAAGAGATTATCCTCACCCTGGCAAGGAATTTTGTCAAAGTATACCTGGAAAAGGAATTAAGCAAAAAGCTGGCTGATAAATACCTCGCAATCTTTGACTACTATTATAACGAGATTGAAGCTCCTGAAGCCGATGGGAGAAGCAGGGACACAGCTTCACAGTCAGTTAAAATACTGATTATCTGTGATGAGATAAACAGGGAGTTACATATCAGGTACCGATTCAGGATACTTTTAAGTCTTATCCAGTTCATAAAGTATTTTGAAAACTACTCATCAGATGAGCCTGAATTCACGCAGACAATTTCAGATATAGTCCAAATAATCGCCGGAGGACTTAAAATAACCGCACAGGAATTCAATGACTGCCTGTCTTTTATTTCAGACAATTTTTATAAGGTACACGACAGGGAGAGTGTGCTTGTCATTTCTGATGACAGATCATTCAGCTTTTCTGAGATAAAACATTACCGGCGGGCAAACCTTGCAGGACAAATACTGGTTCTTCAGATCAAAAGAGCCGACACTTACTTGTTCTACTATATTGGGACAGACAGACTTGAACTTAACGGAACCTATATCTTCCCCAGGTATGTTTACCTGCTGCCAAAAGGATCTGCCATCAGGGGCAAATCAATTGCGCCGATTTATTACACTGATATTGCCAGCAGCTTTTACCAGCTGAAAAGTGTGGATAAAATTAAATATTGTGCTAAAGATATCTCATTTTTCTTCCCGGGTGGGGGAAACGGAATACATAAATTCAGCTTTTATGGTGAATCGGGTCAAATGGTCGGGATCATGGGAAGTAGCGGTACCGGCAAATCCACCCTGCTGAAGGTGCTGAACGGAACCCTGAAGCTTGCTTCAGGACAGATTACTATCAATGGACATGACCTGCATAGCTCCAAAGAGCCGGAAGGAATGATAGGCAATGTGCCACAGGATGACTTGCTGATTGAGGAACTGACTGTTTTTCAGAACCTGTTCTTTAATGCAAATTTATGTATGGCTCATCTGACAGAGGAAGAGCAAAAGACCGAAGTGAATAACCTGTTGTCAGAATTGGGATTACTGGATGTCAAAGACCTTAAGGTAGGATCGCCACTGAATAAATTCATCAGCGGCGGCCAAAGGAAAAGATTAAATATTGCACTGGAACTTATAAGGAGTCCGTTTATCCTCTTTGTCGATGAACCTACATCCGGGCTGTCATCAATGGATTCTGAGAATGTTATGTATTTGCTGAAAGGTGAAGCGGTAAAAGGGAAACTGATTGTAGTTATCATTCATCAGCCTTCCTCAGAACTCTTTAAAATGTTCGATCATTTGCTGATACTTGACCAGGGCGGATATGTCGTTTACCAGGGAAATCCTGTTAATGCCCTTGGTTATTTCAAGGAATTAACTGAACGGGTGGACGTTACAGAGAATGAATGCAGGACATGCGGTAACCTGAATCCGGAAGAGATACTTCAGATCATTGAAACCAGGGACATTGACCTGAACGGGGAATTTACAGGCACACGGAGGTTTGCACCGGAGATGTGGTATAACAACTATCTGCAAAAAATCCAGTTGGATTTGAGGTCGGATAACAATGCAGATCAAATACCTCCGGTGAACTTTAAAATACCCGGAATATTCAGACAGTTCCTGATATTCAGTGCCAGAAATTTCCTGACAAAGATTGCTGACAGGCAGTTTTTACTGATCGCCCTTCTGATTGCTCCACTGTTGGCTGTTATCCTGGGATTTTTTTCCAAATATGTGAGTGGTGATGCTACTGATCCTTTCCGTTATGTTTTCAGCAGGAATGAGAATCTGCCTGCCTATCTTTTCATGTCAGTGATCGTGGCTTTATTCCTTGGAATGATCGTCAGCGCTGAAGAGATCATTCATGATCGTAAAATTCTTATCAGGGAAGCATTCCTTAATCTCAGCAGATCTTCTTTCCTGTGGTCCAAGGTGCTCTTCCTGTTTGCACTGTCAGCATTACAGATGGCAACATTTGTATTGATTGGCAATTATATATTACAGATTAAAGGCCTGAACCTGAGTTACTGGTTGATCCTTTTTTCAACCGCCTGCTTTGCAAATATGCTCGGGCTGAATATCTCTGACGGACTAAAATCTGTTGTGGCGATCTATATCATCGTACCTTTCATACTCGTGCCGCAAATACTTTTAGCGGGGGTGATTGTCAAATTTGACAAGCTCCATTATAGTGTGGCTTCACTGGAAAATGTACCGGTTGCAGGTGATATGATGGCCTCGCGATGGGCATATGAAGCTCTTGCCGTGAACCAGTTCAGCCGGAACGAGTACCAAAAACATTTATTTGATATTAACCAGCTTGAAAGCAATATATCTTATTATCTCCAGGATGTTATCCCTTTAATAAAAGAGCGGTTACAGGATCTTGACCGTTTGAGATCCGGACCTGATGAATCTGGCCAGGCCGCAAAGCTGATCGCTCTGATAAAAAATTCTGTATATCCCTTTCACAGAGAGATGCCCCTGGGTTGTTATGATCGCCTTTCATCGGGCAGCTATGATGACCGGGTCAGAAACGAGATAACCAGGTATTTGGAGGTCGTTCAGGGACAACTCGCTTCAGCCCTTACCAAGACAAGGGAAAGGGAAAAAGATATATTGGATGATCTTATGAAAAAGTACGGAGGTAATGCAGGGCTGATCAGACTGAAGCAGGCTTATTACAATGAAAGCCTGGCCGACCTGGTGCTGAACAGGAATGAGCTCAGGAAAGTTTATGAAAAGGGAGATCATCTCATACGAAAAATGGAGCCGGTCTATTCAATGCCTTCCTCAAAAGTTGGTAGAGCTCATTTCTTCGCTGCCTACAAACAGGTAGGAAATCTGATTATTTCCACGCTCTGGTTTAATATTATAGCTATTTGGCTGATGACATTGTTCCTGTATATCTCTTTACAGTTCAGATGGTTAGCTGCACTGATCAATTTTTTCGGCAGAGGAAACAGGAATGGCTGAAAAGTCTGGATAAAAAAGTATCTTTATCTGAACCTGACTGATTTTTCCATCACCTTAATCGTTCTTCAGAAATATATTCTTATATTTGTTAACAAGCTGATAATTAGATATAAATTATATAATTATGAGATGGTTTTTAAAATTATTTTTTCTTGGCGCTGCTTCAATGGCCGTGCTTGTTTGCTGCAAAACAAACCGAGAGGCAAACAGAACAGGTGTAAATGTACTATCCGGCGAAGAATCTGAGGATTTGAAAAACAGGATAGAAGACATAAAAAAAGTATTCTTCCTGTGTCCATCGCCGGCTGAAATGCTTGGTGATATTGATATCAATAAATTTGATTATCAGAGCTGGTTCCTGAACCCCAAGGATAATGCTGATACTTATTTAGACATGAAGACACAAACACTTAATCTTGGGATATATATTACAGATCTGGCTTACAATGCTCTTTTTGGCCGTCATCAGGAAACTCTTGATTATTTTGAAACGGTTCAGACATTGAGTGAAAAGATAAGAGTGACTGGAGCTATCAATGATGAAATGATCCGGCGTGTAAAAGATAATGCTGTCAACCTTGATTCCTTGTTTGCCATATCCAACGAAGCATTTATGAATATGGTGTCTTATTGTGAGAAGAACAGCCGCTCGAATACAATTTCACTTCTATCAATTGGAGCATTTATAGAAAGCCTTTACTTGGCTATCAATATGGCAGCTGAGTTTCAGGAAACAGATCAGCTTATTAACCATCTTGCGGAACAAAAATATGCCCTTGACAACCTGGTATCTTTTGCTGAAACTATGCCTGATGATAAGAGTGTTTCAGGTTTATTGGTTGATATGAAGCCTATAAGAGATATCTATGAACAACTTCAAACAGAAGGGGGGCAGACAGTGGTTAAGAAAGATTCAACTAACAAACTGGTAGTCAGCGGTGGAAAGAAAATTGTCTTGTCGGAAAAAGATTTTCTTCGGCTGAAACAGGAAACCGGTAAAATAAGAAACAAAATTACTGGAAATTCGGGTACCTAATTAAAACCTTTCAAGATGAATATCAGTTTTATTAAAAGAGCATGGATAATAGCCCTGATTTTTATACCCATCAACAGCTTCACCCAGGAATGCCTCGAGTATTACAGGGAAGGTGACTGTACTATGGATATAAACAGAAGCTATAAAATATACAGCCAGTCAAAAAGTTTCATGATGTCTCCCCTCGATAGTGTGGATTTAAATATTGTCATGTACGGGCAAAAAGATTATATCTTTTCCTTTTGCACACACGCCAAATTATATCCTATCCATTTCAGGTTCATCGATCCTGAGACACAGAAAATCCTGTATGATAATTTATCAGACAACTTCATTGAATCAGTCGGAATGGGTTTCAATGTCACCAGGAATCTTACCGTAAGAATAAATTTGCTTGCCCGGCGGGCAACCGATAATGAGATTTCGGAAAAAATCGGCTGTGTTGGTATGTTGATACAGTACAAAAACTATTTTGCTGAACGACGCCACGTTCAATATTAATCCAATGAATCAGAAACGACTCACCAGATCTGATCACCGTGCCATAGCAGGTGTCTGTGCCGGAATAGCCGAATGGCTGGGGTGGGACATAACCCTTGTCAGGGTTATCTATCTTCTTCTGACCATTCTCAGCGCTGCATTTCCCGGGATACTCGTATATGTCATTCTGTGGATCGTAATGCCTACTGCTGATAAGGTAAACTACTGAGGGGCTGTCTCAAAAGTGTCAAATAGATTTCCTGATGTTTTGGGTCCAATATAATTTATAAGCCTGTAAGCCGCGGCCGCGGCTTACAGGCTTATAAATAACCTCATCATAAAAATAACATCTAATATGATATTATCAGCTTTTGAGACAGCTCCAGGTTTTTCTCAGCATGCTTCATAAAGGCTGTTCTGTCTTAACCAATAAACCCCAACCATGAGAATTCTATTATTAACGGCTTTTTCAGTAACAATAATCATTACCGGATGCCGTCAACCATCAAACAAGAT
>Ga0172365_10001925_pt1 | contig 15087 bp, 12 predicted proteins | sample LakKivSesite48cm_FD_114535 | JGI IMG/M metagenome (GOLD analysis project Ga0172365, IMG submission 114535) | Sediment microbial communities from Lake Kivu, Rwanda - Sediment site 48cm | ecosystem: Environmental > Aquatic > Freshwater > Lake > Sediment | place: Rwanda: Western Province, Lake...
ATGGGCAATGAAGGTGAGTACTGCAATCCACTTCTACGAGAAGTTGGGTTTCACAGTCATTAATGAGATAGAGACACACTGGCAGATGGAAGCTAAGGTATCTCACAGTCTGAGTGATGAAAAGCAGAAGCTATTTCTCTCTTGACTACTCAACCGCCGGGGCGTTTTTCGTTTTCAGCCCTGCATCTTGCCAGAGGACATATTATTCACTGTAGGCAACAGAAGCCTGGATTGTTACCTCAAATACGCACCCTAAACGGTAGGAATTCTGCGTTATTGCGACACCACAATCCAGACGAGTTTCCCTTACACGCACACGGCGGGTGAGTGAGAGAGTCGCGCCTGCAATGAGACTCTGCTATAATATATGCATATGGAAAATACCTCAGCTCGAACGGTTGAGTTCGGCCAGTCCCCTGCCCGTGGAGTTATGGTCTGGTGGGAACGGCACGGCCACCGGGTATTCGTCTTCTTTGTGATAATCGCTTTAGTTATGGTTATGCCCTTCTTATCACATGAACCTGATCGCGATTTGGACCGCCCCGAAGGGCAATCATCCGCGCAGGCTGTCCAGACCGTGGTCAATGGGAATTCTCAGGTAATCACCATTACAGTGAGCGCAGCCACCGGCCAGCAGCCAGTACTGTAAAGCAGTCAGCCCTGTTTTACGAAGAGTCAAGCTGTAGTCAATCCACCCGCGCCAAGATATGGCTGTGCCCCTGACAAAGCATAGCCCTATCCCTCAATATAGCTATACCTACGACGAAACAGTGACGCCAACGTTCGTGCAGTGGCTGTAACAATCTGGTCGTTTGTGCCGTTTGAAGCCATCGTCGATTGAAAAGGACCAACGATTCATTGGGCCCTGGTGAGTGGTATAATAGACACAAAGAAGGCCCCAGAGTTGGTCCGCAGGGCTATACAGCCAAACTTGGTTCAGCTATGAACAAGTCAGAGGAAACCTTAACGAATGGCGAAAGATGAGAGAACACTTCCTCGTCGATTGGGCGTTTGCGTCGAAAGAGGCGGTCGAGAAGGTTGTGCAGACCGATTTCGCTCATGAGGCGCACAGGTGGCCTCTTCTCCGTTCATTCGATTTTGAGGGCTACATTTGGAACTCAACGTACCTCATCGTGATTCTTCGTGATAAACTTTCCGGGATCCCTGCTGGCGGCAGCCCCAAGCCCTTGGAGGCTGCGAACGCTCCAACCGAGGCTCCGAGTCCGGCTAATCTCGGCGTGTGGCAGTCATACATGAGAAGCAAGTTCGCTGTCAAAGCTCAAGATATGGCAATCATCATTCCGATCGTTGACAAGGGCCCGAATGTAGAAAATGACTGGGCACAGTGGTCGGAGTCTGATAAGCACCTGTGGCACAAGCAGATAGAATTCAACATTACACAGCAGTTCTATCATCTTAAGGGATTCGATATGGTTGGCGAGTTCTTCATTCCTCCAGGCTACCTGTTTTTAGCAGACGAGTGCGAACGGTTCTTCAAGGATCAGTCGCGCTACGACCGCAACATCCTAATCATGACCCGTTTTGTCTCTGGTAATCGGGCCCTCGAAGAACTTGACCGAGAGATACGCAGTGTGCTCAGAGAACACGGTCTGAATCCCGTCAGGGCTGATGATAAGATGTATCTCCGGGATCGAAACCTTTGGAACAACGTCTGCGTTTACATGATTTGCTGCAAATTCGGGATAGCAATTCTGGAAGATCGCGTTGCTGATGAGTTTAACCCGAACGTTGCTCTCGAATACGGTTTTATGCGAGCCCTCAATAAGCCAGTCCTTTTATTGGCTGATAGAGGTTTTCGTAATCTTCGTGCTGACATTATTGGCACATTACGGGAGCAATTTGACATCACTGACATAAAGGGGACTATTAGGACTCCTATTGAAACATGGCTGAAAGAGGTTAGTCTCATTGTCGGCTTATGACTGGCAAGCCTTCGCGTGACACGGTACATACGGTTCGGCTACGCCTTGCCCTTCCGAACATTGCTCCTACGGTCGCAACGTCGTATATCCTGGGAATGCTGGATGGAGAGCCTCAACAAAGGGGTGGAACGCTCGTGGTCAACGCCTGTGAAGCCCATTCGGGGTAGCATGTTATAATCTCACTAGCCGTAACGCCCGCGGGAATTCATACACCAAATACAAAGAGACGACAAAAGGGGAGAGCAGCGATGCGTAAGCTACCTGATGTTCAAACTCTTAGAGGAGCCGTGCAGGAAGTCATCGAAAGCAACAAGAACGATGGGTATGTTCCAGCGCGATTTATCCAAGCTACGGGCAACGGAGATAAGCCAGATCTACTGACCGTTTGTGAGGGCCTTATCACAAAAGGAGAGACTCTAGAATATCTCGAGGATGCTGTGAAACGATTCCCTACACTGCTGACGCTTGAGGATTTTGTTGTCGGGCACGGCATCGCCTGGGGCTTCTCGCCAGACACCATTCAAGCGGCAAAGGCGCGTGTCCAATTCTTCGACGCACTGGCTGGTACCACTAGGTATAGGTAGTCTTCGGATGCTTCTCAAACTTGCTGCCGCACACCCATCAAGTACGTTCAGCGGGGGTAACAAATACTTGAAATGTGACTTAGCTGCGCACTGAGAAACGCTGCCCCTTAGTTTATGGTATGTCGTGAGTAGGCAACCCATTGACACTCACTTCGCTAGTGATACAATAACACCTTGAGGAGGTGACGTCGCATGACAAGGGTTAGCATCTTCTTGATCATGGTAACGCTGATCGGTGGCACTATAGGCTGTGCCCAGCCTGCTCAGTATAGCTTGACTATCTCCAGCACGGAGGGAGGATTGGTAACTACGCCAGGAGAAGGAACCTTCACCTATGATGAGGGAACTGTGGTCAACTTGGTGGCAATTGCAGGTATTGGCTACCACTTTGTCGGCTGGACTGGCGATGTAGATGATATTCCGGATGTTAACGATGCCACAACCACCATCACCATACAGGGCAGCTACGAAATCAGGGCCAACTTTGAAGCGGGCCCGTACAGCTTGAGTATCTCTAGTACCACCGGGGGATCAACGATCACGCCTGGTGAAGGCGCTTTCGTGTACGATGCTGGCACAGCGGTTCAGTTAGTAGCACGAGCTGACGAGGGATATGTATTTGTGGAATGGACAGGCGACGTCGATACCATTGCCGCTATCAACAACGCGTCAACTGCAATTACCATGGATGGTGACTGCACGATTACCGCAGGATTTGCAATACCAATATACGATTGGTATGACCTGGATGCCATCAGAGACAACATGACCGGAAGTTACGTCCTGATGAACGACCTCGATTCCACGACTGCAGGCTATCCAGAACTGGCAAGTTCGACAGCCAATGAGGGAAAGGGCTGGCAGCCAATAGGAACTATTGATAGCGGATTCAGCGGTACTTTCGACGGTCAGGGATACGAGATTAAGGACCTATCTATCGCTCGCCCTGACGAAGATCATGTCGGGCTTGTCGGCCGGCTTGGCTGGGCAGGAGCGGTTCAAGATGTCGGCTTGGTTAGCGCTGCTGTGACTGGCGGTAGCATTGTTGGTAGTCTGGTAGGATGGAATCAAGGCATTGCAAGTAACTGTTATTCCACAGGCACCGTATCCGGCAATGGGGGGATTGGTGGACTGGCTGGCGCGAATTACGGGGGCATCATTGACTCCTGCTATTCGGCAAGCAGCGCGACTGGCGATGGGCAAGTTGGTGGTCTGGTGGGATGGAATCAAGACAGTACTGTGAGCAACTCTTATTCAATTGGTAGTGTGATTGGCGAATCTAGTGTTGGCGGTCTCATAGGATACAATCAGTGGCAGGTCACTGTGAGCAATTCCTACTATGACTACGATGAAGTTCTCATCAACGGGAGGAATGCTATCACATGTGGCGCGTTGTTCGCTCGGGATTTTGACGAGTGGCTGGCTAGTGATAAATTCCTAGATGTTAATAGGAGGCTTTCTCAAGAAGATGGCTACTATCTGATAGATGACGTTAGTGATTTCAAACAACTACTCGCCTTTGGTCAAGATGATACATTGAAATTCAGATTGGAGAATGACCTGGACTTGGCCAGCGAGCCGGACTTGTACATCCCGTATCTTGCCGGGGAGTTTGATGGCAATGGTCAGAAGATCTGGAACCTAAGCGTCAGGCTTGATTCTGTTTCAGATGTCGGGTTATTTGGGTATCTGACTTCTGGCGGAACACTCTGGGAGGTAGCTGCCGAAAACGGAAACGTAACTGGTGACACTTGTGTCGGCAGTCTGGTGGGCTGGAACGGTGGCACCGTGGCCGACTCATACGCCACCGGCACCGTGACTGGTCGTAGCTGGGTTGGCGGTCTAGTGGGAAGCGCCGCTGCAGGCACGCTGAGGAATTCCTATTTTGCAGGTAGCGTGAGCGGTGATTCAAGTGTTGGCGGTCTCATAGGAGAACATATGCAGGGCATTGTGAGCAACTCCCACTACAAAGTTGACGAGGTCTTGATCAATGAACGGAACGTGATTACCATCGGAGCTTTGTTCTCTCAGGACTTCGACCAATGGCTTGCCAACCACTTGTCTCTAGATATCAACGAAAGGCTTTCTGAAGAAAACGGCTATTATGTCATTAACGACGTAAGCGATTTCAAACAACTACTCGTCTTCGGCGAGGATAGCTCATTGAAGTTCAAGTTGGTAAACGATTTGGATTTGATGGCAGAACCGGGTTTCTACATTCCTTATCTGGCCGGAGCGTTCGACGGTGATGGTCACGGAATCTCCAACTTGGGCTTTAATTTCGGCTTTGCTTCGCGAGTAGGGCTGTTTGGATTCCTTGCCGCCAGTGGAAGGGTCAGTGAAACGGGTGTAGAGAATGTAGACATCATAGGGGCTGACGGTGTCGGCAGTCTTGTAGGATGGAACAATGGTATGATAAGCGAATCCTATTCAACAGGTAGCGTGATGGGCAGTGGGGATGTTGGCGGTCTGATCGGCTTCAATGGGGGTACTGTTGATAACTGCTACTCCAGCAGTAGCATCACCGGCGATTCGAGTATTGGTGGCCTACTGGGGCGGAATTGGGACGGCACTGTGAGCGATTCCTATTCCACTGGCAGCGTGACCGGTCAGCGGGAGGTTGGCGGCCTCGTAGGTTGGAATAAGGGCACTATCAGAGATTGCTATTCAACCGGCAGAGTGACTGGTGTTAATTGCGTCGGGGGTCTGGTAGGCAAAAGCGATGCTGATTGGTACGGCTCTGATGGTCATTCGAGCCAGTCGTTCTGGGATTTGAACACTTCCGGGATCGAGGCAAGCGATGGCGGTACAGGCAAGACCACTGGGGAAATGAGGAGCCTCGCCACCTTCTCAGCTGCAGGCTGGAACATAGCCGGAGTCGTCAATCCTAACATCCGCAACCCTTCATATATCTGGAATATCGTCGATGCCGAGACCTATCCCTTCCTGAGCTGGCAGCCCGTTTCTTAATACCGCTGCAGCTTCGATAATCAGGTAGCGCTGTAATATACGATGGTGCGGAATTGCACAAGTGCGTATTTTGTTCAGTAGATCAGATCAGCCTGTCCAGTTACCTAAACACACAGCGCATGAAAAGTGCGACGCACACGTACGGGCGGGCAAATGACTGGGATCGCAAACGCCGGATCACTGTAATCGCCTCTCTGTAAGGCCTAGCGGAGTACTGTGATTATCACTATGATCTTCTACTATGGTCTACTATGATTGGCTCCATGATTAGCTGCTATGATTCACTAGGACCACTACCGTGATTTGCCACTATGATTATTACTATGATTCTTGACAGAAACTGCACCAAGATTGGCTGCGCTCGCAGACTTTTTCCACTCCTGGTAGTAGCGGTAAGCTGAGGTCGGTTTTATGCCCAAAGCTTTCACTTCGGGGTCGCCCGGTCTTTTGCCTTCGTCAAACAAGCGAAAAGCCCTTTCCTTCATACTTTGTCTTCTTACGGCCTTTTCTGCGGCTGGCAAAGCTTCTTGTTTTACTTCCATCTCGCTAAGAGCACTCTTGACGATATTGCCCACCTTCTCGGTCATGACACCCATTTCAATCATCTTGTCCATGCTGCCGATACTCTTGAGATACTCAGCGAACTTATCTGGCACATCAACATCTTCCCCAAATCCTTGGACTTTATACGTGGTCTCGCTGTCCGAGGCTGCCGAAACTGCGCATCCATTAGGCCTCGCCTCACCACTCAATAATCCCTTCATAAGAACCAGCGGGATACTCTCCCAGAACACATAGCCGCCGAGGTCTTCGGGTCTAAGAACTAGGTAGTAGTAACCAAGGGACTTCGGCTCCCTCAAGAGTGGCGAGCCATTCTCGTCTGTTATCCATGGTAAGAGAAACTTGTATCCATCGAGGCTTACGTTCGTTGGTTTCAACCGGACCTCCGCATAAGCAACTGCAAAAATGTCAAAGCTGAAATCAAGAGACGGCACTCCTTCAAAACTGTAGGTTGCTGACGGCAATGGGTAGTACCGCCTATAGTATTGACATGGCAGGACGATAAACAGACGTAAGTCCTCTGGGCAAAGCCGCTCTAGTCTCTTATTGGCCGTGCTGACCAGAGTATCATCAAAGTGTTTTTGATCATTCTCAGAAAGCACATAATCAAAGTTGTGACTGGTATACCGCCTGTCCTTAATTTCCGACCGGAAATAGCTTCCTAGATCCTTCTGCTTCTGGTCAAGTCGTGCGGTCAATTCTGCCATTTCTTGATTCAGGCGATGATTGTATTCAAGGGCTTTGTTCGTGGCCTGCGTTTCTCGTGCCTCTTTCTTTTTTCGCTCCTGAATTTCATTCAACCACCATCGATAGTTGGAAGTCCTGGCGTCAGCAAGACATGCCTTTCCCTCTTCTAGGTATGTATCTATAGCTTTCCCCATAGCTAGTATGAACTGATCGTGTTCTTTAGTGTTCAGGTATTTCTTGGCGTCATCAACGGGAGGCTCTATAGATAGGAATGCAGCCCGCCATCTCTCATCGTACTCCTTCCTTCGTCGTTCCGCCTCAACCCTTCGGTATGCCTCTATTATCAACGATTCAATTCGGACCATCGGATCGATAACCTCTGTGTCGTAGGCATACGGGAAATGTGTATCTCCAGTATCCAAGCATTTGCGTAGCCACCCTGCTACATCGGCCACACACTCACTAAATTCAACCTTCTCACCATCATGTAGATAGGTATCTAGATTTGCGGTAAGCTGTTCTCTGGTGAGTTTGCCTACCTGTGGTGCTTCCCTCAGGATACGGCCCTGCCAATCACTGAGGCGCTCCAGTGCGTGGGGATTAAGTCTTTTCTTGTATTCAGGTTCTAAGCTAAATATCTCAACCATCTTGCTGTCCGAGCAATCTCTGGCTATAATCTCTAGAAGGTCAAGGCGAAAGCAAGCGTGAAGGTTCTTGCTACCGTACACTGTGGCCCACCAAAGTCATGGATATGGGGACGGAGTTGTCCTCCATCCGAACATTCCCGATGCATGAAGTTACAAGATAGTCGATACGAGCGCAGGGGCGACGCAGGGCGAGGTTTCTACAGGCATAATTGAAGACGTATTCAAGCGTGACTGGTAAAGCCTCTGGGTGCTTGTTCACCGCACCCACAAGGGCGTCTCAGCAAGGTCGACGGGTGAGGTGATGGTCGCCAGTATTCTTGACTCTCCGGGCACAAGCTTGATATGCGAGTTGCCCCTCCATTCAAGGACGAACTCCGAGGACTCCCCCACGCCCGAGTTCACCGTGAGCTCTGAGGGTGATGCCTTCTACCCAGAGCACCTGGGGATGCGAATTATCCCTGGTTATGGAGAGCAGTGCGAACCGAAGCGCGAATGGCAAAAGGCCAACGGGTTTACCGATAGGCTGATTGTATCGGCGCATGGCCAAGGCGTTAGTGTTGATGCGGATGAGATTGAGCGAATTGCACAAACACGTTCATTTGAGGTGGAGGGACACCCACGGATTCTAATGAAATGAAACGACAGACTGTGCAGGGCAGCCTTTTCCAGGGCACGGGCTGTGTGGAGACGCAGGTCATCTCACGTAGAGAGGACTTTGAGAACCTGTTTGACGGGTTCACGAAGATGCACGCCATTGCCTATGTGGTCTCCTCCGACCTCCTGCGCGAGTTCTTCGAGAGGCGTAGCTATCAAGAGATCGAGCTAGTTGTGGGGGAGGACTTGACGGAGCCAGCTCTGCGCCAGGAGCTTCAGGACAAGCCCACCGAAGTCGTGGAGGCACTGGCGAACCGTGTAGAGAACGGCTCTTTGCGTATCCTTATACCGCGGCGCAGTATCCACACTAAGTTATATATTCTGGAAAAACCCGGCACCGTACGCATAATCCAAACGAGCGCCAACCTGACTGACACCGCCCGCAAGGCCAGCCAAGTGAACTACGCCTGGTATGCCGACCTCCAGGCTGGAGACAACTTCATAGAAAGGGTGCTGCAGGACTACCGGGCTCATGCTAAGGGCTGCACTCTCTTCATGGGCGAGCTGATAGATCTGTTCAAGAGCCGCGATACAACCCCGAGGCGTGAGTTGATTGAGGTATGGGTGAAGGGGCAGATGATTCCCGCACCGGAAGCAGAGGTGGCAAAGGTGTTTCAAGAAATCTCCGCCCAATCCCTGCTGGTGCCCAGCGAGAGGGAGGCAGACATAGTAACCGTGAGGTTACCCGAAGCACCGGCTGCGCGTAAGGAACTTGAGCGACTTCTCAAACCGCTGAGGCCGACGATAACGCCCAGCGCAGTGGCTGTGAGATCGTCGGCCTTTCTGAATCACGTGCACACGACCTATGGGATACCTTTGATGCGGGTTGACCTTGCAAATAGGGAACTGCGCCTCGGATTGAAGGGCGCCATTTTCTGCCTTTCAGACGCACTGCCCAACGCGTCGATTGTAGGCCGGGGACTTGAACACATTGAGGACTATGTGCATACCATTGAGCTGGGCAAAAGCCCAGACCCTGCATTTGCCATGGCCAGTATGTTCGAAGCGTTGCTCTACATCTTCTTCTCGCCCTTCGCCAGCGAGTATATGCGACGCAAACGGACCACCTATGGCCAAGTAGACCCAAAGGGGCCGAGGTTTCTTTACATTTACGGACCTACTCAGAACGGGAAAACGACCTTTCTTCGCTTCGCCCTCAAGCTCGTCACCGGGCAGGACATGGAGGCTTTGCCCAGAGAGGAATTCTCCAGCCGGAAGATAAGAGGAGCGGCTACTGTCGGCACCGTGTTTCCGCTCGCCTTTGACGATGTCGAGTTTTCCGGCAGACGCTGGGTGCCCGACATCCTGAAAGCTTACTGGGAGACCTGGTGGCGAGGCGACCTGGATATGCCGCAGCTGGTGCTATCTTCAAACGAGCCGAGGCTTCAGGACTGGGCCAGATCACGGGTCAAGCGGATTGATTTCGATGTCCATTTCGCCTCGACCGAAGAGAGCAAGAGGAAACTCAAGGAACTGTTCGAGCGTGAAAATTGTGTCTTCCGGTGGTTCTGTCACCTGTACCTTGAACGCTTGGCGACGAACAGCGAGTTCAGCGACGATGAGCTTTACATTGCTCGATCTGTAATGCACCATCTCTATGACCATGCTGGTAGAGCACTGCCAGAGTTCTTCCTTGACCAGCCCGTTGAAACAAAGTATGACCTCGGGAGAACCAGATGGGCTGACCTGCTCTACAGGCGGCGGGACGCAAAGCTGCGACGTGAGAAGGAAAGGCTGCTGGTGCGATTTCCCGATCACATGCAGTTCTGGGAGATTCGTCGATTTGAGGGATATCTGCCGCCAGACGTAAAGGCGCGCCAAGAAGGACACACAATCATAATTGAGACGCCGGGCGAATTTGATGCCTGGTGCCCTCCGCCACCTCGCAGGCTATGGCCACTGGGTCGCAAGTAGGAGCGAGGGGCTCGTCGCAACGGAATATCCCCAGCCAATAGACGGTGGAAGATGAGCGGTGTAGGACAGGGCCCTGGAGAAGCCAAAGGCAAGGCAACGATCAGGGGCGAAAGCTCTTAATAGTGTCGAGGCAGCTCCACCATGGAAGTGATTGAATTACCATTACTGGCTTCGAATTTGCCCCCATACTGAGTTATCCCTTGATTTTCCTTCTCAAGCTTCAGAAAAGCAGAAAGAACAACCAGTAGACCAGAGCATTTACTGCCGTCAAGGGAATGCCTATCCTGACAAACTCCCAGAACGTCAGCGTCTCCCCGGCCTTCTTCTCGGCGTTCTGGATGATGATGACGTTGCTGGCTGCGCCCAGTATTGAGAAGTTGCCCGCGATGGTGCTGCCAGCGGCCAGAGCCATCATCCCCCTGGTGGTTGCACCCAATTCCCTCAGCACAGGTAGGTAAAGTGCCACCAGTGGAACATTCGAGATCAGCTGGCTGAGCAGAATACTCAGTCCCATAATGAACCCGACAGATCGCAGATTAAGATGCAGGCTAGCAATCGCGCCCTGGAAGTAGGCCGAATCAAAGACACTCTGCATCAGGACAAACATTGCCGCAAAGAAGACCAGAGTGGTCCAATCGATGCCCCGGACCATCTTGAGGCGGCGGGGACTTGCCACGATGATGGGCAATGCTGCCGCCAGCGCGATATACGTAAGCCGGAAGTCAGCCCCAAACCCCAGAAGCGAGACTGCTATTTTGGCGAGCACCAGGATAACGATAATAGCGAGAGATATCTTCGATAATTGTGCCAGCTTGGGATCAGTAATGGGGTCCGCCGAGAGACTGAACGGTCCAGTCCTCAAGTCGTTTCTGTAGAAGAACCTGAGAACAAGATATGCTAGAAACAGATTGATGAGAGTCGGCACTGCCAGATACCGGAGAAAGGTGACGAACGGATTGGAGATGCCTCCGTTGAGGGCGATCAACAGGTTTTGCGGATTCCCGATAGGACTCATCACGCTGCCGATGGTCACCGAAAAAGCCAGCGACAGCAGCAGGAGCTTCGGGCGAACACCTGCCTTCCGGGCAATCTGCAGCATCACAGGGGTGCCAATGATGGCCAGTGTGTCATTCATCAGGAAGGCCGATAACAGCCCGCCGCCAAACAATATCAGCAGTAACAGGCTGTTAACTGTCTTAGCCCGTCCGAACAGCCGGGATGAGAGATGGGAAAGATAACCGCTTTCCTCCAGTGCCTGGCCGACCACGAACATGCCGAACAGGAAGAGTATGACATCCAGGTTGATGGCATGGAGTGCTTCAGCCGGAGAGATTTGCCCCGTGACCAGTACCGCCACTGCCCCGATCAGCATCGCCTGCCATATCTGAAGGCGGAACCTGCCGATTCGACGGACGGCGATGAGGACAAAAACCACCAATAGAATGACTATTGAGGCCATAATAATAAGTATGCCCGGGCATACTTTGCTTCAATTATATATTATTGCAGAGAGCGCCCCTCGCCGAAATATCTTCTAAAACACGATCGGACCAGCGCGTGACTACTCCTGCGTCATGGTATAATGGTGAAGTAATGACACTGGCATAGTCGAATAGTTTGGAGCATTGCTATGAGAGACCTAAAACCGCTATCGGAACTGATCTCCCTGAAAGGGAAGAAGGCCCTGATAACGGGGTCAGCGCTCGGTATTGGAAAGGCAATGGCCCATAGATTTGCCGAAGCGGGTGCGGACCTGGAACTTGTGGACATAAACGGACGGGGGTTAAGGACGGTAGCTGAGGAACTCTCCAAGTTCAAAGCGAAAATCTACATTCACAAGGTGAACCTCGCCTCAAAAGAAGAGATAGCCGCCTTGTGGAACGAGCTGAAGGGGAAAGAGCCTGACATACTGGTAAACAATGCCGGAATATATCCTTTCAAGCAGTTCCTCGAAGTAGACGACGCTTTCTTCGGCAAGGTGATGGATATCAATCTGAAGTCAACTCTCCTGATGTCGCAGCATATGATAAAGAGGCGATTGAAGAAAGGCGGAGTCATCATCAACGTTGGCTCTATCGAGGCACTTATTCCTTTCGTGGAAGGTATGGCCTCTTACAGCATAAGCAAGGCAGGAGTCATCGCTCTAACCAGGTCTCTCGCCAGAGAGTACGGCAAGAATGGTTTCCGCGTAAACGCTATCATACCTGGCGGGATAGTGACTCCGGGAACAAAGGCCGTGGCCAAGGAAGTCACCCAGCTCCGGCTGGGCTTGCTGAGAACCGGACTGTTGTTCAGCACCAGACTGCCCCTCAGGAGGGGCGGGCAGCCCGATGAAGTGGCCCGCATAGCTGTGGTATTGGCCAGCGATTTATCGACCTATGTTCATGGAGCGCTGATACCGGTTGACGGTGGATTTCTGTCGGCGTAGGTCGGGCAAGAAGTGCGCCTCCGAGCGTCAGGGACAGAGCCCCAAGAGGTATCGAAGGTCAACAATCATATTCCGCCAAAGCGCCGCTGGCGGCGTTTGTATTCGGAGAGAGCTTCTTCGATATCTTCAAGACCAAAATCAGGCCATAACACTGAAGTAAAATAAAGCTCGCTGTAAGCGGCCTGCCAGAGTAGAAAGTTGCTCAGCCGACTGTCACCGCCGGTGCGTATGACCAGATCAGGATCAGGGACATCAGGGTTATACAGATACCGGGCGAACACAGACTCCTCTATAGCGTCATCGGCGATGCCAGCTCTGGCGATACGCTTGGCCGCCTGGACAATTTCATCACGGCCACCGTAGTCGAAGCCGAGGCAAAGCGTAAGCCCGGTATTGTTCTTGGTGAGTTCAACTGCCGCCTTCACCTTCTGGCCCAGTTTCTGAGATAGCCTATCCAGCCTGCCCAGGTGCAGCAGCCGAATATTCTCTCGATGAAAAGCCTGAGTCTCCTGCTCAATCTTCCTGGCCAGCAGACTGAGTAAACCGGCGACCTCTATCTTAGGACGGTTCCAGTTCTCGGTGGAGAACATGTAGAGGGTCAGGTATTTCACCCCATGGTCGGCAAAAATCTTAACGACCGGGCGAATGTTGTCGCCGCCAGCATTGTGTCCTACAAGCCTGGGTAAGCCGCGTTTCTTGGCCCACCGGCCATTGCCATCCATAATGATGGCCACATGCCGTGGAGGATAGCCTGTTTCACTCATGAACTGGCCTCACGAGAAAGCAGATGCTTTAATCTCAGGAAAGGATAAGCGGAGCTACGTCTCAGGACGGTCAAAATCAACTTGGTGTGCCAGTCGAACGAAAAATCGCCCGAGCTAAGCAAAGCCCCGGCCATACCGTCAGAGTCCAAAGCCTCGAATATCCCCTCGATTTGTCGGTCGCTTAGTCTGGCATAGACCCATCTAGCCCAGTAACCACGGGAGAGTTCCTGGCCCATCGCGGCCTTCCATTCCTTCTGGTAGCGCGAAAGCCGGCCGGTCGTTAGATTATCACTATGGAGGGCCTCCCCAAGCACCCCGGCAGCGATCCGGGCGCCAAGATGCCCGAACCATATCCCTCCGCCGGTGGTCGGCTTCACCTGTCCGGCAGCATCTCCGACAACGAGTAACCTATCTCCGTAGCTGCGAATTAACGTCCCCATAGGCACGGCTCTCTGCCCGATTTCAGCGTCGGGACTTTTTATTCTGCCCCGCCTGAAGAGGCTGTTAAGGAACTCCTGCAGGTGCAGCTTGGCCCGGGACGTTGCCAGAAGGCCGGCGTACGCTCTGGTGGAGGAAATGGGTACGAGCCAGGCAAACGCACCGGGGGCGATTCCCTGACCAAAATACACTTCGAATTCATCGATGTCCTTCGCTTCAATCTCGGCCTGAGCGCCGATGAGGAGATGATTGATCCTGCCCAGACCTAGCCTGTGAGGCAACTTGGGCGTGAATCCGTTGGCCAGGGCCACGGCCCTGGCGCTGAACTTCTCCCTCGCTCCGGAGCACAGAGCTTCGACCTGTATGCTCTCCTTTCCGGGGAGGATGTCGATGACCGGGGAAGAGAAGAAGTACTGTGCCCCCCGGGCCTGCGCTTTGGAGGCGAGTGTCCTGTCGAGCAAGAACCGATTCACAACGTAGGCCTGGACATTCTCAGTCTGGAACCTTAAGCATCTCCCGGAGGGGGAATAGAACCTGGCCGACTTCACCTCCGTCAGTACCGTATCTTTGTCGGGGTCCAGGGACTGGAGACATTCGGTGCTGATTATTCCCGTACAACAGGCATTGAGTCCCGACGCCCTCTTCTCTTCAAAAACAGCGACACTGTGACCCGAAGAGGCCAGTTCGTAAGCTAAGTAGCTTCCGGCTGGTCCCGCCCCCACCACAATCACATCATAGAATTGACCTGACAATCCCCTCGCACCTTTCAGGATTTACGCCAGATAATATAGCATATTGCCAGGTCACACCCATCCGTAGTTTACACGCGCGCACCACCTACCAGGCTGCGGTGCGTTAACCACAGCGGCGGTGAAGGTATCCAGCCTGCGGATTGAAGTGGGAACAGTGTTTTGTTCCACCGAGAGTATTGGATACCGTGCGGGGCTAATCTGTTCTAGCTACCGTGAGTGAAGTCAACTGTCACTATCGGGTACTCTTCTTCTTGCCGCCCTGACGTTTGGCCTCGGGTGTGGATGACGCACCATACTCGTTCATCCACTTCCTTATGCTGGCCGATTGTTTGAGCTCATCTCTCTTGATTTTTTCTATGTCGACTTCCCGATCGAGACATTTCATTGTTGAATATTTGACTTCCCCAAGCAGATTCAGAAGAGTGACCTTGTCATTATCTGCCACCGCCGACAAGATCTTCCGCACATTCGCGAAGCTTTCCACGCTTGCTGGTCTGAACATGGATTGCGCCTTGCTGGTCATACTCACATACACCACCCTGCGATCAACCTTGTCTCTCACCCTTCTGACCAGACCAGCCTTGACCATGCGGTCGACTATCATACTGATGCTGTTCGTGCTGCGCTCCAGCCACTGGGCTATATCGGTTATCCTTGCGGGCTGACCGAGGTATGACAAACTCACAAGCACTGCGTACTGCTCCGTCGTAAGTCCATGTTCCTCAAAGGTCCGGTCCTCGCACCG
>Ga0172365_10001929_pt1 | contig 15051 bp, 19 predicted proteins | sample LakKivSesite48cm_FD_114535 | JGI IMG/M metagenome (GOLD analysis project Ga0172365, IMG submission 114535) | Sediment microbial communities from Lake Kivu, Rwanda - Sediment site 48cm | ecosystem: Environmental > Aquatic > Freshwater > Lake > Sediment | place: Rwanda: Western Province, Lake...
GTTATTTCTGCAGGGTGGGATGATTTTTCACAGCGCCTGAGCTATGCAGATGGCTGGATTAAGCGCTTTCTAAAAGGGAAAAATTATACTTTCTTGTGCGGATGACTATAATGTTGCACAGGTCCACGCTGATTTAAAAGCGTTGCAGCAAATGTTCCTGCTTATGCAATAAGCTCGGAGAGCAGCACGATCACGGCGTCCAGATCCGCTCTGGGGATCACGAGCGGCGGGACCAGCCGGATCACGGTATCCGCGGTGCAGTTGATCAACACGCCGCGCTCGAGCGCTTTCGCCACGATATCTGCACAGGGCTTCGTCAATTCGAGCCCGATCATCAGCCCCTTGCCACGGATTTCCCGCACGACCGCACACGATGCCAGCATGCTCTGGGCCCGCTCGAGAACGTACGCGCCCAGCTCATGCGAGCGCTCGACCAGGTGCTCCGTCTCGATCACCTGTATGGAGGCTAACGCAGTCGCGCAGGCGAGTGGATTGCCGCCGAAGGTGGACGCGTGCTCACCGGGCCCGAATTCGAGCCCCTCTCGGGCGAGCATCGCGCCGATCGGGAAGCCTGCGCCCATCGCCTTCGCGAGCGTCATGATGTCCGGCTCGACGCCGTCATGATCCTTCCCGAACCATCGCCCAGTGCGACCGAACCCCGTCTGCACCTCGTCCAGGATGAGCAGGACGTCGTGCTCCGTGCAGATCTCCCGCACCTCGGTCAGGTAGCCCGCGGCAGGGATTCGAATACCGCCCTCGCCCTGGATGGGCTCCAGAATCACCGCGGCCGTCTCCTCAGTTATCGCCTTCCGGATCGCCTCTGCATCGTTATAGGGCACGAACGTGACCGTCTTGAGCAGCAGCGGCGCAAAGGGGCGCCGGTACTTCTGCTCGTACGTCGCGCTCAAGGTGCTGAGTGTCCGGCCGTGGAAGGCCTGCTCCGCGGCGATGAAGCCGCTTTTACCCGTCTGCTTACCGGCCAGTTTCAGCGCGGCCTCCACGCTCTCCGCGCCGGAATTGCAGAAGAAGGCCTTCGCCATGCCGGTCAGTGCCGTGAGCTTCTCCGCCAGTGCGACCTGCGGCTCCGTATAGTAGAGGTTGGAGACGTGCATCAGCCGCGCCGCCTGCGCCTGGATCGCCTTGACGACCGCCGGATGGCTGTAGCCTACGGCATTGACCGCAATGCCGCCGACGCAATCGATGTACTCTCTGCCCGTGATGTCCTTCACCCTGGCGCCGGTGCCCTCGGTGATCACGATCGGCTGTCTTCGGTACGTCGGCATGATGTACCGCTGCTCGTGCTCAACAACCTCGTTCATGGACCTAAACATGGTGCTCCACCTCTGCTCATGACTCCTTATCTCGCTCTAACGTAACTGCATTCACGCTGATTAAGGTAGAGGCGATGCGAGGCCGGTGGATAGCGTGAGTCCCGCTCTTCACAGCCCCCGCTCACCTGCCCGCGGTGAGAATTGCCCCGATCACCCCAATGAGTTGAGCGCCCAATTCAAGGATCGCACGTGCATCCTCCTCTTTAAGATCCGCGTGAGGATCATACCTTGCCTTGTTCCTCAAGGTCAATGCCCGTCTCACGCGCTTCCCTATCTCCTTTTCCAGCTCGCCTTCGACCACGTAGAGCTGCCCGAATTGTTGCACAATGCCCCCGTGAGAGCTTGCCAGGCTCTTCCCTTTCGCTAAGATCAGCGCTTTCAGCAGGAGTTCAACTGCATTATAGCCCTCATCGAGTGCCGGTCGCAGCTCGTTTCGCTCCACGGCGTCACGTGCATAGGTCAAAAATTCATCTGCCAGATCCACATAGCCCTGTGCCTCGAGCACATATGCCTCATCACCCATCTCATAGAGCTCCTGTCCCGATTCTACCACCTCAGTTATAAAAAAGCTATGCTTCTTCGCTCTGAACTCGTAGAGCGACATGAGGAACGGCTCAATTGATTCACCATAGAGCAAAGCAGCGTCGAAACTGAGCTCACTCACCAGATCTATGAGTTCTTTTTCATCACCATGGAAGACCACGAGTACATCCACATCACTCTCCGGTCTTGCCGTGCCCTTTGCAAAACTCCCAAAGACGATGATCTTCACTATTCTAGCCTTCGCTCTGGCGAGGAGCTCGTCAACAAAATATGCTAAGGCGTTCTTTTTCTTCGCCTCTGCATCCATGGTAAATAGTATGTGCGTGAGTAGTATAAAAAACCGCGACGATTACCGGCCTAGCCGCCTCAGGAGCTCAGGGGGATATTCACCAAGCACGGTTCGCACCTCCGCAGGGTCCAGGCCAGCACCGGCAAGGATGCGCGCGCCCACCTCGGGGCTGAGGAAGTCGTCGGGTGAATGCAAATCGGAATTGAGGAGCAGCGTCGCCCCTACCCGTCGCGCAACCTTCGCGACATGCCCGTTCGCCAGGCTGTGCCCCTTCCGTGAGGTGATCTCGAGATAAATCCCGTTCTCCTTCGCTCGTTCCGCCTCCTCTTCGCTGATCAACCCAGGATGTGCGAGAATATCCACCTCGGGGATACTCACCGCGCTTCGGTTCGTGCCGCTCTCCACGGGCTCCGCGATCGTCTCCCCGTGCACCACGACCAGCTCCGCACCCAGTGCCCGGGCCTTGTGGACGAGCTTCTCGAGCTTCTCCGGAAAGACGTGCGTGATCTCCACCCCGCATATCACTTCAAGTTCGCGGGTCGCCGCTTCCCGGAGCTCTAATTTCTCTAAGCTCGAGAGCACGTGCTCGATAGTGGTGAAATCGACATGGTCGGTGATCGCCACGGCCTCGTACCCGTGAACGACCGCCCTCCGCATCAGCTCACTGGGCAGGAGCTCGCCATCGCTCAGCAAAGAATGGGTATGGAAATCGTACATCGCCGCTATTTACCTCCAGCCTTGGAACTCTCTCTGCTTACTTTGATGCCGTCCGCGATCTGACGCAGGAGCTCCCCTTTCCTGCCGCGTTTGAGCACGAGCACGCGACCGCCCCGCTCCCAGGGCGATCGGGGATACGCTTTCGCTCGCTCCACCTCCGGCTCGAGGCTGAGCTTCTTCGCTACCTTCTCGATCTCCTCGACCTTCGGCGATTTCACCGCGTGCTTGCGCGCGACGAGCCTGCCTTCACGTTTCGTCTTACCCGCGGCGAGATACGCCGGCCAGATGACCATCTTCTTCATCGCTACCTCACGGTTCTCCAGGTTCCAAGTGAGATACCTTCTCTAAAAACGCACGAAAACTTAAATCTCTCGCTCCAGCTCTACGTTTTCAAACGCGCTTTCAGCATCTTTGCTCAAGAAATAGCCTAAAGAAAAAGTGTCTCGACAGCGTGCTTCACACCCAGCCACACTGCGTGGATATCGAAACCAACCACCTGCCCCACCACGTAGAGCCCGATGAAGGTCCCCGCAGTGGCCCCCAGGTTCGCCAGTGCCGCGACGAGAATGACCCGAAAGAGCCGGTTGCTCAGCAAGTCCCGGATCGTCTCCACGTTCAACATGCCCCTCACATCATCGACCGTCGGCTTCCGGAAATGCGCTTCCGCGAGCCCGGCGAACCAGCCCGCAGCCAGGAAGGGATTCAACGTGGTGAGCCAGGCGACGGCGAACGCGGTTAACACGGAGACAGGATGACCACGCGCGAGCACGACACCAGCCGCAGCGAGCGTCCCGGTAATGAAGAACCACCAGAGAAACGCGTGTACGAGCACCTCGGTGGATATATCCATGAAGACGACCGCGAGGATGATAAGCACGAGAGCAACTCCCAGGCCAACGCCCAGCAGATTACCCAGCGAGAGATGGAGTCGCCTCTTCGGCTGCGCGAGCAGCTCCTCCTTCCGCGGGATCGAGTCAGGATGGCTCAGGAAATTTTTGATGCCCGCCACGTGCCCCGCACCGACGACCGCCACGATGCGCCGTGCCGCACGAGGTGTCGTCTGATCCCACGTCTCGAGCGGTTGAGACGACACGGTTTGATTGATCTTGACGCGAGGCTGCGTCTGAAGATCCAGCAAGCTGCGCGCGATATACGCGTCGCGTTCGTCTAACAGCGCAGTTGCCGCACCCGGCGAGAAGTCGCGCAGCTCCTTCATCAACTGCGTGACCACATCATCGTCCGTGAGCCGATCGAGCTCGATCGTTTCCGGAACGCCCTTGATACCGAGCGTGATGCTCTTCTGCTGCTCGCCCTCCGATCCCTCCTCTGACTTGTCGCGACCTACGCTGGCGATCGAGAAGATAATCGAGAAGAGCATCTTCAGCTTCTCCCAGAACCGCATCTTCTTCCAGAATCGCTGCATCGTGATCTGGATCGGCCGATCAATCAGTGCAATCTCCATGCCCAGCTCCTCTGCTTTCTTGATCGCCGCGAGCATGTCCGCTCCCGGCTCGATGCCGAACTCCGCACCCAGTTTCCGCTGCACGTAGGCGAGCAGCCAGTGCGTGATGAGCAGGAACGGATTCCCGGAGCTGAGCAGCTCTTTCGCTGAGAAGTCCTGCACCTCACCCTTCAGGGCACGGTACCGCATCTCACAGAGCTCAACCGCGACGACGTCCGGCCGCTCGCGCTCAATCACCTCCGCGACCTCCTTCACGCTCTTCTCCAGGACGTGACCAGTTCCTACCAGGGTAATCGTCTCGGCAGTTCGCTCATTCATCTCCGTTCTGCCCCCAGCATGCCTCTCACTTCGTACTAGCCCCACACGGTATAAAGCAGTAATGCCGTACGCGCCGCGGTTACCGCGTCTCTTCCGCCGTCTTGTACCGCAAGAGCGCGGCGAGGCCGCCAAATGCGCGCTTCAACTGCGTTCCTTCCTCCGATTCGGTCGAGATGAACTCCACCGCCGCGCCCGTCAGCTCCGCCTGCGCCACCAGCTCGTGCACAAAGTCCGGCTCGAGCTCCTCAGAGAGCAGCAGCGTCTCCACCGCGCCGAGCTCCAGTTTCTTTCGCACCTCGCGCTCGCCGTACGCCACCAGCGATTCGTTATTCGCGACGAGCTTCATGAACCGCGCGATCAGTTTCTTCTCGCGTACCAGATCGAGCCCCTCCAAAACGCCTTCCGCGGCATCAACGAGCTCATAGAGGCCTGATTCGTCGGTGTATGCCACATCGAACACCCCGAGGATCTTGTTCCGGAGCTCGTAATGGAGGTAGTCGCCCTTCAGGAAATCATCCTTCGTCGGACTCGGTCCGCCGATCAGAATACCCTGGAGATCCGGCACCTGGAGCAGGATCTGCGAGGTGTGCTCACCAATTCGCTTGTAAAAATCGTCGGTCGCGATCTCCCGCAGCCGCTGGAACCGCTGTGCAGACTGCCCACCTTTCCGGATCTTCCCCGGCACGGACGAGGTGAGATGCTTCACCGGCTCGATCACCTTGCCGTTCAGGAAACCGATCGTCGCCTCACGCTTGTCGAGCACGAGCAGGCCGTACTTCTCCTTCTCCTCCACGAGCTCCTCCAGCGGCTCGAGGAAGAAGCTGGAATCACAGTGATAAATATAGGAATAGAGCTTCGCCGGCGGCTCCACGATGTACGTCTCGATATCAGTCTTGTCGCCGCCCTTATCGATCGCACCGCAGAAGATCACCAGGCCATTCTCGCCCACCGCGACGTACCGGAGCTTGGCCAGGATCGATTCGAGCGAGCTCTGCACGTTCGTCCGCGTGATCTTGCTCTTAATGTTCATCGCCTGGCCGTGCTCATCGCGGAGCTGCCCCGTGACGTCCGAGATCTGCTTATCGGGCGGGATGTAGACTGAGACGAGCTCGGTGCCTCGCCCGCTCTTCTTCCTCAGTTCTTCCAATATTTTCCGGAATTCGTACTTCTTCAGTTGATCCATCTTCATTCAGTCGTTAGCTATCACTACTACGTGGGGTTTGTGCTTTACGCGCCTCACAGATGCTTGCCTTCCTGTTCGAGACCCACATTGTTCTTTGGTGACTCTTTCTTATTCTTATAAAGAAAGTGGTATCTATGCGGCAACCGGGATTCGAACCCGGGTTATAGGCTGTTTCCCAACCTTTTGGTGAGCCGCCTGCCGGGTTCATAAAAAGGTTGTTGGGAAGCCCATGTCCTACCGCTAGACTATTGCCGCACGATAGGTGCGTTCGAACTCCTCAAATTCCAAAGCCAGTGAGGCCAGTGCCGCCTTCACCGCCTCCCGTGGATCGCCCACCTTCATCTTCACCATTAATATCGGGCTGCTCCGTAGCGCGTGGGGCACCGAGTAGGTAGCGAGGTCCACCTGCTCGTTCTCGAGGAGCTTGGACGTGAGCGGCGCTACAAGCGTATGATCCTCGCCCACCAGCTCCACCCTGAGGAGCTTATCGCGTTCCTCCAGAATCCGCACCTTACACGTTTCCGTCTCGGTTTGCATGCATACCACCCTTCACCCACGCCGGTCCAGTACTGCAGTTACACGATCCCCTTGCCGTAATCCTCGGAGAGCTTCCGTGACTCCACCCGCTTGCACCGTTCACAGGTGAGCACGTTGCCCTTCCGTCTCAGATCGCCGCGGCATCGCGCACAGAAGGCTTTGATCACCCCCAGCTGTCTCTCCTCCGTGCTGAGCCGCAAGGCCTTGGCGTCGATCACCTTCGCCTTCACCAGATCCAGATAGCCAAACTCATGTTGCAGATCGTTCACATAGCCGCTCTTGACGTTCGAGATATGAATAACCGCCTGGGTAGTCGAGGCGATCTCGCGCTCCTCCTTGCCCTGCATACACGCGATACTCACCACCGCAACGCTCTCGCGAAGGTCCTCAATCCGGCCGAGCACCACATCACCCTCCTGGAGCATTGGTGGTGTTTCTACCCGGGGCAGCACCTCAATCACTCGCTTGTCCGTGATATGCACGTCGCCGATCTGCGCGGCATAGATGTTACCCTGTTCATCGTAAACCCCTTTGCCCGGGGTGAACTCCTCAGAGGTACCCAGGAAATCACCAGGTACAACGATTCCTTTCTCTTCCTCCATGTACGTCTCACACTTTCCTTTCGCTCTTCCCTTAATACTTCGGTGCTCTTCTATATATTACTTAGGTATGCGGGTGATAGGCATAGATCCCGGGACCGCGATCACCGGCTGGGGCGTCGTGGAGTACACCAATGGCCACTTGACCTCGGTGGATTACGGGTGCATCAAGACGAGCACGACGCAGTCGCGAGCCGAGCGCTTGAAGCAGATCTATCTCGCGCTCCTGGACTTGATTGCCGCAACGACCCCGGACGTGATGGCGATCGAGAAGATCTTCTTTAACACGAACGTGAAGACCGCGTTGAGTGTCGGTCAAGCGCGTGGCGTTTGTCTTTTGGCCGCTGCGATCGCCGGCCTGCCGGCGTACGAGTATAACACCTCAGAGGTGAAGAATGTGATCGCCGGCTACGGCCGATCAACAAAGACTGAAGTGGCGAGTAGAGTAAAGGAGCTGCTCGCGCTTGAGCAGACCCCCCGACCTGATGATGTCACTGATGCGCTCGCGATCGCCGCCACGCATGTGGTGCTCAGCGTACCCCTACGGATTCAGCAGCAGGGTGAACGCGATAAACCATGAGAAGAGGGTCATGAAGGAGACGTAAAGCCAGTCCTTTGGCCCCTCTAACTTCGTATGGATGATCGGGAAGAGGAATCGCTGCGTGATGACCATGAGGAACGCAATGAGCAAGCCGTCGCCCGATACGGGATCTGGAGCTACGAAGTAGGCGATGACCCCCGCGAGGAGCCCTAATACGACCGGAACGAGGGTCTTTTTCAGCCCATCCACGTACTCTTCGCGTCTCTTATCCGTTCCTCGCTGTTCGTCGCTCGCCATCTGCACCCGTTAAGTGTATAGCGCGGCCAGCTATATAATTGAGTACGGACGCGGACCCTGAAGCTCGCACCCCTGCAGGTACACACGCCCTCCCGTGACCTTAAGCCGGATTCGTTCTGTGCTGCGGAGCGGGTTTTCCACGGGATACAACGATTCGATCTATTTCCCGTGCCACATCCGCGCTATGAGCGCTCGTGCCTCCTCACTCGCGACGTTGCGCGGGTTCCGAGCAAGGTAGCCTTTCTCCGCGAGCAGTGCTTCGGCCAGCTGCGGCACATCGGCCTCCGGCACGTTGAGATCCGCGAGCCGGGTAGGCAGCTTCAAGGTCTCGAGCAGGCGCTCCACCCGTTCAACGGCCTTGAATGCCGCTTCCTCCTGCGCCAGTCTCCTGACCTCCTCGCCCATCTCATGCGCGACCCGCGCCAGCCGCTCCTGAGCCACGGGATCTTGCGCATTAAAGGCCATGATATAGGGCAACGCGAGCGCCGAGGCAACACCATGGGGAATAGTGTACCGCGCCCCGACGGTATGCGCAGCCGCGTGCCCGGCAATAACGCCCGCATTTCCGAAGGCCAGTCCCCCCAGCATGGCTGCCAGAGACATGTGCAACCGTGCCTGGAGATTGGTGCCGTGGACGAAGACCTCCTCCAGATTCGCGATAATCATGCGAATCGCCTCCAGCGCGAAGGAATCAGTCAGCGGGTTCGCCCCACGCGAAAGGAACGCCTCCACCGCGTGACTGAGCGCATCCATGCCCGTGGAGGCGGTCACCTCCGGTGGCATCGTCGCGGTGAACGCCGGGGAGAGCATGATCACCTCGGCAAGGTTGTACGGACTGGCTATCGCTTTCTTCTTGCCGTCCGCAATGACGAGCGCGTAGGGCGTCGCTTCCGCACCGGTACCCGCCGTCGTGGGCAACAAGAGCTTCGGCACGCTCGGATTCACGATCTTGTTCGCACCGAGGAACTCATGCACCGCCTGCCAGGGGTTGGCGACCGCCGCAGCAGCGACCTTCGCCATATCCAGGACGCTTCCTCCTCCCACACCCACGACCACCTCAAATTTCGTTCTCCGCGCGGCCATTGCCACCGCCTCCGCAGCTGCCAGGGTCGGTTCCGAGGGCACGTTCGCATACACGTCTACCTCCGCGACCTCCTTCAACGGCTTCGCCACTCGCTCGATCATGCCCGTTTTCTTTATCGCCTCGTCGGTCACGAGGAAGATATGCTTCGCGCCCAATCCTTTCGCCTCGGCCCCGATCGTGCCCTCGACCGCGTCACCAAAAACCACCCGTTTTGGGATTTGAACGGCATAAAAACCCATGCTTATCACCCTCCCTAGTAGTACATACGCCGCGCATGCCATATAAAAGTATCCGCCGCGCTGCGGCCGCTCGACGCCGCATTGAGGCCGTCCAGTCCCGATTGGCGTGCGAAAAATTTTTAACGCCCCGCAGCCATCTTTATCTCGGATGTGCTGAAAGGAGGTCAGCAGGTTGAGCACCGATCGGCAGAAGGAGAAAACCGGAGAGGCACCGAAGGAAGAGACGCACGCGGAAGTCGAGGAGTTACACCAGGAACTGCAGGAGAAGACCGCGCTCGCTGATCAGTATCTCTCACGTCTGAAATATCTCCAGGCCGAGTTTGAGAATTACAAGAAGATGGTCGCCCGTGAGCGGCAGCTGTACCAGATGTGCGCGACGGAAGGGCTGATCAAGCGCATATTACCAATTCTTGATACGCTCGAGGCGGCCTTTACGTCCGCGAAGGAGTGCCGTGATTTACCCTCCTTCGTGAAGGGTATCGAGCTGATCTACCTGGACCTCATCGATGCGCTGAGCCAGGAAGGCTTGAAGCCGATCAAGGCGGTGGGTGAGAAGTTCGACCCGTACAAGCACGAGGTGACGATGACGGTGCTGGATCCAGATGCCCCTGAGGACACGGTGGTGGAGGAGGTGGAGCGGGGCTACATGCTGGGCACGAAGGTGCTGCGAAGCTCCAAAGTGGTCATCGCCAAGCGGCCAGAAAGAAACGCCGGGACGACCGAATAGAACATCCCCTCAGCGAGACTCACGAGCCGCGGCTGCAGCAGCTGAGAGAAACGCTTCAATACTGGCTTTCATCGCCTTGATGCGGTCCACCGCCACACCATCCACCTCGAGGGGCGCCTTCCCTTCGATGTCCGCGGTTATCAAGGCCGGATCGTACGGAATGATGCCCACGACGGGTATCGCCAGTGCCGCGACGGCACGCTCAATAGGCGCAAGCAGTGCAGGATCCGTCACCTTGTTGATCACTGCCACGAGAGTTCGGATCCCGATATCCGCACTGAGCTTCTGTATCCTGCGTACCGTATCCACCGAGCGCATCCCGGGCTCCACGACTGCGATCATGAGATCCACGCCCTTCGCCGTGCCACGCCCCAGATGCTCGATCCCCGCTTCCATATCCATGATGACCGTGCTCTCCCTGAAGAGCACATGGCGGAGCAGCGCGCGCAGAAAAGCGTTCTCCGGGCAGGTGCAGCCGGTTCCACCCTTCTCGATCGTGCCCATTACCAGCAGCGTCACACCATCCGGCCCGCGTGCGCCGTAGCTCTCGAGAATATCGTCCACCTGTGGATTCAACTTGTACACGCCCGTGCCGGCATACGCGCCCGTTCGGTCAAAGATGAGATCCTTCAGCTCAGAGATCGGCGGCGGATTGGTTGCGATCCCCAGTGCGAATTTCAAGTTCATCGCGGGGTCCGCATCGATCGCAATGACGCGCTCGCCGTCCCGTGCATAGAGCCGAGCGAGCGTGCCGGCAATGGTGGTCTTCCCCACTCCGCCCTTTCCGGCGACCGCGATCTTCATCCTCAAGGTGGAGAAGCGCCAAGGTATTTAAATACCACGGGCCTAGTACTACAAGGAGGCATATACCATGGAGAGAACAAGAAACTTTGACAGCAGAAGACAGAGTTTTGATCGCGCACCCCGGGAGATGCACACCGTGACGTGTGCGGATTGCGGGGCAGAATGTCAAGTACCATTTAAACCAGATGGCACCAGACCTGTTTACTGTCAAGAGTGTTACCAGAATCATCGACCAAAGAGATTTTAGTCGATTGAATACGCCATAAAGGAAAGATTAGCGTAATTTTTCCTCGTGCTACAACGTATTTTTTTCCCCTTTTTTTCCTTTTTTCTTTTACTTTTAACAACCGCCACCATTATCCACAAACCACGTTGCCATAACCATAAAACCGGAAGTGGCCATCTGAGAAGCGTTACATGGAAAGCTTTCTTTAACTTCCAGTTTCCAAGAGCCAAGAATGGAAAGAAGGGTTATCACCTCGTTCGTATGGTGAGTGCGGTGATTGCTGAAAGGGGTTTTCTAAAAAAACAACGTTTACTTCGGTGCAATCCACGAATGTATGTGGGTGAAGCGTAACGTTTCATTCCTCACCATGTATCCCGCATCTCTGTCGTGGTTTTATATGCTGCGCATATCCATTTCATGTAACTGCGGCCTCGTGGAAGTGGTTCGGAGCGGATTATGGGTAAAGGTAGTAAGGCACGTAGAGCAAAACGGAGAGAGGAAGAGCGCGATGGGCAAAGCGAGGAACGGAAAAAGAAGATTTATTTGAAGAGCACGATGGAAAGCGAGGAACGGAAAAAGAAGGCTTATTTGAAGCATACGGTGGAGAAAAAGAGATTTATTTGAATACCACATCATTTTTTGGTTATGCTCTGTCCACTCAATCATGCCCTTCCTTTATATATGAGTAACGAGATAGTAGTTTTAAGTGGTAGCGAGGAATAAGCGACTTTTTTACCCAAAAAAGCGATTTTTCGTTTGTATCACGACCTAAAAACGAACGAGAGGTTGGGAAAGGTATGGAAGTTAGAGAAGAACGAAGGGGTTTTAAAGCCCCCATAGAGGTTGGTAAGACCTACAACGTCACGATAGAAGAGGTAGGTAGAGAAGGCGATGGGATTGCTCGAATTGAAGGGTTTGTGGTTTTCGTACCCAAAACGAAGAAAGGGGATAGCGTGAAAATACGAGTAAATAAGGTGTCATGGAAGGTTGGATTCGCAGAACTAATTGCGGGATAAAAATCATTACACTACTCGTATACATTCCAAAGCTATAGCGGTTCTATAGCTTTCTCTTTCATTTTTTAAGAAATTCAAACGGAATTGAAAGGTCAAAGGTCGCAATGAAAAAAACAGAACTGGTACACCTCCATATGTTATTGGCTCAGTTTAAGAAGTACTGTGAAGCGAAAGGCTTTGACTGCGATTTCACGAAGTACAAAGAGCTGAGTATCTCACCCTTGCAGGTCCATCTGAGCTTGGAAGAGCATGAGCGGGCTATCTTTGTTCTTACGCTGGCATTATTGGCCGCGACAAGACAGCACCCTGAAGCGGATGTGAACGAGGCATGTAGCTGCATGCTTGCCAATTTCTACGTGCCCTCACTACCTGTACCAACGGTATAGCCAGCGTACTGTACTGTTCAGTGCGATGTGCAGGTGGTGTAATCCAAACGTGTGGTACAGAGCGAGTGTTAAACCCTTGCTTACTGTTCACGAAGCGGCTGTGGAAGAACGGTGAGGAGCGTGATCCGTCTACCTGCCGCTCTCGCCTCTTCTTCTTCGCGTTGGTCGCCGTGCTGCCTTCTGCCCGTAAAGGCGAAGGTGAAGCGGGAAAAGGTCTCGAAATCGCCGACTCAGCTGCTGCCCGCGTACCTCGGCCCCGTGGTACTCGGTGTGGACGGCAAGTGGAACCCCAAAAGCGGGACGTTCTCACCTGGCAAAGCTGCTGGAACACCCGACCATGCAACCCGGACCGTAAAGGTGGCATGACTATAAGTATTTTTATCAGCAGGTTATAGAAGGAATGGAGTAGCAAGGAAGGAGCATTGGTGAGAAGATGGTGAAGGAGCGGACAAAGAAGTTTGGACGGGGCGCGAACTCATGCAGGCGATGCGGCCGAAAGAGTGGCCTGGTGCGGCGGTACGGGATTTATCTCTGCAGGCAGTGCTTCCGCGAGATCGCGAGTCAGGTGGGGTTCAGGAAGTATAATTGAAATTGAGTCCGGGAAGATTCACGTTCACAGGTTTTTATGCCCTGAGGGTGAAGTAAGTAGGGAAGAGAAGAGGAGGGTAAACATGTCGCTCAATGATCCGCTTGCAGATGCGCTCACGCACATCAAGAACACCGAACGGGTGGGGAAGATGGAGTGCACGATCAAGCAGGCCTCCACGCTGATCGGGAACGTGCTGAGCGTGATGAAGGAGGGCGGATACCTCGCTGAATTCGAATTCGTGGAGGATGGCCGAGGCGGTTTTTTCAAGGTGAAGCTCCGGGGCACGATCAACGACTGTAATGCGATCAAGCCGCGGTTCTACGTCCGTATGCGCGATTTCGAGAAGTGGGAGAAGCGACTGCTCCCGGCGCACGATTTCGGGATGCTGATCGTGACCACGCCGAAAGGCGTGATGGCGCATGAGAAAGCGATGGAGAGCGGCCTCGGCGGCCAGCTGCTCGCTTTTGTCTATTAACAAACGACATAGCCGCCGTTCGCGGTGGAGGCTGAACACGTCTGCGGTTCAGGTGCGACCTCTGCACGCGCTATGATCGCGAAGTCACGCTACGCGCAGCGCAGCGCAGCTCAGCTCAGTTCAGCTCAGCGAAGAAGACGATTGCGCTCCAACGTGCTTCAGAACGGCTATCGGTCAGGCGTAAGTAAAGTAGAGAAAGCAGAACCTGAGGAACCTATATATATATTGGATGCGTGGGGATAAACGTTCGTCTGAGATTGACCACACGCTTCATACCCGCGGACAACAACTTGAGGGGAAGATTCCGGATCTGGTGGCAGGCGGCGCGCTACCATTTTGTCGCGCCCAGTATCTTCCCGGCAACGATCGGCGCGCTCGTGAGCTGGGCAGTGGACGATTCATTCTCAACCTGGTATTTCCTGCTCGTGCTCGGTGGCGTGATCGTCAATCACGTCGCCCTGAATATGACCGATGACTATTTCGACTTCAAGCACGCCGTTGACCATCTGAAACCGGGCGATAAGAATCCGTATACCGGCGGGAGCGGCACCTTGACCAGCGGCCTCATCACGCCGCACGCGATGTTCAGGGCATTTATTGTCCTGTATCTCATTACGCTCGCCATTGGTATCTATCTCACGCTGGAGCGCGGACTTCCCGTCCTCGCGTTTGCGCTCTTCGGCATCTTCTGCTCTATCTTCTACACGGCACCGCCAATTCGGCTCTCACATCGCGGCCTCGGCTCTTATTTCGTGCAGGCGCAGCGGCTCAGCCTCGAGGCGTTCTTCGCCACGCTCCCCTGTGGCATCATGCTCTTCTCCATGATCATCATCAACGAAATTCCGGATCTCGAGGAAGACCGGCAGGCGGGGAAGATGACCCTGGTTGCGAGCTACGGCAGCCGTACGGGGATCAAGCTCTACGGCGTGAGCTGGGCGGCGACATACCTCCTCATTGCGAGCTGCAGTATTACGCGCGTGCTTTCGCCCTTCGCACTCCTCGCACTCCTCTCCATTCCCCTCACCTATCAGTCCCTGCAGGTGCTCCGAAAGCAGTACGATGATCCGAGACGGCTGGCGCCCGCCAATCTCACGATGATCAAAGCGCACGCGCTCACCTCGCTGCTGCTCATAACGGCGTATGCGGTTGAGGGACTACAGAACGGCGCGGACGCGTTCCAGCTGGCGCTGCTGCTGCTGATCCTCTCGCTCTTTTACCTGCCCGCTGCGGTCCCGATCTTACGCGCTCCCGCAACCGAATAACCCTCCAAGTCGGTGCTACGACTTACCGGGCGAGCGCATATGCGAGTTCGTGTGCAGGATCTTGGATCTCCAGCCCGGCGTTCCTGCCCGTCTCATCGAGGAACAGCCGTTTGCCACCCTTCGTCTTCTCATGTGCAGTCAGGTGTAGCGTAGAGGTGAGGCTCTCGGTGATCCTACCCTTCATGGCGCCCTGCACGGGGCTTCTGAGCGGCCACGCGCTGCCCTGAATCGCCTCGATCGCCAGCTCCATGCGCTTATCTTCTATGGTGAGCCGAACCTGATTCGCGTTATACTGAAGCCGGGTGATTCGCGCGCCCGTAAACGTAGCGAGCGTATAAACCCGATCGTTATACCAGAGCGCGGCCCCGAGACCGGTAAGAGGGAGGCCGAGCCACGAGAGCCGGGCGAGAACCAGCGTGAAGGAGA
>Ga0172365_10001931_pt1 | contig 15040 bp, 32 predicted proteins | sample LakKivSesite48cm_FD_114535 | JGI IMG/M metagenome (GOLD analysis project Ga0172365, IMG submission 114535) | Sediment microbial communities from Lake Kivu, Rwanda - Sediment site 48cm | ecosystem: Environmental > Aquatic > Freshwater > Lake > Sediment | place: Rwanda: Western Province, Lake...
GCAAAAAAAATAAGAAAAAAGAAACGAGAACCAACCATAACTACTTCTACTTCCTTTGTGACTAAAGGACTTGCTGCATTAGGTACTGGTATTAAAAAAGGAGCTGTAAAAGTTGGAGGAGTGGTTCAGAAAAGAGCAGAAAAAGCTGCGGCTAAAGAATATGGACAATATAAATGGCCAAGAGAATATGCTCCTGGTGGTGCAGCGATTATTGCAAAAGTAAAACCTGGAGAAGAAGTTGGAGGAGCTGGAAAAGGCTTTGGTTCTATTATGGCACAAGAGCGTGAACAGTTGAAAGCAGTAGGTAAAAGAGTTAGTACTCCTACAAAAGAAGAAATGATTAATAAACGGCTTAGAGAAAAAATTGCAGAGTATGAAGATACTGGCAAAGAAGTTACAAAAAAAATAGGAGAAAAGTTATATTCTGAAGCTAGAAAAGAGCTAAAAGGATATAAACAAGAAGTGGGCTATACTGGAAGAACAAAAGAGATATTAAAAGAATATAAAAAAGCATCAGGTAAGAAATACATAACTGAAGAAGAATATAGAAGGGCCCAAGAACAAGCAGAAAAAGAGCTTATTGCAGTTCCTCATGCTGAAGAAAAAGTTAAGAGACTTAAAGCTCAAACCGAAGAAGGGGGGAGATTCTTTGGGGAACTTGGTAAATTAAAGAGAAGAGAAGACCTTATGAAACAACAGATAGCAGAAGGTCATGCTCCTTCACTTTTTGAAATAAGAGAGTTAGAAGAAGCAAAGAAAAGATATGAAGATACTCATGCTTTTGAAGCATTGAAGCATGGAAGAATTCCAAGTGCTAAAGCAGTAATTGCTACGGCTAAAGCCGCTGAGTGGAGTCCTGCTGCACGGAAAATGATTGGAAGAGTAGATACAGCTGCTGTAGGAATCCTTAATACCTTCTTAAGTCAGAGTCCTCCAAAAACTGGTAGTTTTTATAATAAATCAGTAGGCAGACCAAAGGGGAGTTATAAGAATTATATTCCAGGAGTAGGTAATGTAGATATCTATACATTTAGAAAATGGAATAGACAACAGAAAGCTTTACAAAGAATGCAAGGACAATTACCTGAACAATCTCCAGAGTATCAGATGCGGCAAGAAATAGCAGCACAAGAGGCAGCACAAGAACTTGAACCTGCGCAAGCGGGTTTGAGTGACCAAGGGAATTATGATAATACAACATACCAAGCTCCTCATATATATGATACCGCAAATCTTCCACCAGACCAAGCTAGAGATATGAAGTCTAGAGAACAAGCTTATCAAAGAGGAATGTATAATCAAGGATATGACCGAGCTATGGGTAGATTACAACAGCAACAATTTATTCAACCAGCGCTAGCAGCTCCCCCATTATCAATAAAAGCAATTCCTCCTTTATTAAAGAATGAGAAACAGATTACTCAATATAATATGCAAGTTGGAGATAACATAATGCATGCTCCAAATATCCAAAGAGGTGATTTAGTTGGAGGTGGACAGAATCCATTTACGTATACTCCTCCAGAAGGTAATATTCTAAATGCTCCAAATATCCTATTGGGACAAATGAGAAATGTAGATATGAAAGGAAGAGAAATTCCAGCAGTAAGATTAAGTCCTAGTCCAATTCCTAATCCTAAAGGAGAACAGTATACAGATATAGACCCTATATCTGGGAGAGTTGCTCTGAAGAATAGAATAAATGAAAAATGGCTTACTGGAGAGGCGCTATAAAATGATGTTACTTAAAAAAAAGACCTTGATATATCAGAATAAAGCAGGTTATAAGTTATTTGAAGATTCAGACCAGAAGTTAATACTCCAAAACAAAATGGGGCAAATGATTAAGCCTACAGCTATTAAACCTTTTATAAGAAGTCCTGGAGTTAAACAAGCTATAACTAAATTTTATAATAAAGAGATTCGATTTGCTACTCCTGTAAAATTTAAAATCAAACCTATAAAAAAAGGTGAAAGGAGGTATATACTATGAGCTGGTGGAAACTAAAACCAAGTAAACTAAATCCTTGGAAGGTATCTTTGAATAAACCCGCTAGAACCTTTTATGGTGATGATGATAATGATGGAGTGATGAATATGTTTGATTGTGAACCTCATAACAAAAAGAAGCAAGGTCCTGAACACTTAAGACATCGTGGGGGATTAAGTTACTTAAAGGGAAAATCTGCTATGGAAATAATAAAAGAAAAAAAGAAAAAGAAAAAGAAATCAATGAAAGAACAAGCATATGATGATTATTTAGAAGCAGAATACAAAGGTAGACGTGAGGATATACATACTCCCTTTGCTACAAAGGGAATATCAAAATATGAGGAAGGAGACTAAAATGAATCAACTAAAAACAGGTATAAGTAGAAGGAGGTAAAAAAACAAATGGCAAAGAAAAAGAAGAAAGGCGGAAGCAGTGGAGGAGGCGCTTGGGGAAAACCCTCCCAATTTGGATAGATGGATAGAGGCGAAGAACGCAAAAAGAAGAAGTATAAAACTAAGAAGAAAGGAGGTCATACAAGATGTCAAAAGAAAAAAAGGTAAAGAAAGGATGTACTGAATTTATTCCGAATTCTGAGAGAGGGGAATCCGGAGTAGAACAAAAACTCTATGGCCTGATAGAAAAGGATGGAAAAGAAAATGAGTTTAAGTGAAAAAGAATTGGAAAGAAAAATAAAGAAAAACTTAAAAGAAAAAAGAGAAGGGATATTTAGAAAAAGGACAAAAAGAGAAAGAGAAGTAGAAGAAAGAGAAAATAGAAGGGGATATTAAAATGAAAGATAAAATAGAATGGTTTGGAAGCAAGGGAAATGATGGAGTAGAGGTAATCAAGACGGGTGGCAAGGCTATTGGAGTCGCAGTAGGCCTTGTAATAATCGGTGCGACTATAGGATTAGTAGGTAATCTATTCGGAGGAAATAGTTGAAAGGAGGATTAACATGAAAAGTTTTTGGAAACTAAAGAAAGGGAAGGATTTGAAACCAAGACATAGTATTTGGAAAACTGGATTAAGCGCAAGGAAACCTTTTAGAGATTCGGATAAAGATAAAGTAATTGATATATTTGATTGTCAGCCACATAACAGAAAGAAACAAGGGCCCGAGCATGAAGGTTCACTTATGAATGGTCCTGAATGGAAAGAGACCAGAAAATGTGCTGGATGTAATAATCGTATAAGAGGAGGAGATAGTGATTACTGTGCTGATTGCAGAAAAGGAGGATTACCACGACGTAAGAAAAAGTATAAGAGCGCAGAAGATTATTATGATGACCAAGAAGATACTTATGATATTGACCATGACTATTAAGAGGTAAAAATGCCACGCAAACTTTTAAGATGTATAAAGAAGGTTAAGGCAAAAGGTGGACCAAGTGCTAAGTATGCTTGGCCTATTTGTATAAAATCTACAGGCCTCAAACCTCACAAAAGAAAAAAGAAAAGGAGAAAATAAAATGATTAGAACTAAATTTGTGAAATTATCAACTTACCCAAAAAGAACTAGAAAAGAGAATAGATTAATCGCTAAGAATCCTTATGGAGATAAAGATAAGGATAAAGTAATGAACTGGTTTGATTGCAGACCTTTGAATAAATGGTGGCAAGATGTTTTACTTTATCATGGAACGCATAGAGAAGCTGCTAGGAAGATTAAATTAGAAGGGCTTAAAAGAAGACATAGTATAACAGGTTATATATTTCTAACATCTAATAAAGCAATAGCAAAGAGATATGCTGCAGGAGGTACAGTCTTTGAAGTTCGACTCCCAGAACAATTAGTAAGAACAAGTACTGGTGGGCATATCCATCCTGCTGCAACAACGCAGGTTATGATAGGTGAAGATATTCACCCGAGGAGAATTAAAGAAATTTGAAAGGAGGTAAAAAGTAAAGAAGATGAGAATAAGAAAATGGATTCAGAAGACAGGGATTAGAAGACATCCAGGAAAACTACATGTACAGTTAGGTATTCCTGCTGGAAAGAAGATACCTACAAAACTTTTAATCAAAATCAGTAAAGCAAATATAGGTACAAAAGTCAGAGGAGTTAAAGTTACTAGACTATTGAAGAGAAGAGCAGTATTAGCAAAGACGCTTAGAGGATATAAATAGTAATCAAAGAGAGGAGGGACGGACTATATTTAAAAATATCATCTTAATGGATAAACTATGGCGAAGAGAACAAAGAAACATAAAGAAGGAAGAACTATAAGGAGAGAAAGAATCGAAAGAGAAAAACTTCCAAGGACTTTAATTATCTTTCCATATCAAACCGGATATAGAAAAGATATATTCGCTGATGCTGCTAGGTCTGCAATGACTCCAGGTAAAAGAAAGAGTGCTACAGGCCATACATACTGGGAATCGAGAAAGAATAGAAGTGACTTAGCCGGAAAACGAATATAATACTTAATAATTATAAGGAGGTCAAATGGAAAAATTAAAGTTTTTTGATTTAAAAGCAAAGAAGCCTTTTTTTAGCGACAAATATAAATTTGTTATTAAAAAAGGAAGAAACTTTGCAGTATGCAAAGCTCCTTCAGGAGTTGATTCATACAGAATAGTATCTGTAAAGATGGCTAAAAAGTAAGGATGAGAAAGAAAAGGAAAAGTTATAACCACCCCTTCGGATGGTTGTTCCCAGAAGAAAAAGAATATAGTCTTTCCATATTAAATTTATTAAATTCAAATGGAGGTAATAACAAATGGTTGATTTAGCAAAAGGTTTGGCTGGTACCGCAATAGGATTAGGAGGCCTGGCGTTAGTAGGAGAATCTATGAAGATGATTCCTACAAATTTTGGAATAGGGCCACAAAGAAGAAAGAAAGGCGGAAAGAAAAAGAAAGGAAGAATACAAAAACCTACTCCTTTCATAAAAGGTGCTACAAATCTAATGGTTGGAACTGCATTGCTCGGTGGAGCTGCAGGTATAGTGAATAAAATGTAACTACTAGTAATCGTCTTAGCGACTATGTTTAAAAAGATAAAATCTTCTTATTTAAGATGGTAAAGATATTCAAAATAGGTGAAAGGAGGTAAAAGAGAATCTTAATAAAATGGATACAATAAACAAATTATTATTAGCATTTATAACATTAATCATCGGTTTAGTTCTACTTGGTTCAGTAGCAACTTCAGTAGGCTCAGTTAATAGTCTAACTACAGTAACAAATGAAACACAGAGTATAGCAGGAGCAATTTCTGAAGGAATAGTTAACACAAGCTATGGCTTTACAGTCACAAATGCACCAACTGATTGGAAGACTATTGACTGTCCGTTAACAAGTGTTGCAATAGTAAATGCAACTAATGCCGATGTCGCGGATTATACCTTCTACGCCAATAATGGTACATGGTATCTATCTGGAACTACAGTTAATACCTCAAAATTCTGGGATAACAATAATTCATATGTAACATATACTTATTGCGGAGATAATTATCTTAACCTTGGATGGGGAAGAAGTGTGCTTGGAGTCGCAGTAGGAATGTTTGCATTAGCAATATTATTTGTATCATTAGCTATGTTTTATAGCCTAGCTAAAGATGCAGGACTAATCGAATAAAACTTTATGCAGGACTAATCGAATAAAACTTTATTTTTATTTTTTATTTTTCTATATTTTTATTTTGTTTTACCATAAGAAGTAGTCGCCAAGCTTTTGTAAATTCTTATTAGCTTTACTGCCTATAAATTTCCACTTTTGCATGTAAAGTATCTTAGCAAGTTCATCACATTTGTTTAACTTCTCCAAAACTTGTTCTGCATGAACTCCATAAAAACAATTCTTCTGATTTGTAAATCTTTCCACAAGACCAAAGCCTTCCATTTCTTTCATTACAAAATAATCATATTTCCTAGGAACATTGTGAATACATCTTCTCCATACTTCTAATATTTGTTTGGTAGTAAGAATTCTATTTGCATGGCCAAATTTCTCAACCATTTGTTTGTATACATAAAGATATAATAAAGGGCAATCTTCATTAATCTTTTCTTTACTTTTTGTTTTTTGCTTTGATTTTTCCATTATACTGAATAAGTTCTGTTAGTATCATTTATATATGTAGTATTAATCCAAGAATCATTGGTTGCGGTTGCTGGATTTAAAGGTCTAACCACTAATGGATTACAGTTTTCCTTTATATACTTTTGATATTGATTTATATCATGTTGCCAAGCAAAAAAGAGAGCAATTTCCATAAGAATAATAAATAATGTAATCGCTTCTTCAATAGTAGGTTTTCTAAACAGGTTCTTCCAATTATGGAAGCCTACCTTCATCTTTACTTCTTGTTTACAATAAGGGCAAATTCTTGTTTTTTCATTATCCATTTTATTTATATACTATTTCCGTAGGAAGATTTACATCTGGAATTCTATCTGAAGCATCAACAAAGAGGCTCTTAATCCATCTGAAAAAAGCATCAATCGGTTCTTTTAATTTTATATAGATTAGACCACCAAAAAAGAGAATAATACCTATAGGAATCACGATATTCAAAAATGAATCTAATCCTCCGGGCATGTTATATTACCAATATCTCCTTATCTTTAATTAAAGTTCTGATTTCTTCAGTAGTAGGAAGTTCTTTCTTTATTAGCAATCTACAAGATTTTAATCCCGCATCACGAATAACTGATTTAGCTATTTCTTCTTCAGTCTGGTACGCTTCATATTCCTTTAACTCTTCTTCTGTAAATGTGAATAACCTTGCTAAGTTCTTTTGTATCTCTAATAACTTCTCTGGTTTTGGAAGACATCTTATATATGATTTAGTCTTCCGGTCCATGTAATAAATATATTTGTCAATAATTACGAAATGTACCATCTCGCGGTTTATAGTAAATATCATCCGTATCATCTTTCCTCTTTTATAAAATAAAAAAATAATAAAAGAAACTAATCTTCTCCCATGTAGGTATCTAGCAAATTCTTGAATATCACAAAGTGATAGAAAATCAAGACTAACTGAAATCCTACTCGGACTATCAAATTTGGTATCGCTGAAGTCATTGCCAAAAGTAAACTAGGAATCATCAAAAAGAATAACGTCATTATCTTTCTATCCCTTTTAGGTTTCACTACTTCTTCTATTATTTCTGGTTCTTTTTTGGATTTTGCCATCTTCTTTATAACCTCCCTTTTATTTCCTCTACATCATTAGCCACCTTGACTAATAAAGATAATAACACAGCCATTACATCTCCTTCTTCAATTACAGGCCTTTGAAATTCATTATCAAAGATTCCCATTCTTTGAGGAATAGTATAAAGTGCATATTTATCCTTTGGTTCTGCTACATCCTTAGTTGCCACAGGCTGAACTGGTTGAGCAGTCGGTTTTCTAGGGACTGCAGCTGGAGGGTTTGCAGACTTTATAACCCTTTGCGTTGGCCTTGGAGCTGGAGGCAAATCCTCGAAATCATCTTCTGTAAAATCTTCTGCCATTTTTATAAACCTCCTTTCAATTCGTTATTTAAATTTAAAGTAGAACCAGCTAATTGTTCTGAATTCAAAGACTCTACTGTTTGTAGATAAGTTACATATGATTGATATTGGCCTATTAGAGAAGCAAAAAGAAATACACAAGCCCAAAATGAATTAAATATAGTTAATCCTTTGAACCACCAACTTATCTTCATAAAGAATACAATATAAATATCAAAAGCAACCATCCCAATAAGGATAAAGAACATAGATAATAATCCAGATTCTAATTGTGTTCTCATATCTACTTTTTTCATCATCTTAGCCATAGCATCTGGAAATGCATAAGCATATTTTTCTTGGGGGATTCCTCTTTTCTTTTTATATAACTTAATAATAAAATTAGTTATAAAAGCATAAGTCAACCATAAAGCTAAAAATAAACCTGTAAAAGAAAACCAACCAATCTTTAATGAATAGATATTAAGAGCTATTGCCAACCCTAAAATTACAAGGAATATTAAAAATTTGTATATCTTCATTTTAAAAAGGTGAACCTTCTCCTATGATATTGCCCAAGAATAGAGCTCCAATTGCTGCGCCTATTATCCCTCCAAGAAGGCCCCATTTATATGAGCAAGTAAGAAGCACAATGATAAAATAAGGTAAGATACCACCAACTAATCCCCCAATAAAATTAAAAGATACATCCATCTCTTCTCCAATCCATCTACGAGCAAGAGCAATTAAAAAAAACAAGATTACAAGACCTAACCAGGCCATACTCCAATTTCCAAGGATGCTTTGGTCAAAACCAGACCCCGTCATCATATTACACATTGTCCAGTTCATTTTTGTTCACCTTTTTTTTCATCTCTTTTCTTTTGAGTATATTCATTCCTTTTTTTCTTATATTCTGGAGTTGATTTTATCTTATGATATCTCTTTAAAGAATGAAATGCTTTTGCACATCTAACAGAACAAAATATCTTTCTCCGCTTGGTTGTAATTTCCAAATTACACTTCTTGCAGTATTTCTTCTCAGAATTATCCGCCTCTTTCTTACTTACCTCTTTATCCATCTAATTATCACCTTTTACCTTTATATTAAAAACTTTATATTTATAAATCTATCTATAATTAAAAAAGATAAAAAAAATAAACATTTCTTAACTATAAAGTAACAAGTTTACGGTTTTTTAATTTGCTTAACATTTATAGCATCAGTCATTTTCCCATCAGATGTTTTAGTTCTGTAAGTCTCAAATGAAAGTTCTGCTCCAATCCAATTTGCAGTATCATCACCTAAAACTTCTTTGATAGTTCTAGCATTTGTCTTGCTACAATCAAAAGTCTTTTCATCCTTTCCAAATGTTCCTGGAATATGTAATCTTTCATTCTGGAATTTCTCACTTTTGGTTATCAATCCTTCACCAGTTATTTTAAAGATTACTCCTGGATTCTTTTGGATATCGTCTGCTTTTAGGAAAAGTCCTTTTTGCTCTGTGAATTTATCTATCTTGGCCATAGCATAGTTTTACCTCCTTTCAGAAATATTGAATCAGAAAAATATTGAATTATCATCTTTTTTATCATGCTTTTTTGGAACCTCCACGAGCATTGATAAACTAGATTAATCGACTATATAAAGATTTTTAGTCTCCAAAATATATATGTTTACCATCCATATACTTATTTTCATAATCACGAAGAATAGACAAATGATATTTGTAAAGCCAACGGATTAATCTCATATTCTCCCTAGCGAATCCAGCGCACATCTGAGCTAGCTCTTCTTGGGTATAACTTTCTTTAAGATTATCCATGTTCTCAAAATCTTCTTCTATTTCCTCTGCTTCATTTGTAGTAATCTTTTCCATCTTGAATTATTTTATCTAAGGCTTTTTCCAATTTAAATTTTCTGATAACTTTTTGATAAGCTTCAATTATTTTATCTGGAGTTAATATTAATCCATTTTTGCTATAACGTCTAACATCCTTATGCACAGAGTTATAGGTTATTATTCTGACCCTTAATATTTTACCGCGGTCGTTATAACAAAGAGGACAGACTACTTTATGAGAATGCATAATAGATTGAAATAACTTACCACATCTTTTACAATAACGGTACTTCATTTTGGAATGCTTCCATTTATTAATTGATTGCAAAGTGATTGAATTGGTAATGAGACAATATGCGTTTCATTATACAAAACTATATTCCCCGTCTTTGTTTGTTCCCTTGCTATATTTAATACTGTCTGATTTGGAGATTCACAAACCGGGCAAGTTGTCGTAGTACATGTAGGACACGAAGGACATTGTGATAATCCCACTTTGATTCCTTGTTTAACTCCTGTATCTATTCCAGAAACATAAGATGCATTTATTAACTTAACGCTTTCTTGATATCCTCGAAGAAGAACAAGAACTAAAATTATTAATATAACCAAGAAGAAAAATGAAATAAATTTCCAGTAATTCCTCTTTCTAGTTACCTCTTCTCTATTAAACTCTACCATCTTGTGTAATCAAGAAATGGCAGTATAAAAAGATTCCTGCACACCACAATAATCTTTAAAAACAGTACCTCTTTGAGTCTATTATAATGGTAGACCATCAAAAAAAAGGTAAAGCTAATCGTGCGAGCGGCAGGCGATTTGAGGAAAAGACAAGAGAGTTCTTGGAAAAACAAGGTCTTGTTGTTGGGCGCTGGACAAATAACTTAGTTCTTGAAAATGGAGAATATAAGATAGTTCCATCAAAACCATTAATGAAGTTTAATCCATTTACAAAAGTTATGCAAATATTGAATACTAATACAGGATTCCCAGATTATTTTGCTTTCCTCCCTGGAAAGGAAACAGAGATTATAGGATATGAATCAAAGAAAGGAAAGTATCTAGACAAAGAAGAGAAAGCCAAATGTGCTTGGTATCTCAAGAACTTAATATTCTCAAGGATATTTATAATGTATCCTGGGGAGAAAAGAGGTACTGTAGAAACTTGGGAATTTAAAGAAGAAGAGAGTGGGGCATCCACAGCGTAAGTCTAAGTTACTTCTTTTATACAAGAAATGCTTTTATAGTTATCTGTTCTCAAACGCAATATTTATAAAGTATACTTTATTGAATAAACTATGAATCAATATAACGTAACTACCGGAACAGGAACGGGCAACTAAGCCCTTTCATTGTAGTGATTACGTTGATTCAATAATTCTTTTTATAATGCCACTATAGCTCAAAGGTCAGAGCGATTGGTCTGTAAAATTCTCAGAACCCCAATGGATTTCGGTTCGATTCCGAATAGTGGCTTACGCGGGATTCGTTCAACAGTTAGGATTCCTGTCTTCCAAACAGGAGATGGGGTTGCAACTACCCTATCCTGCATTGCCCTTTCCTCAGGAGCTTGAATAAAGTTGAGGATAAATCAAGCGACTTACAACGAAGGGCGGCGAGTTTCCTAGAGGAGATGGTCGGTGATGTCACGCGCATATGAGAATAATTTGGTTATCAAATTGTTCTTACATCTCCTTTTAGGGAATTCTAAATCCTAAATCAATATCCTTGAGGCATTTTAATACCTTTTTGCCTCATTTCCCAATGAATTATTCTATGGCAATTGGCACAAACTAATTGACACTTTTTTATTTCCTTTAATATAAATTTCCATCCCTTCTTATTTCTTAATTTTCCCCAAGAAGATTCTTTATTTGAATTAGGATGATGAAATTCAAAGACAATATAATTTCCATTAAACCCACACCTAATACATTTTCCTCCGAGGATTTTAATGGCTTCTTTTTTATGTCTAATTACTATTTCATTTGTTTTTTTATTAAAACATTTTTTGCAATTTAAAGTTCTTATCTTATATGTATTTTTTTTTGTTAATAAGATACCACATCCTTTACAAATACGCATTCTTTTACCTTTAAATTTAAAGTTTAATTGGGTAGTATTATGTAATCCAAATCCTGAACAGTTTAAACAGTATTTCCTATTCTTAAGATTTCTAATTTTTCCGTTTAATTTAAGTCTATTAGGAAATTTTTTTCCGCATAATTTACAAATTGGCATAGACTTATGTAGCTTAATAAGTATTTAAATTTAACTATTTTTAAGCCACATAGAAGAGGAGGGATTTGAACCCTCGATTCTCCGCTGTATAAGAACGGTGCTTTTAACCAAACTTAGCTACTCTTCTATTAATGGGGAAGTTGCGAATTGCACACAAATTTCTTGGTCTGGAGCCAAGTGTATTAACTATTATACGACATCCCCTTAGTGGGATATGGAGGAATCGGACCTCCGTCCCGTGAGCCCAGGTCACGAATTCTAAACCATTAAACTAATATCCCGATGAGCTCGATAGGACTCGAACCTATAAATTTCTACCGTATCAGAGTAGGGCCTTACCAATTTGGCCACGAGCTCATAGCGGGCCTAAAAAGATTCGAACTTTTATCGGAAGGTTAGAAACCTTCTACTCTGTCCATTGAGCTATAGGCCCATGGTCGTGGAGAGATTCGAACTCTCAACATCTTGATTAAGAGTCAAGTACTCTGGCCATTTGAGCTACACGACCATGACCTCGGAGAGACTCGAACTCTCAACATCTTACTTAAAAGGTAAGTGCGCTAGCCTTTTGCGCCACGAGGTCATACGTCCCCTCGTGGAGTTGAACCACGTCCTCTTGATTAACAGTCAAGTGTCAAACCTCTTAGACCTAGGGGACAAAGAAACCAATCATGGCGACCCAAACGGCTTATCTTAAGAAGACCATGATTGGTGGATGAGTGTAACCCGAGTCGCACGGGTATCTTCTCCGCGTAAAGGAGATATTCTAACTGTTGGACTATACACTCATAGAACATTATGGACCCGTTGAGAATTGAACTCAAATCGCTTCGTTGCAAACGAAGAATAATAAACCTTTATACGACGGGCCCGTATCCTATAATTTTTACGGGCCAATTATTCTTTCTATTATTATTGTTGTTGGCTACCGCTACAAAACTAGAATTCAATTGCTTGTGTTCTGTAGCGTAAAACATATTAGAATAATCAAGAAAAGGTCTTATTTAAATTTTTCGTTTAACCTTTTTATCTTGCGGATTATGCCTATTACTTTATTTCTTTTATCTATAATGGGTTTTCTGCATTTTTTGCAAATGCACATGATTCCATATCTATGAGTTTTATCTTTATTAAAATCATTCTTCGGTAAATATTGATTACATTTAGAACAATGATACAAATCTCCCTTCCTTGCAGGAACTCTTTTGCATATATGCTCTCCATCGCGAGAAATAAATGTTTTACAAATCTTACATTTCTTTTTATATCTATAGTTATAAGGTTTATCTTTGTGTTTAATCCACTGCATGATAGCAGTATGTGAAACTTTAACATGAGTCTTCTTGTATACTTCTTTCATTATTTGTCTCAATGACTTCTTTTCTTGATGAAGTTTCAAAGCAAGTTCTCTTACCTTCTTTGGATAACGCATCCTAAAATTACTGCTCATTGAAAATACTTTATCACAATCTTTGCAATGATACTTCTGCACATCTCCAAATAAGTTCTTTCTCCATCCTTGCTTTTTTACATTTAAAGATTTACAGTATTTACAGCGCATTGTATTATCCTATCAACTACAAAGAAGTTTACAAAAAGAGGTAAGTGAATAAAGATAGATTGTGAAGTATGTTTCAAAGACTCAAAATATACATCATTGCAATACCATTCCCCAATATTCTCTTTAGCATTAGGCATAAAATGTCTCTTAATTTGCTTGGCTAAAAAAGAATCAAGTTGTATTCCTTCTTTTGCACAAGTTGTTTCTATCCTTAACTTTGCAGCATTATAATCTTGCCCTAATCCAATAATTAAATCAGGTTGATATTGTTGAATCTTCTTCTTTAAAAGCATAAGACAAGAATCATTCACAGGAAGAATTAATATCTCAAAGTTATATTTTCTTTTGAGTTTAATTGCAACTTGTTCACTTTCATTTCTTTGAAGAATAAATCCTGTAATTCCAAATGGTTTAAAACCGACCACAAGTACTTTTTTCATTTTTCATAGTCAAGACTAATTAATCATTCTGCTTTATAAAGATATCTAATTTAATCGTCGACTTCTTCTTTGATTACTCTATCAACAATTCCAAGATGGTACGCTTCTGATTTGCATATTGGACATTCTTCAAACTTCTTTAAAGCAATCTCTTTATGCCAAGTAGATTCGCAAATCCTTCTAGAAATATGCTGAACCCAAACAAATCTCTTCTTCTTTAACATAGTAACCTCCTGTTATTAGTACTATTCAGTTACTTTGTTTGTTCTTTGTTTGAGCTCTAAAAATAACCTTTTTTGAATCTATAATTCTAACAGACTTATGATTTTTAAATTCGTTAAGAGCTGCTTCATGAGCTGTGTTTATCTTATGCCCAGAAGTTGCTACGCAATCTTTTAAGACAACTGGCTCATAGTTCCTGCTTAATAGAGCGTAGACTCCTTTCTTGACACAGCCATCTGTTGTAAACCCTCCTACCAGCACCAATTCTGTTTCCCTCAGCCAATCGGCCAATCCATTCTCCTTTTCTTCGTATAAAAAAGTCTCCTGCGTATCTTTCCTGAAAATTGGCTCTCCAGATTCGGGCATATCCCTATAAATTTTAATGCGCCACTCGGCATCTTCCAGTTCTGGGTCGATAGTCAGCCATTTATCAGAGATGCCTGAGTAAGAATACTGCCCTTTGTGGTAGACTGACTGGATAAAACCTACTGGCAGCCCATAGCTCCTTGCCCTCTCTAAAAAAGGGAGCAGGCCTTCTTCAACAGCTTGCTGGATGGGCTTAACGTCTCTTTTCTTTCCAGGCGCATACTCGCTAACTGCATAAGCAGAATTATCCTCGCATACATCGTTTTGGGCATCTATCACTAAAAGCCTTGCTTTAGATGTTATTTTAAGTGTTGAAAGGTTAACCATTCTATGCAACAGAGCTCCTTATGAAATAATCAAGATTTGTTATTTTATAAAGTTAACGGCACTAGGGAGACTTGCACTCCCGCATCCTTTCGGAAACATCGTTTAGCAAACGAGTACTATTGCTGCTTTAGTTATAGTGCCAATGCTTTTGGCGAGATTCGCACTCGCGTCTCCTAGTTGAAGGCCAGGTTATCCTTGGCTGCTAGACGACAAAAGCATATTGTGGCGGGAGAGAGTTTGGTAGGTTGCCACCCTATCATACTCCTCTCTCCCTTTAACCGTGGCTTTTGTATGACTATGAACGCTGGCAAAGGCCGGAATGGGATTTGAACCCATGCATGGTCGTTCTGCAAACGACTGCGTTAAACCACTTCGCCATCCGGTCAAATGGCGGATGAAGGTAACGCTCCTTCTTAGCCACTAAGGCCTGGATTTCTTCTTCTTTAACTTAAGTCCAGTCTATTTTCTTATCTAGCAATCCGCCGTATGGGGATAATAGGTAACGCTCCTATTTAGCCACTAAGGCACGGTTTTTAGCAATTGTTTCTAAGACCGTTGTGTTTTCTTATCCACCATATCCCCAAATTTACCGGGATTCC
>Ga0172365_10001936_pt1 | contig 15029 bp, 12 predicted proteins | sample LakKivSesite48cm_FD_114535 | JGI IMG/M metagenome (GOLD analysis project Ga0172365, IMG submission 114535) | Sediment microbial communities from Lake Kivu, Rwanda - Sediment site 48cm | ecosystem: Environmental > Aquatic > Freshwater > Lake > Sediment | place: Rwanda: Western Province, Lake...
ATTATGGAGATACAAATGCTTAAGCGAAGGTATCTTTCAGTGCTTGTGGCACTTTTTCTCTGTTTTCTGCCAGCTTGGGCCCAACAATTCGCCCCCGAAACGTCTATTGGTCCAGCTATTTCTGCTAATGCAACGGCGAAAACCGAATCTCTTGTTTCGGCATCTGTTGCCCAAGAATTCTACGAGATTGCCTCTGAACTGGCTGATTCCAACGATATTACCGGTCCACAAGCCCAACAAGCGTTAGTGTTTTTGACCGCTGCCAGGAATTTGGATAGTGCTGCCAGCTACGTCCAGCCTTTAATGATCAAGCTTGCGTGCAGACACTTAGGCTGGGATTACTCCCCGCAAGTTTATCGCTGGCTTGCGAATTACGTTGATGAATATGCCGACCTCGAAGTGGCAAAAGAAGCAATTAGTTATTTGCTGGACCAATTAAATACTCGCGAGCAGCGGGAGCAATTCCTTGTCCAAATGCTTAAGGATTTCGGCGAGAAAAATAATGTGGTTGCCTCCGAGCTTGCCACGCTACTGGGCTTATTGATGGCAGAAAAAGGCGATTCCCAGTCCGCCCAGCGATATCTGATTCAAGCCTATAGCATGAACAGTTATAACAGGCTCGCTTTTGCCAAGTTAGCTGAGCTTGTGCCGGAACGGATCAGCCCGGCAATGTACCTTGACCACCTCAGATTAGTATTGCGCGAAAACCCGCTGGATATAGATGCCGCACTTGCTTTTGCACAATACGCAGAACAGCTACAACTGTACGAGGTAGCGGCCGGTGGCTATCAATACTGTGTTGATTTGTTCGGCTATCTATATCCTGCCGAGCCGTTGCCGGTTCGAATCTATCTGCCCTGGGCTATCAGCAACTACAACACTCAGCGGAACAAGCATAAGTGCCAGAAGATTGCCCAGGCTATTCGCCAAAGCGGTCGCTTTGACATTCTTCTGGAAGCCATTGCCGGCCGAGCAGCGGCGAAAACCGGCGACGTAAATGAGGCGAACAATATATTCCATGCCGCAGAAGAAAAAGCGCAACAACTGCTTGAGCAGGGTCCCCCGCCAGGCCAAGTCCCCCGTGTCCGTACCGGCCAAAGATCTGAGCAGCAAATTGGCGCAAAGCAGTTTGCCTGGTTCTATTGTTTTGCTCGGCCCGATGCAGCCAAGGCACTGGACTGGTCCAACAAAGCGTACTCAACCGATCCAAATTCCGCTACGGCAGCGGCTCTTTTGGGTTATGCGCTGGTCGTTAATCAGCAGATAGAATGGGCCAAGCCGCTTATCGACAATTATGAACGCAATCAAATTTCAAGCTTGGCTCTGGCTCAGATTCAACAGGCTCAAGGAAAAAAGGACTCGGCAATTGAAACTCTCAAGGCTGCAATTGCCAAAGACCCCGGCTCTTTGGCAGCGGAACGGGCAAAGGAGATCCTGAAAGAGCTGGGCAGCGAGTACATCCCGCCAGTGGCACCCGATGTCATCCTTTCTGCTCTGGAGAAACGTTTCGGCCAGACACTTATCCCAGAATTCGTTAGCCCGGAGAAGATGCTCTCGGTGCAGTTCAGCATCCGGGGCGATGAGTTTTCATACGGCAGCACGTTCGGCGGTACCGTAGCCATCACGAACAATTCCGATGAGCCGCTGGTAATCAGCGATGACGGCTTGTTCAAGGGCAATATAAGAATCGACGCAAACGTCACGGGCGATCTTATGAAGAGTATCCCGAACCTGGTGTCTCGTAAGATCCGCACAGCTATGCTTCTGGAGCCTGGCCAGGGAATGCTTACCTCTGTGCGACTGGTCACAGGCGAGCTCAAACAAATACTGATGACGTATCCACAGGCTACGCTGGACGTGGAGTTTACGCTCTATATTGACCCTGTTACTACCGGCCAAGGCAAAGTAACCAACAGACTGGCTGACCTAAAGCCGGCCACCGTCGTCGTAAAGCGGCCGGGCATCGAGCTGACCAGCAAGTATCTGCGGAGCCAATTCAACTCAATCTCAGCGGGCCAGGCCGGACAAAAAATCAAGACCGCACAGCTTTTTATTGGCCTGATGAAGGAGCAGCACGCTATGGCGGAGCATGGTGCGCTGTACAAATTCAAATATGCCGACTGGATGCCGGCACTGCTGAAGTCTGCGCTGCTGCAGGAGTCCGGGCTGTTGCTTAGTCCCATCAATGACGACTGGACGGTTAAGGTCTATACTATGGCGGAGATGCTCTCTTTGCCGCTCGACCATGAGCTAATAAGTACTGTGGCAAAGAACCTGAACAATCCCAAATGGCCTGTTCGCATGATGGCTGTTTATCTGCTGGCCAACAGCCCCGATGGAAGCGGATTTGACAGGGTGCTGGACTGGGCAGCGAAGAACGACTCAAGCAGATCGGTTCGGGATATGGCAGCCGCCTTAATCGCTGCCAGCCAGGCGGCTCCGCAATTAGAGCCAGCTACTCGGGCTCAGCCAAGCCAAACGGATGAGCTGCGGCTGGTTAACAAAGAGCAGTAAAATAGGCTGGTTTTGCCTGCCTCCATCCGAATTTCACAAGATTTGGCTTGTAATATCACCGCAGTTTTGTAACATTTCGTACTCTACTGTCATGAAGAGAATTTTGCAGGCCCCATCGTCTAGGTAGGTCTAGGACACCGGGTTTTCAACCCGGCAACAGGGGTTCGAATCCCCTTGGGGCTATTCGATTTTAAGATTAAATATCAAAAATCAAAATCGTGGAGTTGCCGCACTGCGGCAACGAATTCCTTGATTTTGATATTTGCATTTTGATTTTTGATTTACTACACGTTCAAGCCGGATACTACAGCGTCAAATACCATCACTTCTTCAACAACTCCCTGGACAACACAGGTATATTTTCTCCGCTTGAATTGGGTAATATGACCCAGCAGATACAATCTGTGCCCCGGCTCGACAACAGAACGGAATTTTGCCGAATCTATGCCTGCAAAACCGATAAAGCCCTTCACACCATAAACCTGTTTCACAAAAAAACTGGATAATTGCGCCGCTGCCTCAATCATTATCACGCCCGGCATCAGCGGTCTTCCAGGAATGTGGCCACGAATCCAGAACTCGCTCTCAGTTACATCCTTGTAACCCAAAATCAGGAATTTTTCCTTGTCGTACCATAGAATTCCATCGATCTGCTGCATCTCAAAGCGCTGTGGATTTACTCTGCCAATCGCCTCCCTGTCAAAGATTGGTTTACCGATTAGGTCTATCTGTGATAGGTCAAAAAGTAATGGTGGTGGCATGGCTTACCCCAATATAGCAGGTTTCTACCCACCTGAGCAATTATGGCTGCCGGTCTCGACATGCCAACAAACCCCAAGCAGGCCGAGATGAACACAATAAAAATGACTTTTGTGATTACCGGCCTACCGTTCAGGCCCAAATAAACCACACTGGCAATCCCTGGGCAGCCAGAGATCCAGATTGATAGAAGGGCCTGGATACCGTATTCCCGATAAATCGGGACGGAATAACAACCCTTCAAATCACGTGCGGCAGATCGCTAACCTACGGGGTAGATCTGATTTCCAGTATGCGGCTGCGAACGGTTTGAGCGGATTGCTTGATTTTCTGCATTTGCTTGCGGACTCGCGTCCCTGCCGCTTTATTTCCGCCCTCGGCCTTGCTTATGTCGGCCTCAATTTCAGCTACCAGCACCTTAAGCTCTTCGTACTCTTGCATCCAAATAATCCTCCACTTAGTGGCTTAGAATTGTCAGAAACTTAACGACCCGCAATTGCCTTGTCAAAGAAAAATGCTCTTTTTTTGCAAAAAACAGCTATTTGTTTTGGCCTGGGCAGTTAGCAAGTAAGTTTTAGTGTTAGTTCTGCGATTCTCTGGCCCCGGCGTGCGCATTGCTTCTTGACCCTTTCATCGGGTTTACCGATGGAAACTGGCCCGTAATGGTCACCCTGCGGGTCGCCCTGGACCACCATGCCGGCTATAAGCATAGCCTCTATTATGCCCATAATGGTGGTTTCGTTGCCGCCGCCAATATTTGCTGCGCTTGAAAAAGATCCGCCGACCTTGCCATTTAGGTCACCGTGCCTGCTTACCAGGTCATCTATTAGTTTTTTTATAGGACTTGCCATCTGCCCGTAGTAGGTTGGCGAGCCGATAACTATTGCGTCGCAGGCAGGCAGGTCGTCAGCCTTTACCTTCTCCACCGACTTGCAGTCGGTTTTTAGGCCAGCATCGTTCATCGCTTTAGCGATTATCTCCGCCATCTCTTTTGTGTTACCGCTCCTTGAATAATAGACCACTATTGCCTTTGCCATTTTTGATCCTTTCTGTATAAATGATGGAAGAAAACCCCGCAATAAATTGCGGGGCTAAATACTCTGTTTAGTCGCCGCCGGAGCGGCGACGGGAAAAATTATTTTCGCAGGTAAGTAAGCTTTTCCGGCAGAAGGACATTGTTGCCGAAGTTATCCTCGCCGTAGCCAGATTCTGCTAACAACCCGATGTCAGCCAGCACCCGCTTATCGCCGACAAATGTTACCGTCAGCTCAACTTGGATGTCGATTTTGCCCATCGCCAATAGTTGGACCGTCGCGTCGGTAATCTGTTCCAGCAATGGACCAGGCTTGCCGACAAGCTCCTCCGGTATCTGCAAAGGCTGTTCATACAGAACTAATTCGCCTTGCTCAACCAATTTCGTCACAACATTTCTAACAATCGCGCTTATGTCATCGGCACCGACCTGCTTCTGGACCAGACCGAGACGAACGACCTCGGCAGCCAGTCGCCGCCGTTTTTTGGCGTTTATTTTTTCGTTGGCACGGAACAAGTCCAATGCTGAACTGGCATCGTAGGTCTCTTCATCCATTTGCATGCTCACTTTGCTTCCATAATGATGAACAATCTTGGCGATCAGCGTGGCTGGGCGAACATGAAAACCCCGGTACGAAGGTATGGGCACTTCGACCCGCCCAACCTCAGCGTATCGCTTGAGCATTTGCCGGCACAGATTCTCGGCACAGCCGATATACAAGCTGATATAGGCAACAGAGTATTTCATAAGCACGCCCAACAGGGCCTCAGGCCGGACCAGAGGTTCTTGCACAGCCACTATATCGCAAAGCTGCTTGTTGACATGGCGCTCGTAGTAGTGAGCGAACAAGGTAGACGTTTTGAGCAGATGAAAAACAACGCTTATGTGCCCTCGCAGAACCAACAAATCTGCATCCAAGCTTTCAGCTTCCGTGCCTGAGACATGCGTGTCATACAGCGACTGAAGGCTGTGAAATCGAAGCTCCAGACTTCGCAGACTTTCCTCGGTCACTGATTGCGCCAGATAGCGGTTATATTCTTCGGGCGTGGCGCCGCAGGCGGCTCGAACATCTTTACTTTCAGCGGCGAGGTTCAAAAAAGCGGTGGCCAAGAGAGTTACTATTTCCGAGACCGTCTCGGGCCTGTGTGCTCGACAGTTGCGCGGCAATCGACCGGCGGGAAGCTCTTCGCAGAATGATTGCTGCGTCAGACTTTCTGATGGGACGGGCAGGCCAAGCTCACTGGCTAATGCAAGTATTTGGCGGGCTGCTCGCATAAGCACCCCTCCGGTAAACTCCAGCGTCTCCTGGGTGGCTTTAGCAAAGTCACGTTCAATCGGCAAAAGACGATAGGCCGGTAATGCGTGCTGAATATGGAGCAGCTCGTAGCTGACGTCGGAAAAAAGCTTGATCGCCGCAGTCAATGACCTGAACAAGCACCACTGGCAATTGTTGCGCGCGTCATAGGCATCCAGCAGTTCCTCAAGCTGCATGGATTGCGAAAGAAACTCACCAAGGAACGGACGTATGAGAAATTCATTGCTCGATCGGCACCGTGATAGATAGTCTGCCAGAGCTAACAATTTGTGGGCACGTTCCGCGATTAGTTGGTCAAAACATTTGTTAGATACTGTAACCACACTCATCTAATCAGCTCCGGCTCTTCTTGCTGATGCTAAGCGAGGCCCGGCTTAGGAAGGCCGATCAGCCTTGATCGGCCTTTTTCTTCAGGGGGACCACTTCCGGCTTGCTAAAACCATCGGGAATCGTAAGCTCGAAGAGCTTGTTATCTACTTTCTGATCGACTTTCGGCTTGAGTAATTTTATCTCGTAAACATCTGAAAACGGCGGCTCCGGTTCGGTCGTGACGGCAAGTACTTTTGCCGGCAGAGTCAATTTCCTGTCGATCCAGAAGTCGATAGAGCTATACCGATCCTTATAAGTAGAAGCGGGCCTGGTTTTCAACTGAAGATGAATCAAATTCTTCTCTTCGTCCTTTGTCGGCTCAACAAGTTTGATCTCGAAATGTTTTTTCAAGTCTTCTATTTTTGTAAAGCCGATCATCGGCAGATTCTTACTTGCCATCTCAAAGACATCTGCGGGCTTGTTCGGCTCAACCAATTGATACATCTTAGACTGCTTAGTTTGGTGGTCGATATACATAAGCCAGACGCCATCGAAGATAAAGTGCTCGACGTACTGCTGCTCTTTCTCCTGGTCTTGTTTGAGTGTTTGGAAATTCACCCTCAGCTTCGACCGCTGGCCAAACTTTGCATAGTAAAAAACTCCTTTGCGGAGAGATTCTGATTCGAGTAAGGGCTGCTTGTATCGATATTCAACGTCCGCCTGATAGGATTGTACCTTTGCCATTCTTTGTCTGAGCTGCTCTAAGACGACATCGACTGAATTGACATCCGTATCTTTTGCCTGGCAGCTAGTTGAGCTTTCCGCATCTTTGCCGGCCAAACAGACGCCACTGGTTAATAATAGAATAATACTGAGCTCGAATACTATCTTTCTACTCATAATCAGCCTTCTTTCCGCTACACATTGTCAGCTAAATGCTACTTTCTATCTTGAACGATTTGAAGTACCTGCTTTACGTTTTGAATCGTAAAATCCGCGTGCTTGGCGAACTCGTCAGCCCTTTCGTGATTGGCCAGCAGAACTGCCACCGCCCCTGCTGCTTTTGCAGAGAGCAGGTCGAAAAGATAATCGCCCACAACGAGGGTCTGCTCCGGCTTCACACCGAATTGCCGGCACAAGCACAACACACCGAAGGCATCAGGCTTGACCGGCCCATCGTTTCTGTCGACGATGGCATCGAATTTCAAATTGTGCTTGACGGCGATAGCTTCGGCATTGCTTCGCCTGTTACGCGTCAGTATCCCGATACAGATGCCCGCCTGACGAAGAGCAGAAAGCGTCTGCTTGGCACCGGGGTTGAGCTTAGATTCCTTAACTGCCTTCTGCTCGTGATAATGGAGAATCTTCTCTGCCCGTTGCCGCTGCTGCGGAGTCATTTTTTGCATCGATTCCAGAACAGGGCCTGAATTTTTGTCCAGCCCCATCTCTTTGCGAATGGCATCAAAGTCAAAGTATGGCTTGGTTATTGTACCATCCAGATCGAATAATACAGCCTTGACTGACATATCCGACACAAATTCAAAAATTAAAAATAAAAAATCAAAATTGCGGAATCCCGATAAACCGGGATGATTTCCTTTCCCGACCTGTCGGGATTGCATTTTGATTTTTGATTTCAACGTGTGCTCATTTAGCCTTTTTCCGAAGTAGTTCTATGAAGTATCGGCCAGCCTGACTCAAAATCCTGCCTTTGCGGACTATTATAGCCGTAGGCCTGAAAAAATTCTCATTCGAGAAGGGTATCGCCCTTATCGTGCCGCTGCCTACTTCTTGAAGTATAGCAGTCTGCGGCAATATGCTTATCCCTGAGTTTATCTCTACCGCCCGCTTGATGGTTTCGATGTTATCAAATTCCATCACCGGACGAACCGCAACATTATAACGCACCAGGATGTTATCAATCCACTCGCGCGTAGGCACATTCTTTTCAAAGGCAATAAACCTTTCAAACTGCAATTTATGAATATCAACCTGCGACTCGTGCGACAGGAGATGTTTGGGGCTGCATGCCAGAACCAGCGGCTCATTCTCAAACTCATACACCTCAAGTCTTTTGTCGCGTTTCGGCACCGCCACCAGGCCTATGTCGATATCTCCGCTCAAAACCAGTTCGTAGATTCTCTCGGCACTAAAGTACTCGATATGGACATTGACGTTAGGATAGCTGACCATAAACGTCTTGACATAGTCCGGCAGGGTGTGCATGCCGACGCTGAAGATTGCCGCTACATTTATCCTGTTGCTGGCTGATGACTTCACGGCGTTCAGCTCACTTTTGAGCTGTTCATATCTATCGAGGATTTCTTTGCAGGCCTTGTACAACACCTCGCCGGTGCTGGTAAGCTCCAAAGGTCTTTTTTTTCTATCCAGCAGTTGGCACTTCAGAGAAAGTTCAAGTTGAGCAAGCTGCTGTGAGACCGCTGATTGACTTAGAAGGTGCTTCTCTGCGGTCTTCGAGAAGCTTCGCAGGTCAGCCAAATCACAGAACATCTTCAGCGTTTCGATTTGCATTATTAGCTCTTCTAATAATTTGTATCAATAAAATTGTTATGTCTTTAAGCTGTTAGAGTTTATACTATTAGACCTACTAATGAAAAACAAGTTCAATCTTCATTTAGGAGCAGAATTATGAATTTACAGCAACCCAACGCCAACGAAGTTACACAGACTTCGAACCGTTCAAGAAGTGTCTCGCCCGTTTCAGGTATTTGCACTCGCTGTATCGATGGCTGTCGAGGTAATTGTGAGATATTCAAGTCCTCATTTCGGGGCAGGGAAATGCTCTATCCTGGCCCATTTGGAACGCTGACGGCTGGCGGCGATAAGAACTACCCCATCGACTACTCACATCTGAACATCCAGGGCTATGCTCTTGGTGCCAAGGGTCTGCCAGACGGACAGGTCGGTAATCCGGACAATACTCTCTTTACTATGGTGAATACGGAAACCGAATACGGCTGCAAGCACAAAGTTAAGATGCGTACGCCCATTTTTACCGGTGCTTTGGGTTCAACCGACATTGCCCGCAAGAACTGGGAGCACTTTGCAGTTGGTGCTGCAATTTCCGGTATAACAATAGTTTGCGGTGAAAACGTTTGTGGTATAGACCCTGGGTTGGAGCTTGATTCAGAAGGCAAAATTAAAAATGCCCCGAATATGGCCCAGCGTGTCGAGCAGTATCTCAGGTGGAGTGAAGGCTATGGCGATATGATTGTGCAGATGAACGTGGAGGATACGCGTCTGGGTGTCGCTGAATATGTTATTGAAAAACTGGCTGTCAAGAGTATCGAACTTAAATGGGGTCAGGGTGCTAAGTGCATTGGCGGAGAGATTCAGGTTGATTCACTTGAACGCGCACTTGAATTGCAGAAAAGGGGCTATCTGGTTACTCCTGACCCATCCATCGAGGCCCACCAAAAGGCCTTCCAGGACGGAGCCTTGAAACATTTTGAAAGACACTCACGCCTTGGTTTTGTGGACCAGGAGGGCTTCATGAAAGAGGTCGAACGCGTCCGCAAACTCGGTGCCAAGCGTGTAACGCTAAAGACCGGCGCCTACCCTATGCGCGAACTGGCGATGGCAATTAAGTGGTCATCGGATGCCAAGCTGGATCTTCTGACTGTTGACGGAGCTCCGGGCGGCACCGGAATGAGCCCCTGGCGGATGATGGAGGAATGGGGCATCCCAACCTTCTATTTGCAGGCAATGACTTATGACCTATGCAAAAAGCTCGCAGCTAAGTACGCTTTTGTACCGGATATCGCTATTGCAGGCGGATTTAGCACCGAAGACCATATCTTTAAGGCTCTGGCCATGGGTGCTCCATTCGTGAAAGCAGTCTGCATGGGCCGGGCGCTTATGATTCCTGGCATGGTCGGCAAGAATATCGGATTATGGTTGCAGGAGGGTGCAAATGCTCTGCCAAAAACAGTCAGTGATTTCGGCTCGACCGTCGAAGAGATATTTGTTTGCTACGAAGACCTCGTTGCCAAGTATGGCAAAGACACTGTCAAGGAAATGCCGCTGGGAGCCGTCGGACTTTATACCTTTGTCGATAAGCTCAGAGTCGGGCTGCAACAGCTAATGGCTGGCAGTAGGAACTTCAAGATTTCAACAATCAGCAGGGATGACTTAATGGCACTAACCCCCGAGGCAGCCCAGGTATCCGGCATAGCCTATTTGATGGATGCATACAGAGAAGAAGCTGAAAAGATTATAAACGCCTGATTTAGATTTCTCACGGAGGGCTACAGAACCTCGGTGCTCGGCGTAGATTCTCGGGAGAACGAACCCTGTAGATATGTGACGAGGTTGATCTTGCGGTTTTTCAGGCCCAGCTTACGTCGTATGTTCTCTCGATGTCGCTGGACCGTTGCCGGAGAGATGGACCGCAACTGTGCGATTTCCTTATTCGACAGCCCATTGCGGATCATTGTGCTGATTGCAATCTCGACTGGCGTCAACTGCATATGATCTCTGGATATCTGCGTCAGAAATGACGAGGCGATGTCCTGGAGGTTCTGCCGTAGCAGTGTCACGTAGGACCGCTGAGGTCCTCTCAATTCGAGCTCCAATTCAAAGACGATGGGCATAATTATCTTCTGAATGTTGGCAAGAATGGACGCTTTGATCTCCTGTTTATCCTCCTCAAGCCGGCAGAGGACTGCACGCAGTGCTGTGTTTGCCTCTTGTAGTGACTTGTGTTCCCTCTGTACGGCTTTGTGCGCTGCACGCAGGTCGGCCTCGGCCTTCATGTGCATCAAAACGCTGCCGACCCGCTCAGCCACTGCACGAATCAGAGCATATTCTTCCTTCAGAAACGGGCCCTCAGCGGCAGTAGGGATAACTTTCCTGTAGAACACTTCCACAATGCCTATAGGCTTGCCGTCGGCAAATACGTCTGCCGCCATTCGCCATTTGCTTTCTTTGAATCCTGCTGTCACATACTCTCTGTCACCGTAAACGATTCGCGCACATGCATGCTCAGGAAATTGCCAGCTTCCAGGCAGGCAATCGGCCACGCTCTGCAGGAACCGCTCTGCAGAATGAAAGTGGGACTCAGCAAGTGTGGATATCGTATAGAGGCAGTTCAATTCTTTCACACGCTCTCGCAAAGCCCACTCAAGTTCCGAAGGTGGCTGGCCCGAAGCGTTAGCGCTGCCCAATTCTGCCATACGCCTACGGAGAGCATCTACCTCCTCTAAAAGTTCAGCACGAGTAGGCTTCTCAGCCATCTATTTCACCCATACAACACATATTGATTTGGAGCCCTAAACATCTAATGAGAATATTATAGCCGCAAATCCCCGATACATCAAGATTTTTTCCCTGCGGCAGGCTGAGATATAACTATTTGAGTCAAAATGCGTTACATGCTTACTTATCCTGACACGAGTCAGCGTTGATGGCAAAATCCCACAAGTGTTGTGTGTGATTCATAGGCATTATGTGTAGCTAAACATCCATAGAAAACGTGCAGTTTATGTGCGGGATATATTCAGCTTCAGGCGCATGCATAATCTGCTAAAGTAAAGACGCTATACAAGAATCGAGGGTGGTTGCCACCCTACTATCTGCCGTCTCCGATGTGGTTGCCATTAGATGAGAATGGGAGTGTCGTGATAAATGAACCAGAGAGAAAAAACACCTGACGTGGATGGATCGAATAGTGAGGAACCAGCGATTGTACCCTTCACACCCATGACGGATCTCGAGCATCTTTTGAAAGTAGCTGGTTCGGTCACTGAGGATGCAAACAAAGTTTGGGCTGAAATTTGGGGGGAATTCAAACGAGTTGTTAGCTCCTCAGGCATGATTCTCGCCGAAGCGAAGAACGGATTTGTCCCTTCTTGTGGATGGCCTGAGTTTTTAGAAAAATTCTGGTTGCTGAAGCACTACTTGGATTCTGTTCGGCGAATCTGTGACAAAAAACATTAGCTTCCGTTGGCAAGGCCGAAGCAGCCGACGCAATAGTGAGTGGAACCTGCAACAGATTGCTTGCCTGCAGAATGTCCCGAGAGGTTTGCTTATGATACCAAGCGATGTTATCGAAACCGTTTATGAACAAGTTTTGAAACGCAATCCAGGTGAGGTAGAGTTTCACCAGGCGGTAAAAGAAGTGCTTGATTGTTTGGGACCGGTCCTGGATAAGCATCCAGAATACGTCAAGGCCAAAATCCTTGATCGCCTCGTTGAGCCGGAAAGGCAGGTCATCTTCCGGGTGCCCTGGCAGGACGATAAGGCCAATTTCCAGGTGAACCGCGGCTTCCGGGTCGAGTTCAACAGTGCCCTCGGCCCATATAAGGGCGGCATCCGTTTGCATCCGACCGTATATCTGGGCATAATCAAATTCCTCGGTTTTGAGCAGATATTGAAGAACTCGCTAACCGGCCTGATGATGGGCGGCGGCAAAGGTGGGGCCGATTTTGACCCTAAAGGAAAAAGCGACTCTGAGGTCATGCGCTTTTGCCAGAGCTTTATGACCGAGCTTTTCCGCCACATCGGACCGGATACCGATGTTCCCGCGGGCGATATCGGAGTCGGGGGACGCGAAATTGGCTTTATGTTCGGACAGTACAAGCGCATCCGCAATGAATTCACCGGCGTTCTTACCGGCAAAGGCCTGGAGTGGGGCGGCTCGCTGGTGCGAACCGAAGCTACCGGCTATGGGCTGGTTTACATAATTGAGCAGGCGCTGAAGGACATCGGACGGAGCCTGGAAGGAATGACCGTTGGCATATCAGGCTCAGGCAACGTCGCTATCTATGCTACCGAAAAGGCGCAGCAGCTCGGCGGCAAAGTCGTCACCATGAGCGACTCTAATGGCTTCATATACGACCCGGACGGTATCAAGCTGGCCACCGTTAAACAGATCAAAGAAGTGGAACGGAAACGCATAAAGGAATATGTCCTGGTCCATAAGAATGCGCAATACACCGAGGGCTGTAGCGGCGTTTGGAATGTCAAATGCGATGTTGCGCTGCCCTGCGCAACACAGAACGAGCTTGACGAGGAATCTGCCAAAACTCTGGCGAAGAACCGCTGTCTGGCGGCGGCAGAAGGCGCAAATATGCCGTGTACACCCGAAGCCGTCAGAGTATTCCACGAAAATAAAGTGCTATTTTTGCCCGGCAAGGCGGCCAATGCCGGCGGCGTAGCCGTCTCAGGCCTTGAGATGGCACAAAACAGTCAGCGTGTGCCCTGGACTTTCGAAAAAGCCGATGGCGAGTTGAAAAACATTATGGTAACAATCTATAAAAACATCAGCCAGGCATCACAGGAATATGGCTGTCCGGGCAATTTCGTTGCCGGGGCGAACATAGGTGGATTTATCAAGGTCGCCAACGCCATGCTGGCTCAGGGTTTGGTGTGATTTCGCATCTCAATAGACATTATGATGGCAGCCTGGGCAAGCACAGGTCTGGAAGGTTTGGATGCGATAATAACCGGTCTGCGTAAGGGCGACAATGTCGTCTGGCAGGTCGATCACGTCGAAGACTATCGCAGTTTTGTTACTCCTTATGTCAGAAAGGCGGTCCAGGACGGCCATAAAGTAGTCTACATGAGATTCGCCGACCATGCACCTCTTGTTGATGACGGCTCCAACATCACCACCTACAATCTCGACGCGGACAGCGGCTTTGAAACGTTTTCCACACAGGTACATAATATAATCTCCAACGAAGGGAAGGGGGTCTTCTACGTTTTCGATTGCCTGTCCGACTTACTGACCGCCTGGGCAACGGACTTGATGATAGGCAACTTTTTCGCTATTACCTGCCCCTACTTGTACGAATTAGACACAATTGCATACTTTGCACTGCTGCGAAACAGCCACTTCTCTAAGACCATCGCCCGAATACGTGAAACTACACAGCTTTTGCTCGACCTATACAATGTCGACGGGAATTTCTGCGTACATCCTTTGAAAGTGTGGCAGCGATATTCCGCAATGATGTTTCTGCCGCACTTATTGAAGGACGACAGATTTGTTCCAATTACCAGCAGCGTCGACGCGGCAAAATTGATTTCTTACATCTCAATAAAAGGTCTTGAGCTTGCTCAGAGAGCCTTAGATTACTGGGACCGTTTGTTTATGCAGGCCGAAGAACTATCACAAACAGCCACAGCCTCTGACCGGGATAAAACGCTGACTATAGATCGACTGTGCAGAATAATGATCGGCCGCGAACAAAGAATTTTATCGCTGGCCCAAAGACACTTTACACTTGAAGACCTTATCAATATCAAAAAACGACTGATTGGCACAGGATTTATCGGCGGCAAAGCCGTTGGTATGCTCCTTGCCAACAAGATTATCTCAACAGATGGGTCGGTTGATTTTATGCGCTACATGGAACCTCATGACTCGTTCTACGTAGGCTCGGATGTCTTCTACACCTACATCGTGGAGAACGGCTGCTGGAAGTTGCGCACGGAGCAAAAGACCAAACAAGGGTATTTCAAGGTCGCCGCCGAGCTAAAGGAAAGACTGCTAAACGGCAAGTTCCCCGACCAGATTCGTGAACAGTTTCAGGAGATGATAGAATATTTCGGTCAGTCACCAATTATTGTTCGCTCCAGCAGTTTGCTCGAGGATGCCTTTGGAAACGCTTTTGCCGGCAAGTATGAAAGTATCTTCTGCGTCAACCAGGGAAGCCCCGAACAGCGCTATGCCCAATTTGAAAATGCCGTGCGTAGAGTATATGCAAGCACCATGAACGAAGGCGCTTTGACGTATCGCCTTCAAAGAGGGCTGGACCAGCAGGATGAGCAGATGGCCCTGCTTATCCAGCGCGTTTCCGGCTCCCATCATAACGGCTATTTCCTGCCGGACCTTGCCGGAGTTGGAGTTTCTCATAATACCTTCGTCTGGAATCCCCAGCTTGATCCAAAAGCTGGAATGCTCCGGCTGGTTCTCGGTCTGGGCACCAGAGCCGTCAACCGCGTTGAGGATGACTATCCCAGAATCGTTGCACTTGATGCGCCTCTGACCAGGCCTCTTGCCGGACTGGACGATATCAGAAAGTACTCGCAAAACCACGTCGACCTGCTTGATATCAGAGAGAATGCGTTGAG
>Ga0172365_10001937_pt1 | contig 15025 bp, 12 predicted proteins | sample LakKivSesite48cm_FD_114535 | JGI IMG/M metagenome (GOLD analysis project Ga0172365, IMG submission 114535) | Sediment microbial communities from Lake Kivu, Rwanda - Sediment site 48cm | ecosystem: Environmental > Aquatic > Freshwater > Lake > Sediment | place: Rwanda: Western Province, Lake...
ACTGATTATAAAAATTTTACCTTATTCTGTATCTTCAAACTCCTTCAATTTTTGAAGCAAATTTTCTACCTTAGAACGAATACGGTCGTGTTTCTCCTTGTACGATTGAATATTGTTTTGCATGTCGCTATAATTCATGGATTCGGATTTTAGCAATGCGATTTTCTTTTCTTTTTCTTCAACGGTTGCTTGAAGTTTTTGGTTCTTTTGACGAAGATCGTGATTTTCTACTTTCAGTTGGTCCATCTTTGATAAAATGGTATTGATCTTTTCTTCTAAAATTTCAAATGACATATCTTCCATGCAAATCTCCTTTTCCTCGGAATCTATTTCAGGAGCGCAAGGACGCATTCAAGGATGCTTTGAGTGTCTTCACTATGGAAGCCATAATCGGATCAATCTCTTTTTCTTTCAGTGTCCGCGATGGGGAGATAAAAGTTAATGAAATCGCAACACTCTTTTTTCCCGAAGGAACTTGTGGTCCCTTATAGAGATCGAAAACTCCTACAGAAACGAGCTTTTTTCCTCCTTTTTTTTGAATATGTTCTTTAATGGTACGGATGGGAATGTTCTCGTCTACGATCAATGCAAGATCACGTTTAATCGAAGGGAATTTTGGGATAGGTGAAAACGTAATCTTGCGAGAACGGGAAGCGTTAAGATCCTGCAGGAAAATTTCAAAAACAAAAACCCTGTCCGTAATATCCCATTGTTCCAGTACAGATTTTTTCATCTCTCCCAAATAACCAATCGTTTTTGAGCCGCAAAACACAGCAAGCGAAACATCCGATTTGAGACTCGCGTGATCCCAGGGTTTCAATTCATAGCCTTCTACCTTCAGTCGCTCAAACAAGACTTCCATCATGCCTTTCAGATGAAAAAAATCGCTTTCAGTATCTTTTTCACCCCAAAAGGGTTTGAATCGCACCAGACCGGAAATCGTTCCAGCTACAGCAAGTCTTTCTTTTGGTAACGATTTTTTTTGCGATTGAAATATTTTCCCAATCTCAAAAAATCGCAAATTGTGTATTGAACGGTTTTTATTCCATTGCACCGCATCCAGAAGACCGGGGATTAAGCTTGTTCGTAAAAAAGCATTTTCTGGACTCAAAGGATTTTGAACAACGACCGGTGTAAGATTTGGCTCCACGGAAAATACATGTTTTTCGGATACCATGCTGTTGTTCAGCGTTTCCTGAAATCCCAGCCCTACGAGAATATCCCGGATCTCTTCTGTTGCATTCTGTTCATCCAACGGATGTTTCAGAGGAACTTGGACGTACTTCTGCGGTTCGATCTTGTCAAATCCGTAGTGACGAATCAGTTCCTCGATAAGATCAATCTCCTGCTTCAGGTCGTGGCGAAATGTTGGAACCGTTACTCGGATCGAATCGTTTCCTTCTACAGCGACAGCAAGACCCAAATTTTCTAAAATGGACAGCATTTTCTTTTTTGGAATATCGCATCCGAGTACCTTTGAAACACGCGAGGGACGTAAAACAACGTCCCATTCCTTTAGCGGTTGAGGATATTCGTCTATCACACCTTGCGCAACTTTGCCTCCCGCAATTTCGGTAAACAGCTGGGACGCGCGATGAACCGCATAAAGCGTATTGTTGGGATCCGTTCCCCGTTCGAACCGTTGCGAAGCTTCCGTTGCATATCCCAATCGCTTGGCTGTTTTACGGATTGTGAAAGGATCAAAATAAGCGCTTTCAAGAACCACTGTCGTTGTGGTATCCTGGACTTCGGAGTTCAATCCTCCCATGACACCCGCGATTGCAATGGCTCTTTCCGCATCGCAGATAAGAAGATCATCTTTGGTGAGGCGATGTTTTTTTTCATCCAGTGTGATGAACTCCTCCCCTGCTTCTGCTTTTCGAACAATGATTTTTTTCCCGTGTATGAATTCGTGGTCAAAGGCATGAAGAGGATGACCCGTTTCCATTAGGACGTAATTGGTTATATCCACGACATTGTTTATGGAACGGATTCCCACCGATTCCAGTTTTTTCTTCAGCCAAGAAGGAGAAGGAGCAATCTTCAGATCGTAGATTACACGCGCAGAATATCGCGGACACGCTACAGGATCTTTGATCTCTACCGATATCCATGTCTTTGCAAGTATGCTGGTTTCTTTCAGTGTAATTTCTGGTTTTGTAAACTTCTTTCCGACAATAGCTCCCACTTCTCTTGCAACACCAAGGTGGCTTAAACAATCGGGCCGATTGGGGGTCACATTAATTTCCAGAACAGCATCGTGCTCCTTCGGCAAATCTGTAAGAAAGTCATCTCCTACTTCGTAGGTATTCTTATTTAAGACGAAAATCCCTTCGCGATTCTCCCCTAAACCCAGTTCCCATTCCGAACAGATCATGCCTGCAGATTGCACGCCTCGAATGGTTACCGATTTTAACTCTTGTGCATCCCCCAGTACAGCACCCACTTTTGCAACAGGTACGTATTGACCCTCGGTAATATTGGGTGCGCCGCACACAATGGACAGTTTCTCTTTTCCCACATCAACAGAGCATACCTTCAGTTTATCGGCATTGGGATGATCTTCGATGCGCAAAATTTTCCCGACAACGACTCCTTTGAATTTGGGTTCAAAGCGGTAAATGTCCTCCACTTCAAGACCGATCATGGTGAGTCGCTTTGCCAGTTCCTCTACGGAAAAATCATACGGTATATATTCTTTAAGCCAATTACAACTGATTTTCATACGTGCATCCCTAAAACTGTTGCAAGAAACGAACATCGTTTTCGTAGAAAAATCGGATATCGTTTACTTCGTAAAAAAGCATGGCAAGCCGCTCCACGCCCATTCCAAATGCATAGCCTGTATATTTTTCGCTGTCGTAATCCACATATTTGAATACTTCCGGATTCACCATTCCTGCACCTGAAATTTCAATCCATCCCGTTCCCTTGCATACTTTGCATCCTTTTCCACGGCAGATGAGACAGGAAAAATCGTATTCTGCACTGGGTTCTGTAAAAGGGAAAAAACTGGGTCGAAATCGAATTTTCATGTCGGATCCGAACATATCGCGGGCAAACGCCAAGATAACCCCTTTCAGTTCTGCAAATGTAACGCCTTCATCCACTGCCAATCCTTCCACTTGATGAAAAATTGGAGAGTGGGTTGAATCCGGTGTGTCATGGCGGTAACAACGTCCCGGCGAAATGACCCGAACAGGGGGCGATTGTTTCTCCATGACTCGAACCTGAACCGGTGATGTGTGTGTTCGAAGCACATTCCCTTCATCAACAAAAAATGTATCTTGCATATCCCTTACCGGATGCCCCTTGGGAATGTTCAGAGCTTCAAAGTTGTAGTATTCGGATTCGACTTCTGGTCCCTGCGCCACGGTAAAACCCATCCGTAAAAACGAAGATTTAATTTGTCGCAGAACCAATGTAATGGGATGGTATCGCCCAAACCGCGGTTGATTCCCAGGAAGGGTCGTATCAAAGAAACTTTTCGACTCTCCTTTTGAGGAAAGCACATTCTTGCGTTTTGCTAAGGTCGTTTGAACGTATTTTTTAAAATCATTTAACCTTTTTCCCACATTTCTCCGATGCTCCGGGGGTATGTTTTCCAACACACCAAAAATATCATGAATCGTGCTTTTTCGTCCCAAATAAAAAATTCGAAGTGATTCCAAATCTTGCGTGGTATTCGCATTCGCAAAATCTTTTTCAAACGCTTTTTCAAGTGTTTGAATGTTTTCCTCTATCTCTCGATACGTCATAAAAAATGTTTCCAAGGTTCTATTTGATGCTTTCAACAACTTTTTCAAATGCGACTGGATCTGAAACAGCCAAGTGAGCCAACACTTTCCGATTCAGTTCAATTTTATGCTCTTCCAGCAAATGGATGAATTTTGAATAGTTCATCCCGTAAGGACGCACAGCAGCATTGATACGGGCAATCCAGAGTTTTCGAAATTCTCTTTTGCGCGCTCGTCTGTCTCTGTACGAATAGAGCATGGCACGTTCCACACTCTCTTTGGCGGTTTTGAGTAACCGGCTCTTGGCTCCCCAATACCCTTTCGCCGATTTCAGGATTTTTTTTCTTCTTTGATGTGAAGCAACAGAATATTGTGCTCTTGGCATGATCTACCTCTTTCAATTTAAACACCCATCATCCGTTTGACGCGTCTTTCTTGCGTCGCGTCAACCAGACCCGCTTTCCTTAAATGACGTTTGCGCTTGCTCGTCTTTTTCGTTAAAATGTGGCTTGTAAATGCTTTTTTCCGTTTCACGTTTTTGTTGGCGGTAAGCTTAAATCGTTTCATAGCGCCTTTTTTCGTTCGAATCTTTGGCATGAATTTCTGCTCCTGTTTATTTTTGCACAAAATTAACGACGATACTTTTGCCTTCTGTGATAGGATCCTTTTCCATCCGAGCAATGTCTTCAAGTTCCTGTTGAACTCTCTGAAGAATCGCCTGACCAAGTTCTGGATGCACGATCTGTCTTCCTCTAAATCGAATTCGTATTCTGAGATGATTCCCCTCTTCAATAAACTTTCGTGCTTGCCTCATTTTAAAACCGATATCGTGTTCGTCTATCATCGGACGCAGTCGAATTTCCTTGATATGAATCACGTGCTGCTTTTTTTTACTTTCTTTTTCCTTTTTGCTCAACTGGTATCTGTATTTTCCGTAGTCCATGATCCGACATACCGGAGGTGATGCAGTGGGTGCAATTTCGACAAGATCAAGGTCGTATTCGGATGCCAAACTTAATGCTTTCGATGTTTCTACGATACCGATCTGTTTTCCATCTGGATCAATAAGTCGGATTTTCCGAGCACGAATGCTCTCATTCAGTCGAATTTCATCCTTGCTAATGATTTGCCCTCCTTTTGATTTTGTCCAAGATTTCTTCCATTAGACTGGAAAGCTCTTTTTCTCCTACATCTCCTTCCTTTCTTTTTCTGACAGAGACTGTCCCTTTTTCTGTCTCCTTATCCCCAACGATACACATATAGGGTATTTTTTTTGTTTCTGCCTCCCGAATCTTATAACCTACTTTTTCACAGCGATCATCAAGCTTACAACGAATTCCTCTATCCAAAAATGATTTCAAAACTTGTTTCGAATAGTCATGATGTTTTTCACTGATGGGTAAGAGAATGCATTGAACCGGAGCCAACCAAACCGGAAATGCCCCGCCGACATGTTCCGTGAGTATACCGAGAAACCTCTCCAAGGATCCTAAAATGGCTCTATGAATCATTACAGGACGATGCTTTTGGCCATCGGATCCAACATACTCAAGTTCAAACCTTTCCGGCATCGAAAAATCAACCTGAATGGTTCCGCACTGCCACATTCTGCCCAGAGAGTCTTTGATGTGATAATCAATCTTGGGACCGTAAAAGGCGCCCTCACCCCGATTGATTTTGTAGTTAATATTTTTTCGCTCAAGAGCATGCATTAATGCGTTTTCAGCCTTTTTCCACATTTCTGCAGTTCCGATGGATTTGGGTGGCCGTGTCGAAAGCTCTATCTGAAATTCTTCGTATCCAAAAGCACGATACACTTCATCCACCAAATCAATAAGACGGATGATTTCATCTTCCATTTGTTCAGGGGTGCAGAAAACGTGCGCATCGTCTTGTGTGAACTGGCGCACACGGAAAAGACCGTGAAGAACTCCTGATTTTTCATGTCGGTGAACCAGACCCATCTCCGAAAGTTTTAATGGCAAATCTCTGTAGGAATACGAATGGTTTTTGTAAACAATCAGCCCGCCGGGACAATTCATGGGTTTCACTGCGTAGGATTTATCCTCAATTTTGGTAAAATACATATTCTCTTTGTAATTGTCCCAATGGCCGCTTCGATGCCAAAGTTCTTCATTGAGGATGAGAGGTGTCTTTATTTCCAGGTATCCGTGTCGGGTCAATGTCTCTCGCATAAAATGGAGAATTTCATTGTAGACAATCAAACCGTTTGGATGCCAGAAAGGAAAACCTGGGCCTTCAGGATTAAAACTAAAAAGATCCAATTCCTTGGCCAGCTTGCGGTGATCCCGATTTTTTGCTTCCTCCAACACGTGAAGATGTTTTTCGAGAGACTTTTTATCCTGAAAAGCAACTCCATAGATTCGTTGCATAACAGGATTTCTTTCGTCTCCACGCCAATAGGCTCCAGCAACGTTGAGCAACTTGAAATGCGATATGTATCCTGTCGAGGGAACGTGCGGTCCTCTGCAAAGATCCATGAAATCCCCATTTGAATAGATCGAAACTTCTTGATCAGGAATATCCTCAAGAAGTTCCACTTTGAACGGTTCTCCTCTGTTCTGGAAAAGTTGTACTGCTTCCTTTTTATTCAGAATGTTACGGATAAAAGGTTGGTCCGCTTTGATGATTTCCTTCATCTTTTTTTCGATTTTAGGAAGATCATCACTATTCAGCGAATTCTTGAGGAGGAAATCGTAGTAAAAACCGTTTGAAATGGACGGTCCAATTCCCAAAATAGCATCTGGATAAAAGGCTTTGACTGCCTGTGCCATGATATGAGAAGCACTGTGCCAAAATACCTGCAGCCCCTCTGCCTCGCTGCAGGTCAAAATTCGAAGTGTTGCATCCGACTCAACGGTTTTTGATAAATCGATAATTTGACCCTTGAGCACAGCCGCCACAGCGCTACGGTAGGTATTTGGATATGTCGCCTTTATGATTTCAGCAAGAGTGATGCCGCTTTGGAAACTCCTATTTTTACCATCGTTGAATGTAATCGTAATTTGATTCAAATATGGAAATTTTCCTTTTACCTTTTGATTCGATAAATTTTTTTAGTGAAAAAAATAAAAATTGTGGGCGATACTGGAATTGAACCAGTGACCTCTTGCATGTCAAGCAAGCACTCTAACCATCTGAGCTAATCGCCCAAAATTGTTTGAAAATGTAATATCATTTTCAGTAAAAGTCAAGAATTATTTAAGAGATACGATGGACGATTTTTATCCAAAACCCGCATTACTTTTTTGCATGTACTGTAAAAATGGCATCAGGGTTTCTTCATAGATCAGAACAAGAATCCTGATGCCTAAATAAGAGAACGTATTCAATTAGTAATTAAACCATCGTTGGAATGAGAGGATTTGAGTTGTTCCTCTTTTAACTCCTTCAATCTATCTACAATATATCCTGTTTCTCCTTTTCCGTCGCTCCGATTCTCGATAAGATCCACTACCATTTCCATAGCCAAGGTGATGGAATCAAGAATTTTCGTGGTCAATTGCAGTTCTTTTGACTGGGCGCAAATCAATATCTGTTCAATGGAGGAAAGGAGATGTCCAATTTCGTCAAAACCAAACATCTGAGCAGAAGCATGGATAAGTTTACAGGATTGTTTGGCATCCAAGAGGGCGCGACGGTTATCGGGATTGTTTCTTAAAATATGAATCGCTCGATCAAATCGTTTTAAATCTCCAATGGCTTCCTCTTCGAAAATTTTGTAAAATACAAAAGTGGTCCGGGTAGCCGGTTTGGCAGTTTTTACCTGGGTCGAGATTTCCGAACTGGAGGAAAGAATAGATTCTTTGATATCAAAAATGGTTCTCCCATTATCCAATCCCTTTGCGCCTGCAAGCGATTTTTCACTTTCTTCTCCAATGCTTTCAATATCCGACGCGCTGCGATACTTTTCTGTCACTTTTGTTGTTTCTTTTTTCTGCAAACCGCTTGCAATGAGCATAACCTTTATAGTATGTTTGAGGTTTGTATCTATGGAGGTTCCCCAAATAATTTTTGCACTGGGATCCAATTGCTTGGCAACCACTTTAACGACCTCGCTGGCTTCTTTCAGTGTCATATCGGAGCCGCCCATAATATGAATCAATGCACTCTGTGCTCCGGAAATATCAATTTCCATCATAGGATGTGTAATTGCTTTTCGAACAGATTCCTCCACCCTATTTTCAGAATCGCTCTCTCCCACGCCAATCACAGCATTTGGACCATCACGCATAACCATGCTCACATCTGCAAAATCAAGATTGATCAATCCTTTCTTTAAAATCAATTCCGAAATGCCGACCAATGAATTGATCAATAGATGATCGCCGGCATGAAAGGCTTTTGATATGGGATAATTTGGAAACAATTCCATCAGCCGATCATTTTTTAAAACAATCAGTGTGTCGACATTTTTTCGTAATTTTTCCAGTCCTACTTGGGCGTTTTCCCATCGAATAATTCCTTCTTCCGAAAAGGGCATGGTGACAATCGCTGTTGTGAGAATGCCTTGATCCATAGCCAAGCGACCAATGACTGGAGCGGATCCTGTTCCTGTTCCGCCTCCCAGACCGCACGTTAAAAACAACATATCCGTCTCTTCGAGGGCACCAATTAAACTTTCTTTACTCTCTTCCGCAGCCCGTTCACCAATTTCTGGATCTCCGCCTGCACCCAGTCCGCCTGTAATGTTCCTACCGATGAGGATTTTTTTATCCGCCTTTACTTCCAAAAGATCTTGTGCATCGGTATTGACAGCAATGGTCTCAATTTTTTTGATATTCATCTGTTTTAAGTGATGAATTGTATTGTTTCCGGCGCCGCCTGTACCTAAAACTCGTATGATTGTATGGTATGGATCAATTGTATTTTGCGCAAGAGATGATATATTCGGTATAGTCCCCTGTTGGTTTTTTACCATTCCTACTTTCCTCTCCCTCGAACATGTTTGAGATAGATTCTCAAACCAATTTTTCATTCCGTTCTAAATAGGTAAAAACAAGTTTTCGAAGATCGTTCATTTCGAATGGTTTTTCAATATACCCCGTACTTCCCCAACGATCCAGAACATCCTTTACTTCCATCGAACCGTACGCTGTCATGACAATAATTTGAGTTTTTGGATAATGACTCTTTACTTCTCTCACAAGCTGCAATCCATCCATACCAGGCATTCGGATATCAGTAACGATAAGATCAACTCTGTATTTTGCGAGCATTTCTAAAGCGCGATTCCCAGAGTTTGCACACATGACTTCCACAGAATCTTTTTCCTTGGTAAGTCGTTTCGAAATGCTCCACGTCAGATCTTCTTCATCATCAACAATCAAAATCCGTTTCTTGTCGTAGTTCATTGCATTTTCCAAATTAGGTAAAAGTCCTTTATTCGTTATTAGTTTTCGCAAATACCATACCAGAGATGTATGAATAAAAGGTGGGAAAATAACTTGGAAATGAAAGGAGATAATAGACGGTATTTATTAGAATTATTCGAATTGAAAAAGAAAACGTTTTCCACTTTAAAAAAATCTGTTTCTGAGCAATATAAGAAATTCTTCAAAGGGTGGTCAAAATCAGAGCACTAATCGATCTGATAGCTTTTTAGTTTTTCTCTTAATGTTGATCGCGAAATATCCAATATTCTGGCTGCCTGTGACTTATTTCCATTGACAAGTTTAAGTACTTCGACAATATGATGTTTTTCCATTTTCTGCAGAGAAATTTTCCCCAAAGAAGTTGGAACGGAAGTAATCGGCTCGCCGTCTTTTTTTAATTCCAATGGAAGATGCTCCGGAAGCAATGTATCACTATTGCAAAGAATGATGGCTCTTTCAACGACATTTTTTAATTCACGAACATTGCCCGGCCAGGGATAGGCCATGAGCAATTCTTCAGTCTTGGAATCCATCTTTTGTATATTTCGATTGAACTCTTTATTATACTCTTGAATAAAAAGTTTCGTTAATAATTGGATATCCTCTCTTCGTTCCCGCAAAGGAGGAAGCATAATCTCCATGACCTTAAGACGGTAGTAAAGATCATCTCTAAAATCCTTTTTGCTGACCAGTGCAGCCAAGTCCGTATTGGTGGCGGCAATGACCCGAACGTCAATTTTAATATCTGAAACACCACCGACGCGTTTGAACATGTGGGACTCGATGACTCTGAGAATTTTTGGCTGAAGGCCGAGTTTCATGCTCGATATTTCATCCAAAAAAATGGTTCCACCGTTGGCCATTTCGAAGAGACCCTTCTTCATCACCTTGGCATCAGTAAAGGCTCCCTTTTCGTGACCAAACAGTTCGCTCTCTAATAAATTGTCCGGGATGGCACTGCAGTTGATTTTAATGAACGGTTGATTCGCTCTGCGGCTTAAATAGTGGATCGCATTGGCTACAAGCTCTTTCCCCGTTCCGCTTTCTCCTTGAATTAAAACGGATGTTTTCGGTGTTTCCGCAATGATACGGATGAGATCCCGCACTTCCCGTATTTTTGGACTCTCACCATAAATCACATCGTTTGGATATCGAATTTCATGCTCCCGCCTTAACCTGGCCACCTCCCTTTTTAGGTTGTGTGTCTCGAGTGCCTTGGTCACAACCATTTTGAGTTCATCCAGTTCAAAGGGTTTCATCAGATAATCATAGGCACCTTCTTTCATGGCCGCAATGGCCGGCTTGATATCCGCTAAGGCAGTCATCATAATCACCAGAATATCTGGATTTATCTCCTTCATTTTAACAAGTACATCAATCCCTCCCATCTTGGGAAGTTTGCGATCCAAGAGCACCAAATCAATAAGTTCTTTCTGAAAAATAGATATACCCTCTTCTCCAGTGGAAGCTGTAAAAACTTTATACTTTTCTTTTTTTAAAACCTTCGAAAGCGTGAAGGCCATATCCTCATTATCTTCTATAATTAAAATTTTTGTATTATCCATAACTTATACTCCTGTGGGCAACGTGATAGTAAAAGATGTACCATGACCTATCCGGCTTTCAACACGAATGTCCCCTTGATGTTCTTCGATGATTCTGTGAACAATAGAAAGTCCCAATCCCATACCGTTGGTCTTTGTTGTGAAAAAGGGATCAAAGATAGTTTCCAGATTCTGCATCGGAATCCCGGTACCGGTATCCGAAACAACAACCTCAACAAAAGAACCCTTGGCGTCTTTTTCACCTTTATGCCGAATAATGCCCGAGTCAGGATTTATTATATTTCTTGTAGAAACTTTCAAAAAACCTCCAGAAGGCATGGCATCTACCGCGTTTAGAATTAGATTGAGAAAAACTTGTTGAATTTGCTGTGAATCCACCATAACCTCTGGAATATCTGCAGTGAAATCTTCTACGTATGTAATTCCTGCATTGGATAGTTTCTTGGCAACCAAGTTGGTGACCTCATGAAGAATTTCTGACAAGGCATGTTTTTTCCGATCCGGAGGTTTTGGTCGTGCATATTCAAAAAATGTTTTTAATAGTTCATTCAATCGGTTCACCTGGCGCACAATGCGAGTGACGTATTCTTTTCGCGGATCGTCCTCGCAAAATTCTTCTTCACAAGCCTGAGCCATCGTTTTTATTCCAGCAAGCGGATTTTTAATTTCGTGAGCAATACCAGAAGCAAGAACACCTAAGGAAGCCAACCGGTCCATTCGAATCACCTCGGATTGCATTTGCTTAAGCTGAGTTATGTCCCGGAAGGAGACAATCATTCCTACTTTTTTGTTTTGATTGTCGATCCGATCCGTGGCCGTAAATCCTATCGCAATTTTCTTTCCTGACTTCACAGTCAGTTCTGTTTCCCTGCTGTAAGGAAGCGAACCGTGTTTCGGAAGACTCGAAAACAGAATATTCACTTCTTCCGGTTTGAGTACAGATCGGATCTGTTTTTTTAAAACTTCCTCGGATTTCCATCCCAATATTCGTTCTGCTCCTGCATTCAGTGACGTAATATGGCCATCCAGATCCGTTGTAAGCAAACCGGCTTCCATACTCTGAATAATACTCTCATTGAAGTTTTTCAAGTCAAGAATTTCTTTCTCCATCTTCTTCTTTTCAGTGACATCTCGCGCAATTCCCATGGAGCCAATAATTTTTCCTCGTTCTAAGATGGGAGTAATGTTGAAAGAAAGAACAGGAGACTGGGACAACTTTCCCAAAATTTTTGCCTCGAATACTCGGGCACGTCCTTGATGCGCCATTTGATAATGTTCAAAGGCAAGATTGCGATCGTCTGGAGCAATGAGGTCCAAGAAGATTTTTCCAAGCCAAGACTCTTTATCCCATCCGGTCAGTGGGGCAAAACGATTGTTCAGATAGACAAACTTTCCATCGCAATCCAGAGTAAAAATAAAATCGTTGGCATTCTCCAATAAATCTCGGTAGCGGTATTCGGAGCGTTTTACTTCTTGTCGCAGTTCGCTACTCTTCTGGATAATCTCTTGAGCCATGAAAAGATTCGTTAGGACTTCTCTGAATTCACACGCACTGTATGGCTTCGTATACCATCCTCTCAGGCCTAGATCAAATAATTCTTTACTATACTGGGTCTGTAGCGTTTTCTCTGAAAGTAGAATAAATGGCGTATGTCGAAATTGTATAAAATTTTGATCCTCACGCAACGTGCGTAACAAGGCCCGACCATCCACATCCTCTGTTTCAAATTCCGACACAATAAGATCCGGTTCGATTTCATGCAGGGCGTTTACTCCTTCTTTTCCTGATCCGACTCGGACGATATGCACGTCCATGCCTTCCATGGTCTTACATAAAAACGACTCCGTTTCAGGATCTGGATCAATAAGTAAAATGGTTTTATTTAATAGAAAATCATCCATACGATTAGCGATATGTTCAGTATATTTTTAAAAAATGCTGCCGTTCAAATACGTTCACTTTATTTCCGCCTTGGAAAGCGTAAAACTAAAAACCGATCCCACGCCAAGACGGCTGTTTACTTTAATTTTTCCGCCATGCCTTTCGACGATTTCTTTGGCCAAGGCTAAACCCAATCCCGATCCTTCCACTTCGTGGTCCTCTTCCGAATTGACAACACGGAAAAATTTATCAAAAATCTTTGGAAGGGCTTCCGCAGGAATACCGTACCCGTTGTCAATAACACTGACGATGAGTTCATTGTCTTGTTCTTGCGCCTCAATTCCAATCTTGGAACGGTTCGGGCTGTATTTCACGGCATTGCTGAACAGATTTACAAGAACCTGTTCAATCATGTCCGAATCTCCAAGAGCCGGCGGAAGATTATCGGAAATTTCAGCAATAACACGAATTTCTTTCTTTTCAGCTTGACTTTTGTATGTTTCGACAATTTTCGCTATCACCTGACGAAGGTCAAAAGGATGCATCCGAATTTCCGTCCGTCCCTCTTCCAATCTTGAAAGATCGAGAAATTTGTTTACCAAATCTGTGAGTCGCGAAGATTCTGTCATGATCACTTGGGCGTATTCTTTTGCCTGAGGATCTTTGAGATCCGATTCCAGCAAAAGTTCGCTAAAACCATAGATCGAGGTGAGAGGAGATTTTAACTCATGCGCCACCATGGAGACCAGTTCGGTTTTGATGCGATCTGCTTCTTTCTCAGTGGTGATATCACGAATGACAGTTACCACACCCAGAAAACGATCTCCACGACTATGCATGCGTGCCGCATGGGCTTGAAATACTTTTTCTTTCTCACCCGGCATCTGGAATGCAAATTCCGTTACGCTGTGATGCTTGCCATCTTTTACTTCTTGAAGCAACGATATCAATGGTTGATTTTTAATACATTCCCGAATGGGCTTTTTATTTGCATCGTGCTCATTCACTCCGAACCATTTCTCAACAACCGAGTTGATCACCCAAATACGATCTTGCGCATCGGTAACGACAACGCCGTCTGCGATGTTTCGGAGAATCGCTTCTGTTTTGTTTTTTTCGTTGATTATATCCCCGACATCCATTTTTTGAAGGCGATCCATCTCCTCCATCATATAGTTCAAAAGTTTGGCAAATTTATTTATTTCCCGATTTCGTTGGAAAGGAATCCTCAGAGAAAAATTACCTCTCGCCATTTCCGCTGCGGTTCGAATCAATTTTCTCAGAGGACGGTCAATCCAGACAGCGATACACATTCCAAGAATAAGAATAATCAGAAGCCATCCAAGAAAAAAAGTGAGCCGAGGATTCTCTATCCAGAGTTGCTTCCCGGGCTGAAAGGCTGTTTTTTTACTGAAACAAATCGTCCACGGTAAATGAGTCAAATGCAAACGCACCGAACCCTGGTTCGCATTCCAGATAACTCGGTCGGTTTCAGCGTAAGTGGAATCCGGAACAAAAGGAACCGTTCCTGTGGAAACAAGAACACTCCCCACCGAATCCACGACACTCAGTTCTTCTCCTTCCAGAAGACTTTCTTTTAAAAAAGTATCCATTCCTGAAAGACTAATTTTAGCGACCAGAGATTCAAAATTCCCTTTCCCTTCTAAAGACAGTCCAAGCGTAAGAATGGGATTCCCAAGCACATTTTTGGGCAATAGTTGACCCACAACCCAAGGTTGCTTCTCAGATCGAAACACGTTGTCCTTCAGAAAAAGAAAATCAAAAAGGATTTGACGATCCGCAGGTGAAATTTTCTGGATCTTCGGATCACTCCAGAATCCTCTACGGACAACACGGACAGGCCATTTTTTCTCTTTCAACCAAAGAGACACGCAAAGGATGTCATTTCGTTTTTCCTGCCAGTTTTCCAGATAGCTTTCCACTTGGGTACTTTGCAAGGGCAACAGGTCGGACAGTGCTTTCAGTTCATTGACATTGGAAAATAAAAAACGATCTTCAAAACGACGGGACAACTCCTGTGCGCGGTTCAGAATCGCATTCTCGTACGTTGTCTTTGAACGGGTATCGGAGAGTTGACTTGGTAAAAATTGGAAAAAAGCCACACTCGCCAAAGAAAAAACAATAAAACCAATACATACCTTCCAAAAGGTTGGATAGCTTAAAAATTTACTTTTTGCCATGGGTGACAAAAATCACCTCATACTTTTGGTATAAACAAAATTTCAAACCATCAACGGACAAAATTATACAATCGGTTATTTACCTCATCCGCATCATCTAGGAATTTATAACAGCGGTGCGGTTTCGTCCGTTGTTCTTTGCCTGATAAAGGGCTTTATCCATGAGGCGTATCAGTTCCCCCTCATCCTGCGTATCCTGGGGAAAAGATGCAACCCCTACACTCATGGTTACCCTTCCATTTGG
>Ga0172365_10001941_pt1 | contig 15020 bp, 20 predicted proteins | sample LakKivSesite48cm_FD_114535 | JGI IMG/M metagenome (GOLD analysis project Ga0172365, IMG submission 114535) | Sediment microbial communities from Lake Kivu, Rwanda - Sediment site 48cm | ecosystem: Environmental > Aquatic > Freshwater > Lake > Sediment | place: Rwanda: Western Province, Lake...
ACAAAAACCAAAACCGAGAAAAATAAAACATCCTTTTTTCTTTAAATCACAACAAATTTCTCATCAGGAAGAAGCAACTGCTTTTCCGAGTCAAGGTAAACCTGTCTCGCCGAGTCAAAGCGGGCCTGCATTAGTTTCAAGGGAGGAAATGAGCCTTGAGGAATTAGACGAAAGATTAAACGAAATCTTAAAAGAATAACTCTTATTAAAGGTCGAGAGAAAACGAGGGGTAAATTTTAACTCAATATGAATCTCAATAAAGTTTTTTTAATTGGTAATCTTACTCGAGATGTTGTTTTGAGAACTACACCTTCAGGTCAATCAGTAGCTGATTTTGGATTGGCTACTAATCGCGTTTGGACGGGAGCTAATGGCCAGAAACAACAGGAGGCAGAGTTTCATAATATTGTGGTCTGGGGAAAGATGGCAGAATTGTGCAATCAATATTTAGCCAAAGGGAGAATGGTTTTTATTGAGGGAAGGATTCAAACAAGAACTTGGCAAGACGCTAATGATCAGAAGAGATATAAAACAGAAATTGTTGCTGTAAATATTCAATTTGGTCCGAAATCAATGAGAGAAGACGTTAAATTAGAAATGCCTCCAGAAACAGACAAGGTATCCCATGAAGAATTACCAGTTTTAGAAGCAGATACACCAGAAGGTAAAGAAGAGGATGGAAGAATTAGTTCTGAGGAAATTCCTTTTTGAGAACTTCAATAATTTCTTCTAAATTTCCCTCAAGGATATTATTCATATTGTGCCAGGATTTTTTAATCCGATGATCAGTAACTCTGTTCTGAGGGAAATTATAGGTTCTAATTTTTTCCACTCTTTCGGCGTGGCCAATTTGGTCGCGCCTTTCTTTTGTCATTTGGCTATATCCTTTTTTTTGTTCAGCCTCCCAAAGTTTATTTTTTAAAATCTCCAAAGCTTTGTCTCGATTCTGTTTTTGGTATCTTTCACTTTGGCAGGGAATAGTTATGCCAGTTGGTTTGTGATAGAGACGAACCGCTGTTTCTACTTTTTGAACATTTTGGCCACCAGGCCCAGAAGAACGGTAAAAAGTTTCTTCAATATCTTCAGGCTTGATATTTATTTGAATATTTTCTACTTGAGGGAGGATGGCTATAGTGGCGGTAGAAGTATGAACTCGGCCAGATTTTTCTGTTTCTGGAATTCTTTGGACTCGATGGACACCACCTTCAAATTTTAAATTTTCATAAGCTGTTTTGCCGTTAATTTCTAAAGTTCCTTCTTTAAGCCCTCCTATAGAAGTAGAACTCGTATCAATAATTTTTAAAGACCAGTTGTTTTTGGCTGCGTAACGCTGATACATACGAAATAAATCTTGAGCGAATAAAGCAGCTTCTTCACCACCAGTCCCTGCTCGGATTTCTAAGATAACACTTTTAATTTTTGCTTTGTCGTTTTCCTGATTTTCGAGAAGGTTGAGAGCCTTTTTCTTCATTTCTTCATTTTTTTTGATTTCTTCTTCAGCTAAATTAAGAAGCTCTTTGTCGCTAGTTTCAGCCAATATTTCTTGGGCTTCCAAAATTTTTTTCTCTGCCTTTTTTATTTCTTTTAGTAGATTTATTTTTTGTTCAATTTCTTTTAAGCGGCAGGAAGCTTCTTCAAAATTTTTTGAATTTGAAAGAAACTCAGGATTGCTGAGTTTCTTTAATAATTGTTCTTTTTCTTTGATAAGGTTTTCTAAATCCATATTAATTAATTGATTTTTTATTCTTTTTAACCGAATGAGTCTTTTTCCCCTTTTTCGTTCCTTTGATTTTGTTCAGGACAGGCTTTTTTACTTTTAAAACTTCAGTCTTTTTCATTCGCGCCTCAAACTTTTGCACTCTACCAGCAGTATCAATAATCTTCTTTTGGCCAGTATAAAAAGGGTGGCATTGAGAACAAATTTCTATTTTCATTTTTTCTACAGTTGAGCCAACAATAAATTTAGCTCCGCAGGCACAAGTGGCTTCAGCTTTCTCATAATATTTCGGGTGAATATCTTTTTTCATACGCAAATATATTAACAGATAAAAAGATAAAAAGCAATGGGGGATTGATTCTTCTCTTGTTTTATGTTAAATTACCAGATAGTCAACATAATCGACATAGAGATAATCTAATAATTAAAAGACCCTATGAGTGATAAAATTACAGAAATACAGAAAGATGAAGATGCTATTCAAGAAATGATGAAGGCTGGTTTACATTTTGGTCATAAGAAAACTTATAACCAGCCTAAAGCCGGTTATTTTATTGTAAAAAGTTATGAGGCCATAGCTGGCATTGACTTAAAAGAAACATTAAAAGCTTTAAACAAAGCTTTAGATTTTATAAAAGAAATAGTCAAAAGAGAAGGACAGATTATTTTTGTAGGAACAACCTCTGGGGCAAAAGGATTTATTAAAGAATTAGCTCAAAAATATAATTATCCTTATGTTGATGAACGTTGGTTAGGCGGTACTTTGACTAATTTTAAAACCTTAACTCAGAGAATTAAGACATTGAAAGAGATGGAAGAACAGAAAGCTTCCGGAGCTTGGGAAAAATATACAAAAAAAGAAAGAAATGACTTGGAAAAAGAACTTAATCAGCTTCAAAGAAAATTTACTGGAATAAGAAATTTAGAAAAACTACCTGATACTCTGTTCATTGTTGATACTGGCATTCATGATATTGTAGTTAGGGAAGCTAAATTATTAGGCATTCCTATTATTGGTGTCCTTGATACAGACGATGACCCGACTATTGTCGATTATCCCATTCCTGCTAATGATAGTGCCAAGTCTTCGATCCAATACATTCTCAACAAAATAGAAAAAGCTATAGAAGAGGGAAAGAAATCAATAAAAGTTCCTGAAATATCTGCAACAGAAAAAACTGGAGAAATAAAAAAACATGATAAAAGCAATTGATATTCAAAAATTAAGGAGAGAGACTGAGGCTCCAGTTATGGAGTGCAAGAAAGCTTTAGAGGAGGCCCAAGGTGATTTTGAGAAAGCGAAGTTAATTTTAAAAAAGAAAGGAGAATTACGAGCAGAAAAGAAACAAAGCAATGAAACTAAGAGCGGACTCATAGGAGTTTATATTCATGCCAATAATAAAGTAGGAGCGCTTTTGGAGTTACGTTGTGAAACTGATTCTGTAGCGAATAGTCCTGATTTTAAATTATTAGCACATGAAATATCGATGCATATAGCAGCTATGGATCCTCAATTTGTATCTCAAGATTCAATCCCCAAAGATATTATTGAAGAGAAAGTAAAAGAATACCAGGAAGAAATAAAAGATAGCCATAAGCCGCCAGAGATTATAGAAAAAATTATTCAGGGTAAATTGGAAAAAGAACTAGAAGAAATTTGTTTACTTAACCAAATTTTCATTAAAGACGAGACCAAAACCATTGACGATTTACTAAAAGAAGCAACAGCGAAATTTGGAGAGAAAATTGAAATTAGACAGTTCTGCCGTTTTCAAATTTAAGAGCCTGTCTCATTTTATTCGGCAGAACCTTTTTTCACTTTGTTCGAAATAAATATGTATAATATTGTTCCACCTCTTTTAATTGTTTTGGGCATAGTTGGTTTAATTTTCTTATTGAGTAATAAGAAATTTAAAGAAAAGGAACAGGAGATTAGAGAAAAATTGAAAAAAGACACCCATCAAAGACCTTTTTTTCTTTTTGTAAAGTGGCGCCAGATCTTTAGTAAAAAAAACATTGATTTACTAAATTGCCGATCTTCTAACTTTTTTGAAAAATTATTAATTCGCTTCAGAATAATAATTTTGAGAATAGATCACCTTTTCCTAAAAGAATTAGAAAGACTGAAAAGAAAGAAAGAAATAGCAAAAGAGGTTCAAGATGAATCAGGAGAAAAAGAAAATTTTTCTGATCTTTTGACAGAGAATGGACTTTCTTTAAAAACCGAGGAATCAAGCCTATCATCGATCGTTGATTTAGAAGAAAAGGAGAAGATTTTTTTGACCGATTTTCTTAAAAATTGCCAGGAAGGATCTTCTCTGATAAATTTGGCTCGTTTATATCTTTTTAAAAAGGATTTTTCTTCTGCCCGTTGGGCCTTGCTTGAAGCCTATAGATTAAATGAGGAAGATAACATAATAAAAGATTTATTATTAGAATTACAGGAAAAAGAAATGCCAGCGTAGCTCAATGGCAGAGCAACGGTTTTGTTCGCCCCGCCACATTGCCGAGATAGCTCAGTGGCAGAGCAACTGTTTTGTAAACAGTAGGTCGTGGGTTCAAATCCCTCTCTCGGCTCTTAGCAAATATGGCGGGGTAAATAGGTTGTGGGTTCAAGTCCCTCCGCTGGCTCTTGGACGAAAGTAAAGAGTAAAGATGTGGACCAAATCCCTTTGCTGGCTCTTGAAGGGCAGGTAGTCCCGTAGGGGGCGGGGGCGGTCTGTAAAACCGCTGGCCATGTTGCTCCTGTGGGTTCGACTCCCACCCTGCCCACTTAAGAAATATGATATCGAGACAAAAATTAGAAAAATTATATAGAAGTAATTTTTCAATGATGGAAATTGCTGAAAAAACTCATCTTTCTTATCATCAAGTAGTATATTGGATGAAAAATTATAATATTTCTAGAAGAACCCGAAGTGAAGCTAATTATCTCAAATATAATCCTAAAAGAATAAATTTAGTGTAATGTTATCTAATTCTGATCCTAAAATAATAAAACTATTTTTAGCATTTCTTACTAATATTTGTGGTGTTCAGAGAGATAAGTTAAAAGCAGCTTTAAATGTATTCGATGATGTTGATTTGCAAGAAGCATTAAATTTCTGGCAAAAAGAAACTAAAATTCTCAAAGAGAGATTTACTAAAAGTACTATCAGAAAAGCCAGAGATGGAACATATAAGAATAAAAGCAAGTATGGTACCATTACAGTATATATTTCTAATACTAAGTTAAAACAATTTTTAGATAAATGCTGCAATGAGGCGACTAATACCTCCTATTAATATCTCCTACCCAAATGCAGTCTTTAGGTGCCGAGATAGCTCAGCTGGTAGAGCATTTCATTGGTAATGAAAAGGTCGTGGGTTCGATTCCCACTCTCGGCTCCAAAATTAAGAAAATCTAATTATGAAAAAAGAAAATTTTATCAAATTGCAATGCACTGTTTGCAAGCATATTAATTATTACACTCGGAAAAATAAAAAAACTGTTGAGCGTAAATTAGAATTTAATAAATTCTGTCCTTGGTGCAGAAAGCACACAGTACATAAAGAAGGGAAGAAGTGATATAAAATTTTTAAGAAGAGTATTTTAATATGTTTTGGGAAAATTTTTGGGCAAATTTAATTTCTGGTATTACTTTATTAATTTTTGGGCGTAAAAAAGAGAATGCAAAATTAAAGCAAGGGAGTAATAATAAACAGAAAAATAAGGGTGGTCAAAATATTGTTCAGAATATTGGCATACAAAATATTCATTATCACTATCATAGCTATTATATTGATCCGAAAGATATCCCCCCATCAGAAATAAAAAGCACAGGTATTACCGGTACAATACATGATAACAATGAATAATAAAAATAATAATTAACAATAAATTTAAAATATGTTTTTTAAGGATAAATTACAGAATAAAATTAAAGAAATCAAAAATTCAATTGTTGCGATTGGTTTTAATCCAAATCCAAACCAAATAACAATTATAGGTAGTGGTTTCGCTGTTTCCAACGACGGCAAGATTCTTAGTGGGGCTCATCTTTATAATCAGCTTAATAGTGAGCAAATAAGCAATTTAAAAGCGAATGTTATGATTGAACAAATGGAAAACGATTTAGAGCGTTATAGATGGATACCGATTAAATTGATTAATAAAGATGATAAAAACGATATAGCAATATTCCAGTTGCAAGAATACAAAGAAACTCTTTTAAGGAAATTAGATTTAGGGGATTCTGAAAAAGTTGAGATAGGGCAAAAAGTTTACTTTATTGGTTTTCCATATGCCGCTCAATTGATGAACGAGGGATTTGGGGTTACTTTAGTCGTGAATAAAGGGATTATAAGCAATATAAAAAGAGACGGCGTTGACCCCGAACATAAAAGAAATTGGTTAATAGTTGATGCCATCAGTAATCCAGGTAATAGCGGATGTCCTCTTGTTGATATAGAAACCAATAAAGTTATCGGAGTAATGACGATTGCTTTTCGCACTAAATCTCAGACAGTTCAAAATTTAGATATAAGAGAGCCAATGCATATAGCCGGCGCAAGGCCTATAAATTTAGCTAAACCATTATTAAATAATCTGTAATTAGCAAAATTATGTTAATTAAAATTAAAAACGAAGAATTAATAAAAGAGTTAATTGGCAAAGTAAAAGATTTTCCTTTATATACGACTCAATTGATAAATTTAGCCAACCAGAATGCTCAAGGCACAAGGCCGCGAGTTGTCGGGCAATTAACAGAACTTATTAAAGAATGTCCAAAAAGAACTTACGAGGGCTGGAAAAATTGGTATCTTTCAAAATATCCTAATGCTATTGAAAATGCCACAGAGAGAATTAATGAAATGATGGATAATTTAAAAGAAGCTATAAAATCAATTGATAAATCAATGATAAAAAAGTGGGTTGAGGACTTAGTCTTAGAAAAAACTTTCATTGGTTTAAGATTTCAGGAGGCAATCCTGAAGAAAGTCGCTTCCCTTAAGAATGCTAATTACAGACTTGCCGAACCGAAAGAAGAATCGCAAGGTATTGATGGATTCGTCGGCGATATTCCAGTATCCATAAAACCCATAACCTATAAAACTAAAGATGCGTTAAGGGAAGAAATTAAAGCTAAAATTATTTTTTATAACAAAACTAAATCTGGTCTAGAAATTGATGCAGATAATGTGTTAAAATAAATCTAATATGGCTACCACCCATAAAATTATCATAGGGGATTCGCGGAATATGGCTGAAGTCGGAAAAGAATCAGTTCACCTTGTTATTACATCACCGCCATATTGGCAGATAAAAGATTATGGAGATTCAAACCAAATTGGTTTTAACGATAGTTATGAGGACTATATCGATAACTTAAATAAAGTGTGGTCAGAGTGCTATAGGGTTTTATATCCGGGTTGTAGATTATGTATAAATATAGGCGACCAATTCGCCAGAGCGGTAACTTATGGAAGATACAAAATTATACCTATTCGGGAAGAAATTATCAGATTTTGCGAATCAATCGGATTTGACTATATGGGAGCTGTTATCTGGCAGAAAAAAACCACAATGAATACTACAGGCGGAGCTTCGGTAATGGGCTCTTTTCCTTATCCCCGAAACGGCCTCATTGAAATTGATTATGAATTTATATTATTATTCAAAAAATTGGGCCAGTCGCCGAATAAAGTAAGCAAAGAAATTAAAGAGGAATCTAAATTATCAAACGAAGAATGGAGAAAATATTTTACAGGACATTGGAATTTCGCTGGCTGTAAACAGAATAAACATCTTGCTATGTTTCCAGATGAATTGCCAAGACGAATTATAAGAATGTTTAGTTTCGTCGGCGAAACGATTCTTGACCCATTTTTGGGGAGTGGAACTACTTCAAAAGTAGCAAGGAAATTAAAAAGGAACTCAATCGGATACGAAATTAACAAAGATTTTTTACCAATAATTGAAGACAAAATCGGTAAAAATAAACCATCGTTATTTGACCAAAAAGATGTAATTGAGGTTGTTTACCAGAATAATGAAAAAAAGAACAATAATCATTTAATGAAAATTGGCGAAAACAATAAAACAATCAACAATCGTATCCGTCACCCAGAATACTGGAGAACACTAAAAAACGAAAGTTTTTAAAAAATAAAACAATCCTATTAAAGACCTGCCTTAAAATCCGTGTATTGAGTTGAAGAAATTCTGTCCTTGGTGCAGAAAGCACACAGTACATAAAGAAGGGAAGGGATAAGTGTTTTAGGGGCATAGGCTAATGGTAAACTGCTTCTCTCCAAAAGAAGATTTCCAGGTTCGAATCCTGGTGCCCCTGCTTGATTTTTTATTTTTTTATCCTGTATTATTAATAAAATTAAATAAAAATAAAAAAAATATGATAAAAAATTGGAAAATATATCTGCCAATAATTATTGCCATCTTATTAGTGATTATTTTAATTGGCATGGATAAAGCCAAGTCATCATCTTTTGGTCTTGCTTTCCAGCCTGGTCAGAAAGCAGCTCAACAAGCGATAGATTTTATCAATAAGAACATGCTGCAAGGTCAGACTGCTTCTTTGGAGAGCATTGAAGCTGTTAGCGGAGTTTATAAATTTAAATTAAGAATAGAGGACAATGCATATGATTCTTATGTCACTAAGGATGGGAAGATTTTATTTACCTCAGGTGTTGAAATTTCACCTGTTACTTCAACTCCAACTACCACCAAAGCTGCAGCTGTTAAACAAACTTGCGCTGATTTAGCTAAAACCGAAGCGCCTGTTTTAGAAGTCTTTGTAGTGAGCAAATGTCCTTTTGGTTTACAGATGCAAAGGATTTTAAGTGAAGTGGTAAAAAGTATCCCTGAAGCTGCAAAATATATGAAAGTTGAATACATAGGAGAAGTGAGTGGCAATAAGGTTACCTCCATGCATGGAGACGAAGAAGCCCAAGAAAATTTACGTCAAGTATGTATCAGAGAAGAGCAAGCTAATAAATATTGGAATTACATTTCCTGCCATATTAAGAAAGGTGATGTCAATTCTTGTCTGACTACTGCTAAGATAGATACAAATACCTTAACTGCTTGTATTGAAGATATTAATAAAGGTGTAGCTTATATTCAAAAAGATTTTGAGAATCAAGATAAATATAATGATACTCCAGAATGTAAAAAAGATTCGACTAAATGTGATGTTGGAGGTTCTCCAGCTTTAATTTTGAACGGAAAAGCAGTCAGTGAATTTGATTTTGGCGGGAGAACCGCTGAAGCATTAAAAACAGTTCTTTGTTGTGGCTTTAATAATCAGTCTGGTTTTTGCTCGCAAAAATTAACTTCTGAGCAAGCGGCCTCGAGTTTTTCTGAAACTTATAATACTTCCTCAAACTCAAGTTCTAACAGTAATTGTAATTAAAAATCATTGTTTCATAAATTATCCCGCATCTTTTTAATTGCTAGTCAAGGCGCGGGATTTTTTATTGTTTTTTCGGTTAATATTTGATAGGATATAGCAGATGAATGAACAAGATTTTGATTCTAATATAAAGATTTTAACTGATCAAGTAATTCTTTCTCTTTATCCTGGTGCTGGCGGAAAGGATGCTGAAGATTGGGTTTTAATGCTTTTAAGAATGTATCAAAAATATACAGAGGGAAAGGGCTGGCATTTCTTCATCTTAGATAAAAAAGAAAACGAACATAAGGGAATTAAAAATGCTACGGTGGAAATAGAAGGTTTAAATGCCTATGAAATTTTAAAAAAGGAGAATGGTGTCCATCGTTTAGTAAGGATTTCACCTTTTTCAAGCGCTCATTTACGGCACACCTCTTTTGCTTTAGTGGAAGTGTTGCCTGGCATTGAAGCTAAAGAAATTCCCTTAAAAGATGAAGATTTAGAAATAGAAACTTTTCGTTCTTCTGGGCCTGGTGGCCAAAATGTTCAAAAAGTAGAAACAGCGGTTCGTCTCTATCACAAACCAACTGGCATAATAGTGACTTGTCAGGCAGAGAGGTCACAATTCAAAAATAAAGAGAAAGCTTTAGCTATTTTACGAGGTAAATTATATCAGTTAGCTCAACAGGAGAAAGCGAAGACAATCGAAGAATTAAAAGGTAAAAAAATCAAAATCGAATGGGGTAATCAAATTCGTTCTTACATTCTTCATCCATATCAAATGGTGAGGGATGAAAAGACAGGTAAAAAATATCCTCAAGTAGAAGATATTTTAGATGGTAATTTAGATAGAATTTTAAATTCGGTGCAATGAGCTTAATTTATTTTAAAAACGTTTCTAAAAGTTATAATGGTTCTTTAATTCTTGATAGTGTCACTTTTAGTGTTGAAACAGGAGAGTTTGTCTCTCTTGTTGGTCGTTCTGGAGTTGGAAAGACCACTCTTTTAAAAATGCTGATTCGCGAGGAATTACCGACTAAAGGCAAGATTTATTTTAATGATAAAGAAGTTAATAAATTAAAATTACAGGAAGTTTCACTTTTACGAAGAAAAATTGGCGTAGTTTTTCAAGATTTTAAATTGTTACCTAATAAAACTGCTTTTGAAAATGTGGCTTTTGCGATGGAAGTAGCTGGTTATTCTGAAGAAGCTATCAAAAAGGATGTACCCGAAGTTTTAAAATTAGTTAATCTACAGAATAAAGCAGATAACTTTCCTTATCAACTTTCTGCTGGAGAAAAACAGCGAACAGTGATTGCCAGGGCTTTAATTCAACGACCAGAATTGATTTTAGCCGATGAACCCACTGGCAATCTTGATCCGATTAACAGTTGGGATATCATCAAGCTATTAGTAAAAATTAATGAATTGGGTACAGCAGTAATGTTAGCTTCTCATGATAAAGAAATCGTTAATACTTTAGGTAAAAGAGTGATTAGTTTGGAAGATGGCAGAATTATTAGAGATGAACAAGAAGGAAGATACCTTATCTAAAAATTTTTAATTTTTAATTTTCAAATAAACTAATGATACAAATTATTCGGAGAATGTTTAAAACTGCCTGGCAAGGCATGAAACGGAATAGCTGGCTTTCTATAGCCTGCATTGTCATGATGATTTTAAGCCTTCTGATTTTTTCTTCGATTTTAATTTTTAATTACGCTGCCAATACTCTGGTCAATACTCTCAAAGAAAAAATGGATATTACTATTTATTTTAAAATTGATGTTCCAGAAGAAGACATTCTTAAAATCAGAGATGAATTACTGTCTAATGAAGCCATAGCAAAAATTAACTATGTTTCTAAAGAAGACGCTCTAAAAGTCTTTGAAGAAAGAAGTAAATCCAATCCTACTATTCAAAAAGCCCTTGATGAATTAGGAGAAAATCCTTTAGCTGCTTCTTTGAATATAAAAGCTGAAAAAACAGAGGATTATGATACCATCATAGAATCAGTAAAAAATTCTGTTTTTAAAGACAAATTAATAACCGTAGATTTAGCTGAAAACCAAAAAGTTGTTTCTAGGGTTGATGCTTTAGCTACGGTGGTGAAAATAGGTTCTTTGTTTGCGATCTCAATTTTAGCTTGTTTGAGTTTTATTATCGGCTTTAATACTATCAGAATGGCCATTTACTCCCTGAAAGAAGAGGTAGAAATTATGAAGTTAGTTGGTGCTTCTAATTGGTTTGTTCGGGGACCTTTTCTTCTTGAAGGAGCTTTGCAAGGTTTTATTGCCTCAATAAGCACGACAGTAATTTTTTCTTTTCTCCTTTTAGTGTTCAGCGGAAGAATTGAGAATTTTGTTCCAAGTTTAGGTTTGAGCATCTATTTTTGGTCCCATTTCTGGCTCATTTTCTTCTTGCAAACCGCTTTTGGTATTTTCTTAGGCATTATCTCCAGTTTTTGGGCTTTGAATCACTATTTAAAGATTTGATTTTTCATTGCGGGGTGGTGTAACGGTAGCACAGAGGCCCTTGGAGCCTTTGATTCTGGTCCGAATCCAGACCCCGCAGCCGTCTAATTTTTTTTTGGTAGGTTTTACGAACAAACCCATTCTTTAGAGTGAATTTTCTGATATAAAAAATATTTAAAATTGTTCAGGTGTTAAAAATGTACCGTCAACACAGCCTCTGTAACCTTTTGAGGTCGCGCAACTTCCGCATAAACCAATTCCGCATTTTGTGGAAAATTCCATGGAAGAATAAATATTGTCTGGATTTATATATTTATTTTCCTTTTCAATGGCTATTGCTACCATAGATTTTGGACCACAGTTGATGCAACACTCGGGATTAGTTGTTTTAATTATTTTTTCTAAAATATCTGTTGATAGTCCTTTCTGACCTATTTCTCCGCTTTCCGTGGTTAAATAAATTTCTTTACATACGCCTTTGAATTTTTCATATGGCAAGCTCTCTTGATTCCTTGCTCCCAATATCGCTATTGTGTTTGGGTTTCTTTTGGCAAAAAGATAAAGCGCCGCAATCCCTGTTCCCCCGCCCACTAACAAGATTCTTTCATTAATTTGCGGAGAATTTCCATAAGGACCTCTTATATATAAAATATCCCCTTTATTTAATCTTGATAATTCATTCGTAAAACAACCTCTTTTCTGAATAAGCAAAGTTAATGGTTCGTCATCAAAAACAGAAAAGGGTTTTTCTCCTTTTTCTGGAAGCCAGGCAAAAATAAACTGTCCGGGGTTCACTTTTATTTTTTCGCTAAATTTCAAAGTGAATAAATCATCTGCCAATCTTTTATTTTCTTCCACTTCATATTTTCTATATCGCATATTTAATTTATTTTTTAAATAACTTTCTGCACTATTTGTTTCTTTTTCAAAATCCTCCATAAGATTATGAAAATATTCTTTTATTTCTCTTGTGTTCATTCCCGCTAACGCAGAACCAATCCCAAAATAATTAGCCCCAGCAGACTTATATTTTTTAGCATCTTGAGCTCTCAAAATACCGCCACATCCAATAATTGGCAAATCAGTAAGCTTTCTGATTTCTTTTACGCATTTTAAACCAAGTTCTAAAATTGCCTTTCCAGAAATTCCGCCGACTTTATTTGAAAGAACCGGATAATTATCGTGTAAATATAATTCAGGTCCTTTTGTATTGATAGCCGTTATGCCGGCAATCCCTCCCCTTAAAGAATGTTTTATGGTTTCCTTTATGTCTAAATTTGGCGAAATTTTAATAAATATTGGTTTTCCCAAGAAAGAAACTTTTTTCACTATTTTTTCCACGAGTTCGTAATCTTGTCCTACCGCCTGTCCATATTTGTCAGAGTGAGGACAAGAAATATTTAATTCAAAACCATCAGCCCAATTATACAATTTCTTCGCCACCTCTCTAAATTCGTCTTCATTACTGCCGAATATTGAAATCAGTAAAAATTTATCATTGGGAATTTTTATTTTTGATAATCTTTCGGCAAACTCATCTGGGCCTGGATTTGCCAACCCAACAGCGTTAATAAACGAGAAAGGAGAATATTGAGCAATAATAGGTTCTTTATTCCCTTTTTTGGGTTTAATTCCTATGCTTTTAGTGGTTAGGATTCCAATTTCTGGAATTTCATTCGCGATTCTTTCTAAAATAGCAGTTTCAGTAGTAATTACTCCAGCTGGAATAGTAAAAATTCCGCTTAATTCTTTTGTAAAAAGTTTATATTTTATTTGCATAATAAAAAGCGAACAGGATCTTATTTTCTATCAAATAAATTATTGGTTTTAGCGGTTAAAGGGCCTTTGGCTTTGGAATAAAGAGATTTCTTGCGTTTGTTATAAGGAATTTCTGCCGGAGAAGACAAATATTCTACTGCTATCTGGCAGATATGCATCTCAGGATATAAAGCTACTGGTAAGTTTGATTGATTGCTGATTTCCAACGTCAAAGTTCCTTCAAAGCCAGGATCTACAAAACCAGCTGTATGCACTAAAATTCCCATTCTAGCTAAAGTGCTTTTACCTTCTACTTTTAAAACTATATTATCCGGCACTTTTATATATTCTTTGGTGCTGGCTAAAACAAAATTATTAGGGTGAAGAATAAAAGCTTCCCCTGATCTTATCTTTTTAGTAATAACAAAATCCTCGTCTGGCAATCCCTTTTTAGTATCTAAAAGACATTGTTTAGTAACATTAAAACTTTTAAAAATCGGACCTAATTTCAAATCAATGGAAGCAGGACCTATTTGGTCCTTGCTTAAATTTGGTCTAAAAATAAGTTTTTTACTTTTAATTACTTTCCTTATATCTCTGTCTGAAAGAATCATATTTTAAAGTTTTTAATAATCTGTTTTTTATTTTACACAAGCAGCAAAGAATTATCAACCCTAAAGTATTTTTGGGTATGTGTTATAATAGAATAAACTTATGGAAAATAAAGACCAAAATCAAGAATTTATTTGTTCCCATTGCGGGAGGAAAGTTTTTTATGATAGAAGTATTAACACAAAGCATCGCAACCATTGCCCTTATTGTTTATGGTCAAAGCATTTAGATTTAGATGAATCAGGAGATAGAAAATCAGCTTGCCAGGATGAGATGAAACCAATCGGTTTAACTTTTAAGCAAGAAGGAATCAATAAATACGGGAGAACTAAACAGGGTGAATTAATGTTAATTCATCAGTGTCTCAAATGCGATAAAATTTCTATCAATCGGCTGGCTGCTGATGATAATTCTCAAGTAATTTTAGAAGTTTTTGAAAAATCAAAACAATTAAATCCAGAAATAATGAGTAGATTAAATGAAGAAAAAATTAAAATGTTAGCAGAACAAGACAAACAAGAAATTTTAATTCAACTTTATGGGAAAACCATTAAATAAAATAGGGAACCTCAGATGGTTCCCTAAACTTGTTTATGAATTTAAGGAGAAAATTTTTTAGTTTTTCGAATTTCTAGCTAATAGTTTTATCTTGACATCTATTTTTCTTATGGTTTCCTGAACACTTTGACACAGCTTTTCCTTTTGCTCTTTATCTATATTTGTTTTGCAATTACAGCGAGACAAAGCGATACACAGAAATTGAGCTCTTTGTAAATACTCTTTTTTTTCTTTTAACTCTTTTAAGCTTAGATTACAGGGATGAAATCCATTTAAGAAAACGCATTTTTCATAAAATCCAGTTTTCGGATCTTTTGAAGATAATTTACATCTTCTACTTTTTCTTGTTAAATATTTACATTCAATTTTCATTTATTTTTTCTCCTTTATCTTTTTTCTTTTTAGACAGTCGTAAGATTATTTTATTTTTTATCTTCGACCGATTCCTTTTAAAAATTTTCCTTAATAAATTCTTTGGTATCTCTATCTTTTTCCTTTCATTATTTTTTC
>Ga0172365_10001942_pt1 | contig 15019 bp, 11 predicted proteins | sample LakKivSesite48cm_FD_114535 | JGI IMG/M metagenome (GOLD analysis project Ga0172365, IMG submission 114535) | Sediment microbial communities from Lake Kivu, Rwanda - Sediment site 48cm | ecosystem: Environmental > Aquatic > Freshwater > Lake > Sediment | place: Rwanda: Western Province, Lake...
ACCTTCGGCACCGCCGTAGTTGTTGATTACTACCGTCTTGTCTATCCCAGCTCCCTTTAATATGATCCCTTTCCTTATGATGAGTTTGTAATCCCAGGTTACCTTGCCCGCCGGAAGTATCACTGTGTCACCTGGTTTGGCCGCATCTACCAGCGCCTGTATTTCAGCCAAAGTTAAATCACCGGCATAATGTATATCCGTGGACGAAGAAAGAATGTAAATTGATTTAGATGTATTCGCCGATCCCGAACCGCCGGAAATATTCAGATTGACAGAATACCTGCCGGCTTCCTCATAACTATGAGAAGGATGCCTGGCCGAGCTCGTTGATCCGTCACCGAAATTCCATAGCCAGGATGTCGGATTTCCCGTAGACATGTCCGTAAATTGAATAGCCTGATCACTGACAGGAGAAGAGGGACTGTATTTAAAATCAGCAGCCAGGCCTGACGTGACCGTCACCGTCTTCATCACGCTTTTCGTCTCGGATCCATTGGAAACGGTAAAAGTCACTCCATAAGATCCACCGGATAAGAAAGTATGGGACGGGTTCCTTTCCGCGCTCTTCGCGGTATCACCAAAGTCCCAGTGCCAGGAGGTAGGATTGCCCGTAGAGGTGTCCGTGAATTTTACCTCCTGACCGGCGAGCGGAGCACTCGGTGTGTACGAAAATGATGCGCTAAGAACCGCTTTGGCCGAAGTAGTTCCCAATACCATAATGGTCCTGCTTGTTCTTCGTGAACCATTGCTGTTACCGACAATCAAGCTAATCTTATAAAAACCCGACTTGCCATAAGCATGGCTCGGATTCCTGACGGAACTTCCCGTCCCGTCGCCAAAATCCCAGACCCAGGATACAGGATTCCCTCCGGTTGTATCGCTGAATTGGACAGATTGACCAACAGCCGGAAAAGACGGATCATAAGTAAATGATACCCTGGGGAGAACAGCAAGTCTGGTCAGCATTTTTGAAAGTCTTCCTTGCCCGGTCTGAGCCTCTGCTGATCCGGGTGATAGCACAAGGCAAAAGCCGGCGAATATCAGGCAGCCGGACAATATTGATATGATAAAGGCATGATTCTTCATTCTATTCATAAATAAAGTCTCCTTCTCCCATTATTCAATCCGTATTGTTTTGTCGGGCAAGAATCGATACGTTACTCACCGCAAAGGGCGATAAGTTAGGTGGATAATAACGGTTTTTTGGTTAGCCAAAACAAAGGGAAAAGCTAATTTTGGTTTTGATTGCCTTTTCTGAATCTATATGAACCGGTGCTTGACATAGAATACATACGATAAATAGGATATATTAATCAGGTTTTATTAAAGGAAGCGTAGATGCCCTATCTCGCCTTGGCGGCCTGCACTGTATTTGTGCTATTCCTGCTGCGTCTAGAACACAATCAGTCGTTTGGAGTTACCAGGGCTTTATGGATTCCAACTCTATGGTTCCTCTACACAACAAGCAAATCCCTCGGCACCTGGCTTGGGATAAGCAGCGACATGGAGGCAGGTAGTCCTCCCGACCGTATCTTTCTCATAATTCTTTTTTCCCTTGGTTTGATTATTCTTTTCAAAAGGAGATTCGACTGGTCAAATGCCGCAAAGGAAAACTCCTGGCTGGTTCTTATAATCGCCTTTATGTTCGTAAGCCTCCTCTGGTCGGGCATGCCAGCTATTTCATTCAGAAGATGGGTAAGGGAGCTGGTTGCGGTTACGATGGCTTTTGTCGTTTTATCCGAACCAAATCCGCGTTCGGCATTACAAGGCATCTTTCGAAGGGCGATATATATGTTGATTCCCTTTTCGATAGTTCTAATAAAATATTTTCCGGGGTATGGTCGCCAGTATGCCCGTTGGTCAGGAGAGCTAATGTGGGTTGGTGTCTCCAACCAAAAAAACAGCCTGGCCAGGCTCTGTATAGTCTCGGTATTGTTTCTTGTCTATGTACTGGTTAGCAGGTTGAAAAAAAAGGAGTTGTCTGTTTCCAGATATCAAGCATATGTGGAAATTTTCCTTCTTTTATTGTCACTCTATCTTCTCGGAGGTCCAAATAATACCTTAAAATATTCCGTGACTTCGTCGGTTTCATTAATGACCGGGATCCTCACCTTTGCAGTTTTCTTGTGGACAAACAAACATGACAAAACGATAGGTCCTGTAACTTTGAAAACTCTCGTGCTTTTCCTTATTGTTTACGGGACTGTTACTCCTTTCCTGGGTAAATTAACTATTCTCGATATTTCATCTTTTTTCGGCCGAAGCGAAACTTTAACAGGGCGGGCAGAGATTTGGGCCACCCTTCTTCCTTATGCCATGCAAAAGCCGATTCTCGGTCACGGAGTGGGCGGATTCTGGACGACTTCAATGCGCGAGATGACTTCAAGCCACGCTCACAACGGCTATCTCGATTTAATTTTGGTTCTTGGTTTTATCGGTCTTTTCTTATTCGCCATATATCTCCTGGCATGCTTAAAAAGAGCTATCCGTATTATGTCCGTCGATTTCGAGTGGGGGATCCTGTTCGTCAGTTTCATATTTTTAACATTGCTTTATAATGTTGCTGAATCTGGGATAGGCACGTTATCAAACGCGCTCTCGGCGGTTATCATGTTTTTCTTCGTTTCCTCAAGTGAGAAGGCTCATGCAGAAAAATCTCCAGTATCCGGACAAGAACAAAATCTATGAACGATCAAATCTCGGTCTGTATCTGTACTTATCGGCGCAATACACTACTCGAACGCCTCTTGCGAAAACTTGCGTACCAGGAGACAGCGGACTTCTTCGATTTCTCAGTCATCGTCATTGACAATGATGCGGCTGGTTCGGCCAGAGAGATTGTTATGCGTTTGAACGATGAGCTTGGTCTCGATATCCAATACGCCATCGAGCCTGAACGGACAATCCCAGCCGCCAGGAATCACGCTCTCCTGCTGGCCAAGGGGAATTATATCGCCATCATAGACGATGACGAATTCCCCTCTCCTCAATGGCTTACTAACATGTACCGGGCCATCCAGACTTTCGACGCCGACGGCGCACTTGGCCCAGTTCATCCGTATTTTGAGTCTACGCCGCCGAAATGGCTCATAAGAGGCAAGTTCTGCGAACGCCCTGTTTACCGGACCGGAACTTTTCTCCAGTGGCATCAAACTCGTACCGGGAATGTCCTTCTAAAGAAAATGGTATTTGACGAACATGGCCTAAAATTCGACCTTAAATGGAAAACGAGCGGCTCCGACCGGGCTCTCTTCAAACAGGCCATGCAGATGGGTTACAGATTCATTGCCGTTGAAGAAGCCCCGGTATATGAAACCGTCCCACCTGAACGTTGGAAGAAGGGTTATTACCTGAAACGTGCCCTGGTACACGGTTACAATTCATACAGAAGTACCAAAGATGACTTGAAAGGCATTTCCCGTGTTACAGTACCCGCCAAGTCATTCGCAGCCCTAATTTTCTATGCGCTTTCTATTCCCGTTTCTTTTTTACTCGGAGCTCATATTCTGATAAAGTGCCTGGAAGGAGGAGGCCATCACTTGAGCCAACTCTTGGCCAGGTTGGGTATTGAGCTGGTGAAGCAGCGGAATTTTTGATTCGGGGCTTGCTCCCTTAAGAGAACAAATCTTAATGGCAAAAAAACTTGGATATACTTTCTCCCGCTTACTCCGCAAACTGAGACAATCAGATTTTTTCAAGAACATAATGATTGTCATGTCCGGAACGGCTTTTGCCCAGATAATCGGTTATGCGATGTCCCCAGTCATCAGTCGGCTTTTTACTCCGGGACAATTCGGAGTTTTCGGGTCTTTTAACGCTGTTTCCGGAGTAATCGCGGCCGGGGTAACTCTTCAATACAGTCAGGCTCTCATGCTTCCGAAAGAAAAAGAAAAAGCCTTTAATTTATTCGGAGTCTCCGTATTAAGCACACTCGGTATAGCTTTTTTATCATTAGTTTTTTGCATCGCGGCTCCAGGAACAGTCAATAGCTTGATGAAAACCAACGGCGTCTGGGCCTTGATCCTTCTGGTTTTAGCGTCTCTAATCATAGGTTTCAATCTATCATTACAGGCCTGGGCAGTAAGAGTCAAAGCTTTCAAGCATACCTCAGCCTCTCAAGTAATTCAGAGCCTTTCATCTAATGGAGCCAAAGTTATATTCGGACTCCTAAAGACGGGAGCGCCCGGATTGATATTGAGCTCCATTATTGCATACATGTTTGCCAGCATAAATCTGGCCAAAGTGCTTCTTTCAGAACTCAAAACTCTGAAGTCCAAGATCAACTGGCGGGAGATGCAACGTCTTGCAAAAGAGTATCACGATTTCCCGATGTACTCGGCTTCACAGAATGTAATAAACGCTTTGTCCTCCGGTCTCCCGGTTTTATTACTCGCCCGCTTCTTCGATATAGATATAGCCGGGGCATATGCTTTTGCGATGACTATCCTTCACGTCCCCATGGGTTTCATTTTGACTGCTCTTCGTCAGGTGCTATTCCAGAAAGCAAGCGAATCGCACTATCAGGGCAAGAGCCTGTCTTCTCTTTACGTTAAAACTACGGCAACTCTGTTCGCCATGGTCCTCATCCCCTTGATAATAATGGTTATATGGGCACCGCAAATATTCGTCCTGGTTTTTGGTTCCAGGTGGTTGTTGGCCGGAGAGCTGGCCCGAAGTTTGATGTTATGGCTGGCAATTGTCTTTTGCAATCTCCCGGCCGTTCTTTTTGCCCGCATAATCAGGGTTCAGCGCTTCGTTTTTTTCTATGACTTAATCCTTTTAGTCATGAGAACCCTGGCCCTGTTGGCCGGGGGTATGTATCTCAATGTTTATCAAACGGTTATGTTATTTGCTCTGGTCGGATTAGCCATGAATCTTTTCTTGATACTTCGTGTCGGCTATCTGGTGCTGAAAAAAGAAGGTGATGTGGATATAATCAAAATACATGAATATTTATTCAAGGATTAGTTATTGGGAATTCAAACGGTGTTTTTGAGATGCATTTCCATATTTTAGAACATGTTAAATCGAGAATTATTAGAAATATCGTTGCTCCATTTTCCAGAGCTTATTCGCGGCAAAGTATGTCCGGGGATGAACCGCCAGGCAGGATAGTCCGCTTTCTCACCGCTTTGAGTTTCTGGCTCATCCATGGCTATAAACCAGATCTTAAATCGCCAAGAACCTTCTCCGAAAAGTTGTTCCATCGAATGCTCTTTGATAGAAACCCTATCTGGACAATTATTACCGACAAGCTTCTCGTAAGAAGGTATGTTACCGAAAGAACGGGCGACAACTTATTGATTCCCCTGTTATGGACCGGAAAAGATCCTGATGACATTCCCTTCGCCGATTTGCCTGCCAAATTCTTCATAAAGACCAATCACGGCTGCGGCTATAACATACCTGTTATTGATAAAAGCCGAGCGTCTACCGAGCGCATTCGGTCCCAGCTTAAAAAATGGCTTAAAGAGAACTACTGTACCGATAAGAACTTGGGCTTAGAATGGGCTTATAAGAATATTGAACCTAAAATAATGGTTGAGTCATTCATTGCCCAAAACGACGTTCTTCCAACAGATTATAAAATCTACTGTTACTCAGGAAAGGCGGAATTCTTGCTCGTCGTCAAAGACAGATTTGAAAACATGCAAAAGAGTTTTTTCACGAGAGACCTCAGACCTTTGAATATCAAGAGAGGCAAGAACCAGCATATTGAAGAAATCGAATTTCCCGACAATTACGAGGAAATGGTTCAGTTTGCTCAGGCGCTTTCCCGGGAATTTGATTTCATAAGAGTTGATCTTTACAACGTCGAAGGCCGGATTTATTTCGGGGAATTGACCTGCTATCCAACCGGCGGCCTAGCCAGTTTTACACCGCGCGAATATGATTTCATTTTCGGGGAAAAGTGGCATATTCAAAAAAAGCTTGACATACAGTAATCATTTTTGCCATAATTTCCGTGGGAAGCGTCAGGGTTAATTCAAGGAATAAAGGAGCCGAGGGCGTAAAAAAGCGTAAAAGGGCAATATTCAAAGCAAAAAGAGGAGAAGTGTTTACTTCTACGTTTAACCGAAAGGAAGCAATGATAGCATGATGACCGTTCCCTTCGTCGACCTGAAAGCTCAATATCTGTCCATCAAGTCCGATATCGACTCAGCCGTTCAGGCCGTCATAAACGACACAGCTTTTGTCGGCGGCAAGTACGTCGAGGCCTTCGAAAAAGCCTACGCCGCCAAGTGCGGCGTAAGTCATTGTATAAGCTGCGCCAATGGAACCGATGCTCTCTACATCTCCCAGAAAGTACTGGGCATAGGACCCGGTGATGAGGTCATAACAGTAGCCAACTCCTGGATTTCGACCTCGGAAACCATCACTCAGACCGGCGCCCGGCCCGTTTTTGTGGATATCGACGAATACTTTCACATCGACCCTGAAAAGATCGAAGAAAAGATCACGCCCAAAACCAGGGCCATCATCCCGGTTCACCTCTTCGGACAGCCGGCCGCCATTGACCTCATCAAGAAAATATGCGATGCCCACGGCCTGCTCATGATCGAGGACTCCGCCCAGGCGCATTTCGCGACTTACAAGGGAAATAAAACCGGGACTATAGGTCCCGTCGGGATCTTCAGTTTTTATCCGGGGAAGAACCTCGGAGCCTACGGCGACGGCGGCGCGATAGTTACGAACGACGACGATTTTGCCCATAGGGCCCGCCTCTTCGCCAATCACGGCTCACTCAAGAAGCACCACCATGAAATAGAAGGCATCAACAGCCGGCTGGATGCCATGCAGGCCGCGATTCTCTCGGTCAAACTCCGGCATATAGACGATTGGAACCAGGCCCGGCACGCCCATGCCTTAAAATACAACGAGCTCCTGGCCGATGTTTCTGCGGTTCAATGTCCGAAGCTCAGGCCGGAGGCATACCACATTTTCCATGTCTACTCCCTCAGGGTGCCCAAGAGGGACGAACTCGCCGAATATCTCAAATCAAAGGGCATTTTTACCGGAATTCACTATCCGGTCGCTCTGCCTTTCATGCCGGCTTACGCCTATCTGAATCACAAGCCGGAGGATTTTCCGGCCGCCTATCAAATCATGGGCGAGTTGATTTCCCTGCCCATGTTCCCTGAGCTGACCGACGAACAGATCGAATATACGGCCCAGGCGATAAAGGACTTTTATAAAAAATGAGATCAAACCGGATTCCGGGACGCCTTTCGCCAAGAGGCACCCGGAACAGAAGGAAATTACGAATAAAGGAAGCGGGAAAAAATGATTAAAGCAGGAGTTATCGGTTACGGGTACTGGGGCCCGAACGTCACCAGAAACTTTCATGCCTGCCAGGATATCCAGTTGACCGCGGTCAGCGATCTCTCGGAAAAGCGGCGCAACCTGGCCAAAAATCACTACCCGTTCATCAACGATTATGCCAATCCTCTGGACCTTATTCGCTCGAGCGAGGTCGACGCAGTGGCCATTGTCACGCCCGTCGCCACGCACTTCGAGCTGGCCAGGGAAGCGCTGAACCAGGGCAAACACATTTTCCTCGAGAAACCGTTCACGGCCAGTCAGTCTCAGGCCAGAGAGTTGGTTGATCTTGCGGCCAGGAAAAATCTGAAAGTCATGGTTGATCACACCTTCCTTTTCACCGGCGCCGTCAAAAAAATAAAAGAGATCGTCGATTCGGGTGAGTTGGGAAAGCTTCTTTTCTTCGACTCGGTCCGGGTCAACCTCGGGCTTTTCCAGCATGACGTCAACGTCATCTGGGACCTGGCTCCCCATGACCTGTCCATCATGGATTACGTCATTCCTGACAGGCCGGTGGCAGTTTCGGCCCACGGCTCGGCCCATTTCGGGAGCAAGATCGAAGATATTGCCTACATAGCCGTCGAATTCGAAAAGTCGGATTTCATCGCTCATTTTCATGTCAACTGGCTGAGCCCGGTCAAGATCCGCAAAACCCTGATCAGCGGAGACAAAAAAATGCTCGTCTGGGATGACCTCTCCTCCGATGAAAAGGTCAAAGTTTATGACCGTGGTGTGGAATTCAAAAGCAATGGTAACAACGTGTCGGGTATTCATGATCTATTGGTCAGTTACAGGTCCGGGGACGTTTATGTCCCGAAATTGGACAACGCCGAAGCTCTCAAAGCTGAAATTAGCTATTTCGCCCGCTGCATCATGAATAACGAAGAGCCGCTCAACAACGGCTTAGCCGGCATGCAGGTTGTCCGTCTACTGGAATGCGCCGAAAAGTCGGTCAAAAAAGGCGGCGAAAGAGTAAAACTTTGAAGTAACCCGAAAGGAGCTGAAATGGATTTCTGCCGCATAGCCCCCGACGTCAAGCTGGGCAAGGACGTCAAGATTTTCGCCTACGTCAATTTATACGGCTGCACCATAGGGGACAACACCAAGATCGGGACCTTTGTCGAGATACAGAAGGGGGCGTCGATCGGGCGAAACTGCAAGATCTCTTCGCACACTTTCATATGCGAAGGGGTAACCATTGAGGACGAAGTGTTCATCGGCCATAACGTGACCTTTATAAATGACAATTACCCGCGGGCGACCACACCCGACGGCAGTCTCCAGACCGAGGCCGACTGGGAGCTCATGCCGACCCTCATTAAAAAAGGCGCGTCCATCGGCTCGAGCGCTACTATCCTGGCCGGAGTCACAGTCGGTGAAGGGGCGATCGTCGGGGCGGGGGCGATGGTTACCAAAGACGTCCCGCCATGGACGACCGTGGCCGGAAATCCCGCCCGGGTCTTGCGGAAAATCGAAAAATCAGTAAAATAGGAAAACAAAGGGGGAAAAGGAACGGAATGATTAAAGAAAAAGAGGCAGTTGCGAGGTGGCTGGTCGCCTTAGGCGACGCGGTGGCCGTCTTCGCCGCCTACCTGGCCGCCGTATTTCTCCGCAATCAACTCGGCCCGACTTTCTCGATCCCCGGCCTTCCGGCTTTCGAAAGTCTGGAGATACGTAGCATCATAGGTTTTAACGTTTACATATATATGTTGATCGGCGCTCTTCCTGTGTGGGTCTACATGCTTTATTTGAACCGCCTATACAGATCGTTGCGGACTATTGATTTCATTAAACTGACCTTGCGCATTATCAAGGCTGCCGCCATGACCCTCCTCACTGTCGGTGCTTTCCTTTTCATACTGAAAATTCACTCGGCCAGCCGATTGTTCTTCTTCATATTCATGGGCCTGAGTTTCATCATTGTCACTGCCGAAAGAACGGCCCTCGTCGCAGCCATGCATTATGTCCGGCGCAAAGGCTATAATTTCCTCAATATCCTCATCGTCGGCACCGGCCGGCGGGCGGCCGAATTCATCGCCAGGATCAAGCGGCATCCCGAATGGGGCATGCAGATCGTCGGGGCCATCGATGACGAACCGGGCAGGGGGGTAACGACTGTCGACGGCGTCGAAATCATCGGCAATCTCGGAGACATCCCCGATATCCTTCACGAAAAACCGATCGACGAGGTCGCATTCGTCATTCCCCGGTCCAGGTTGAGTCATGTCGAGCAAGCACTCCACGAATGTGAAACTGAAGGCGTTGTAACGACCTTCGCCATCGACCTGTTCGACATGAAGATAGCCAAGGCCGCGGTTTCCGAATTCGACGGGGTTCCCCTGCTTCAATTCCGGACGACGAAAATCAGCGAATGGCAACTTGTGGTCAAGCGGATCGTCGACCTTGTGGTCAGCGGCATTATTCTCGTCATACTGGCACCTTTATTCCTGGCTCTCGCGGTGATAATAAAAATCACTTCCCGTGGACCGGTCTTTTTCCGGCAGGAAAGAGTCGGCCTTCACGGGCGGAGATTCATTCTCTATAAGTTCAGAACCATGCGCCTGGGTGCCCACGATGCGTTATCCCGGGTCGATGACGTCTCCGAAATGGACACCCCGGAATTCAAGGCCATGAAGATCAAGTGGATGACGCCGATCGGACGTTTCATGCGCAAGTTCAGTCTGGATGAACTCCCCCAACTTATAAACGTTTTCAAGGGCAATATGAGCATTATAGGGCCCAGGCCGACCGTTCCGGATGAGGTCGAAAAATACAAGCCCTGGCAGCGCCGGCGGTTCTCGATGAAGCCGGGCATAACCTGCCTGTGGCAGATAAGCGGCCGAAACAAGATAGGTTTTGAGGACTGGATGAAACTGGATCTAAAATACGTCGACACGTGGTCCGTCTGGCTGGACGTAAAGATCGCCCTGAAAACCTTGCCCGTCGTCGTGTTCGGGATAGGAGCTTATTGATTATTTCGCCCTTTCCGTGATAAAAAGACGGGTGCCTGGAACCTCCATGATCAGAATTAATAAGTCGCTCGCTCTTTTAATCCTGGCCGCGGCCTTTCTACTTTCGTTTTCCTCCCCTGCTTTCGGCTGGGGCAACACCTGGCTCGGCATGAGCATAGAAAGTCTAGTGAACAGTGCCAGGTGGAGATGGGGTCTCATGAGGATCTACGGCGCCTTCGTTCTGAACGATGCCGGTTATGATTCGGATATCTATTACGGATACTCCGGTGAGGAAGTCCCCGATCTTAGCTTTTCTACCGGGCCTATTGTCCGCGTCTTCCTCCCCATTTCGAAAAAAGTCATTTTTGATGTTTCGGAATCCCCTGATTATGTTTTCTATCTCGACACCAAAAGGGAACGGGCCTGGAACAACAGATTCCGCGGCCAGGTCCATTTCGCCTTCGGACGAACCTATTTCCTGGCGGGGGGAGGATTATCCAATGTTAAGCAGCGGCTCAGCAGCGAACTATTCATAAACATCCGCCGCAAAGAAAACGACATAAACGGCATGTTCTTCTGGCAGCTTACCAGGCATTCGGCTCTGGCCTTGCGTTATACGGGATCATGGTTGGATTACGGCGAGGCCGCATATGGTACAAGTAATCTCGCCGAAAGTTTGAACAGAGCCCAAAATCGGCTCGATCTGACCGGTTCTTTCGAGGCCTCCCCGAAGATCCGCGTTTATCTGGCCGGAGGCTACGGTTCCTATGTTTTCGAGGCGCCCGTATCCAGGTTCAAGGACACCCGAAGCTATGGCGTTTACGGCGGATTGGAATTCGTGCCGCCGGCCGGCCTCGAAGCCGGGCGGCGGACCGTCGAAGGCGGGATCAGTTTGGGATACACATACTTCGACGTTTTACAGACGGGGCTGAAAGACGGTTCCGGATTCACCGGTGATACCGATGTCAGGATCAATCTGGATCCGCTGACTTCGATCCGGGCTTTTTTTTCCAGAGGATTCAATTTCTCAGTATTCTCCGGTTTATCCTATTACCTGCAAACCTCGTATGGGACCGGCCTTTCCCGCCGGCTTTCCAGGCGGGCAAGCCTTTCCTACAATCTCTCTTTCAGCCGGAGCAAATACCCTGAAGAAGACGAAAACGGAACACCGGCCACAGACAGGGTCTGGAAATACAGCACACATTCATTGACATTCAATATAGCCTTGAAAAAAAATCTCCGGGGGACGCTTTTCGGGACACTGGGCAGGCGGACTGTACAAGGGATCCCGACCGAACGTATATTCGTAGGCATCAGCCTGGTTTACGGCTATTCAGCTGGCGAAAGCACGATGCCTGCGGGGACGATTTTTTAATTATGGACGCGGCATCGCTGGAATCAAAATCTTTTCGGTATTATAATACCCTGGGGAGAAAGGAAGGGATATGGTGAAAGGGCCCATGGAAAAAAGTATAAAAAAGATCGAGCTGCTCGGCCTTGGCACCTCTCTGATCATATTTCTTTCCATTGGACCGGCCCTGACGGCCGCAACTCAGAAAATCCAGGATACGGAATCACTGGCTGACATCGATTACAAAATAGGCGCCAAAGACCTGTTGGAGATCAGGGTTTTCGAGTTACCGGAGTTGAATCAGACGGTGCGCGTATCTGAGGACGGCACGGTCACCTTCGGCATTCTGGGCAAGGTCGAAGTCGCCGGGCTGAGCGCCCAGGAGCTCGAACAGAGGTTAGCTTCGATCCTTGACCAGAGATATACCAAAGGCGCCCACGTTTCCGTTTTCATCAGAGAATTTCAGAAGGTGGCCATTCTCGGAGCCGTCAGCCGGCCGGGCATGTACGAGCTGGTCGGGCCGACCACTCTTCTTCACATGATATCGCAAGCGGGAGGGCTGACCGGTCAGGCCATGAAAGAGATATATGTCTACCGTAAGGAAAATAACGGCGAAAAGGCTCAAATCGTCGTCAGCCTGGACGATCTCCTCAAGGGCAGCCCCGACCAGAATATCTTGCTTCAACCTAAGGACGAAATCGTCGTCCCGGTTGACCAGACGCTGACTGTCTTCGTCTACGGTGAAGTAACGAATCCGGGAGCGATCACATATCTGAAATCTAAAAGGATTACATTGCTTCAGGCCATCGCTCAGGCCGGAGGAACTTCCGAATGGGCCAGGAAATCCCGGGTGCTCATAAAGAGAAGAGATCCAAAGTCGGATAAGGAGATGCAGATCGCGGTCGACCTCGGCAGGATAATAAACGGCCGGACGACCGACATCTACCTGCAGGAAGGTGACGTCGTTATCGTCCCCTGAGGCCGCCTGGTTTGAAAAGAGGTTTTCATGGCTGAAGTTGTAGTCGAAAAGAAAGGGCTGATCGAGCAGGTCGCCCATTACTGGCACATAATACTTAAGTGGAAATGGACTGCCGGCTTATTCCTGGCCGCCGTAGTCATAATCGCGGCCCTTTACAGCTTTTCATTAACTCCGATTTACACCGCCCGGGGGACTATCTGGATAGAGGAAGCCCCCAACATCCTCCCTTTTGAGGAAATCCAGAGACTCGACGGCACGATCAACCAGCAGAGCCATTCCCAGCTTTTGAACAGCCGGGCCCTGGCCATCGAAGTCATTGACCAACTTAAGCTTTACGAGAATCCCAATTTCATCAGCAAAAAGAAAAACCAAAAACCAATCGATACTTCGAATCCCATATTTAGGGACCAATTTGCCAAATCCTTCGTATCCAAAATCACGGTTAGTCCCATCAGAGGCACGAGGCTGGTCGCGGTCAATTTCAGCAACCGGGATCCGAAGACCGCGTCCGAAGTCTTGAATGCTATCTTCGATAAATACATCGAAATGCTGGTCAGGCGTAAGTATACGGCCTCCGAGCAGGCCGCTCAATTTCTGACCACCCAGATCGTGGCCCTGCGTGACGAGATTCAGGCAGCCGAAGACAGGCTGGCTCAACTCGGCACTGAAAAAGACATCCTGCCCCTGACGACGGCCGAGACCCCTCTGGTCAACAGGATTACCGAGGTCAATCAAGCTTTAACGACAGCCACCCTCGATAGAATAAACAGGCTGGCCTACTACAACCAGCTCAAGTCCGCACCCCTCGGGGAAGTCCCCGAAGCCATCAGCAATCCAAACGTTCAGAGATTGCGTGATCAATACGCAAGTCTCAGCCGTGAATATGCCAAAAGGTTGGCAACATTGCGCCCGGAGTATCCGGACATGCAGCGCCTGAAATCGGAGATCGACGCCACCTCCGAAGCCCTCAGACTCGAGATGGAAAACGTTACCAAGATCGCCTATGCCGACTACCAGACTGCTCTTAATAAAGAGCAATCGCTCAAACGCCATCTTGACGAAATGAAAACCGAGGTCTACAAGGCCAACAGCAGCTCCATCCTTTACAACAGTCTGAGGATAGAACTTGAGAACAAGAAATCGCTCCTCGAAGCCCTGTCCAAGAGGCAAAGTGAAACTGACGTCGCCTCCCGGCTCAAGGACCTCCAGGCTATCAACGTCTGGGTCGTCGACAAAGCCGATTATCCCACAAGCCCGGCCTTCCCCAACAAGAGAAAAAATCTTTTAATAGCCTTGCTCGCCGGGCTGGCTGGCGGCATCGGACTCGCTTTCGGAATTGAATATCTCAACGCCACTGTCAAGACTTCAAAAGACGTAACCGTCTCCTCCGGCCTCCCAACTCTCGGTACCATCCCCGCTTTTGAACCTGAGATTAAGGCCAAAGGTCCAATAGCTGAATTCGGAATGCTCATCAACCTCATTAAAGGCAGGGATTCCCTCGATAAAGCCAAACCCAGGCCTGCGGCAAAGGCCGCCGTCCAAACGCGAGCGGAGGACGACGCCGCAATCAGCTCAGACAACAACAACCGGAAGATCGACCTGATCGTCGAGCGCGAGCCCGCTTCAATCCAGGCCGAATATTACCGTTCGCTGCGAACCACCCTGCTCGTTTCCTCACCTCCCGGGAAAATCAAGTCCATACTCTTCACCAGCCCCCTGGCTCGCGACGGTAAGACTTCGACCGTAACCAATCTCGGCATCGCCCTCGCCCAGGGCGGCAAACGAGTGGCCATCGTCGACTCCGACCTCCGCAAGCCGAAAGTTCACCGGATTTTTGACTTAAAGGACGGCTGGGGCTTGAGCCAGTTTCTTAGTTCCTTCATCGAGGCTTCGGAAATCGTCAGGCCGACCCGGTTTCAGGGTTTATCGGTTATCACGGCCGGCCCCATCCCGGCCAACCCCATAGACCTGCTTACTTCGGAAAACATGGATTCGCTCGTCGGCGATCTGAAGAAGAATTTCGACTACGTTCTCTTCGACTCGCCACCGATCCTTGCCGTCTCCGATGCCATCGCCATGGGCCCACTGGTCGACGCCGTCATCCTGGTTGCCCGGGGAGGCAGGACTCCGCTCTCGGCCATGAGACAGGCCCGGCAAAAACTCGAAACGCACAGGATCAAGTGCCTGGGCGTTGTCCTGAACAGCGTCAATCTCATCGAGCAGGACGGCCATTACGCCAAACAGTATTATCATTACGCCAAAAGCGAATAAATAATCGATCTTCCGGCGAATCGGGGCCTTTTTTCATTACTTGAACAGGCGGCGGATTCCAGCTACAATAAAACCTCTGAAAGGTGAATCTCCATGAACAAGAAACATAGCGGATCCATGCCCAGCGACATCGAGATCGCCCAGGCG
>Ga0172365_10001943_pt1 | contig 15016 bp, 22 predicted proteins | sample LakKivSesite48cm_FD_114535 | JGI IMG/M metagenome (GOLD analysis project Ga0172365, IMG submission 114535) | Sediment microbial communities from Lake Kivu, Rwanda - Sediment site 48cm | ecosystem: Environmental > Aquatic > Freshwater > Lake > Sediment | place: Rwanda: Western Province, Lake...
AGCAGGGATGGATGGTATCCGGTCCGGCGTGATTAGCAGTTACGAGCACGGCCGGCACATCCCTACAAAGCAGGCGGGGTATTGTGAATCGAACGTGAGTCTTGTCAACATCAATAAGGAGTCTTGTCATGACAAACCGAGAGAAAATGGACGGAGCATTGGCCAGCGCATGTGGGCACCAGTCAACAGCAAACTACGGCGCGATCATTAACGGATTCATCGCGCGCGGCATACCTATCGAAGACATCCGCCCCCGTGAGAACGTCTTCACCTTCTGGGCTTGGAAAGCCCTGGGGCGGCGTGTGAAAAAGGGAGAACACGGCGTCAAGGTCATAACCTGGATCGAGACCGATGCCAGCAAGGCGGAGAAGCAGGCGGCACAGGAAGCGCAGGCGCGGGGCGAAACGGTGAAAGCCCAGTCGCATTGCCGGCCCTGGACCACAACCGTTTTTCACGTGTCCCAAACCGAAATCGACCCCTACGCCGAGCCGTCCGAAACTGAAAGCACGGCGGCATGACGATCTTTCGCAGAGCGCGTCAGGGAGGACGCGCCGAGCCGATAGACCGTTGACAAGTGAATGAGTCTTGCCGAGAATACAAAAGCGCGGGCCGCGCGAAAACCTCACGTCCGGCAAGACTCCTGGTGGTGAGTAGCGCGGCCCATTTTCGGAGAGTCTTGCCATGTTGCTTTACGAGAAATTCCGGCCCCACGATTTCGATCATGTACTCGGACAAGAAGCTGCCGTAAAGCGGTGCAAAACCATCCTCCAAACCGAAGGATGGGGCGGTCTTGCCTGGCTGTTTATCGGCAAGCCGGGGACCGGAAAAACCACGCTTGCCCAGATCATCGCCGATATAGGCTGTGACGATTTTTACCTGTCCCTGTACTCTTCCGGGCGTAAGCTTACATCGTCCGATATTGCCGAGATCGAAGAGAGTATGACCCGCCATACGTTCTTTGCCGGCAAGACCGGCAAGGCGTTCATTATTGACGAAGCGCACGGAATGAGAAAAGACGTGGTCGAGAAATTCCTGGGGATTCTGGAGCACGTCCCGACTCATGTTGCGTTCTTCTTCACCACAACGCGCGAGCCCGACCCCCAAACGACCCTTTTCGAAACGACCGACCCGAAGCAGGACGCGGACGAAAGGGCGTTCATTTCCCGCTGTAAGGTGATTCGTCTCACAAACCAGGGCCTGAACAAGGTCTTCGCCGCGCACTGCCAAGCGGTGGCGCGGGCTGAAGGTAAAGATGGCAAGCCCCTGGGTGCCTATGAGCAGCTTGCCCGGCAATGCCATAACAACTGTCGGGAAATGCTCCAGGAGATTGCCGCCTGGACCAAGAAGGAGTGAAGGAGTGAGGGCACTACCAGGGCAAATCAAACGAAAGGGTGAAACAATGACAGATCGGCATATAACATGTCCGTTGTGTTCCACGGTCAGACCGGAAACTCAATTTCAAATCACGCGCCGCATGGCCCTGCAACTGGCAACAGATTGGGGTTGCCATGCGGGGTTAATCGACGCGCTCTGTTGGGCGGAGAATAACCACGATTTAGCCCGCATTGCGGACCAAGAAGCTGCTGGTCCCGACAATGAGTATGTCCGCAAGTACCTGTTGCACATCCTGCGCCTGGCGAAGGAGACTGGTTAGCCTATCACCTGCGGCCGCGCCACACCCTGGCCGGCTGCAACCTGGGACCCCGCCCGGCTTGGCCGTGGCTGCAAAAGCAGGCGGGGTGTTGTGGATCGACACCGAAACTACAGACGAAAGGGAACAAAATGGCAAAATATTACGAGCAACCGATTGCCCGGAGCAGTGAAGGAACGCCGTACCTCGTAGATGCTTCGGGCAAGCCGCAGATATTTTATCATGGCACGAAGAATGAATATGCTTCCGGTGAGATTGCAGAGGGGCATGGCATCCTGCGCCGTGGAATCTATCTTGCCCATGAAGAAGGCGCGGCGGCACTCTATGGCAAGGTCAGACAGTACGTTATCAAGGCCAAACCGGAGGAAGTGCTTGACCTGTCCGATGGTGACGTGACGTGGGGATATATGAAGGCCAACGGCATCCTTGACGAAGCCGACTTGCAGGATGTGGACCTTGAGAAATACGTGCGGAATGGACAGATATTCCAGTACGACATCTCCACGAAACGGGGACTGGCCGACTACATCATAGGGACCGCCAAAGAGCAAGGATATAAGGTGGTTCGTCTGGCCGACGACCTCTCTGGTATGAGCGACAACATTGCCACGGTGGTCACGTCGGCGGATATGCTTATACCAGCAGAACAGGAGGGCACAACCCATGACAATACGTAGGCAACCTACCCCTGAGGCAGTCAACGCCGTATCGACCATTGCGACGGCTCTCCGTGGCGCCAGAATCAAATCTGGGTTGCGGATGAAGGACCTTACTGACCGTGCTATCCGGGCGGGGATGGATGGTATCCGGTCCGGCGTGATTAGCAGTTACGAGCACGGCCGGCACACCCCTACAAAGCAACGTTATATCGACCTACTGGCCCTTTGTGGAGGTAAACTAAGCGATGAGGTAGCCACAGCCTATGGTGTCTTGGAGTCTGACCCGGCGTATAAACGACAACTGCATCGCCCGGCAACTCGTCGAGTGGGAGCAGAATTGTTTGTCCGTACCTGGCAGACCAGTCAAAGCATTGATGAGGTAATGGCCAAGCTCAAGCTGACGCGGATGCAGGCTAACGCCCGTGCTGAGACCATCCGCCGCCATGGCGTTCCACTGAAGCGGTTCCCACGGCACAAGCCGGGCCCGGACTGGTCTGCCCTGAAGCGACTGGCGGAAGACTTAGTTCCGCATACGCGCAAGAAGTCGTAGCCTTTTCGTCTGGGGGGCTGGCCGTCCGGCCCCCTTTGACCTGAAACCTGAGATGGGAGGATTGACCGATGGCAACGAAACAACCCAAGATGATTGACTACCTCACACTGGACGACGGCGAGTACCAGATCACGTCCGAGGACGGCGGCATCCATGTCTCGCGCGAGTCCGCCCTGGGGATCGTCACAGTGCAGGTCCGCGCAGACTATGCCGCCCTGGCCAAGCTGGTGGCGGCAGCAATCCGGCTTCGCGCCGCCCTGCGTGACGCCGGGATCGAACGAGCCTACGGACGACGTGTGCCACGAAGCACCAAATCAGCATCAGCCTCATCATCGGGGCGGCCAGCGTGCGGATGGCGCCGAGGTAGGCCATGAGCGAGAAACGACCGGCTATCGGCTATATCCGCGTCTCGACCCCAGGCCAGAGAGATGAAGGGGTGTCTCTGGAGGCACAGGAAGCCAAATTGACGGCCTGGGCGGACCTGTACGACTACCAACTAGTGCGGATCTTCTCCGATCCCGGCATCTCCGGCCGCACGATCCGCAAACGGCCCGAAGTGCAGCAGGCTATAGCCGAAGCGCGCCGTCTCCACTGCCCCCTGGTGTTTTACTCCTTGACGCGCCTGATCCGCAATCTCAAGGAAGCAATCCAACTCCTAGAGGAGATTGAAAGTGGGGGCGGGAGCTTGGCAACCGTGCAGCAGCAATACGACACGTCCACCGTGAGCGGATGGGACAGGTATATCATCGACGCCTGGCTCGCGGAACGCGAAGTGCGCGAAATCTCAGAGCGGACACATCATGCGATGCAGTACATGAAAGCCAGTGGCCGGCGCGTAGGGTCTATCCCCTACGGCAAACAACTGGCAGAGGGGAGCAAGACAGACCTCATCGACGTGCCCCGTGAGCAGGCGATCATTGCCCAGATCCGCGCTATGGCCGCGCAGGGACTATCCCTCAATGAGATGGCGCGCCGTTTGGACAGTCAAGGCGTGCCGGCGCGGCAGGGCAAGTGGCACCCGGAGAAGGTTCGGGGCATCCTGGGCCTGCGCAAGAAAAGAGCCGGGCAATGAGGAGCGTTGCCTCAAACAATGTCAAGGCAGGGCAAGACCGAACTTGCCGGTAGCCTATGAAAGGAAAATGCTATGGCGAACGATTGGGATGACCTCGGTTACAATCTGTCGGAATTGACGAAGAAGTGCGATCGTCTGATGGAACAGGTTGAGGGCCTCAGCGCCGAACTCGGATCAACGGTTCGGGACGCGGCAAAAGAGAACCGGGACACGCAACGCGAATTAGCTGTCTCTACCATGCTCACCCTGCAAGCGATTCGTGACCGCTTTAACGGCTTAGTAAAGACTATTGTGATCACGGCCATCATCGTAGGCTTCGGGTCTGCTTTTCTGATAGGGCGAAGCGCGAATCCCACGATTACGAGTTATCCGGCAGTCAGGCAGGCGGACGGCACTCTCAAGGCATTGGAGAAGATTGATTACAGGATCAAGCTTGCAAAAAATACAATCACTTGCTGGGGACCCGGCTGTTCGACACACTTTCTGAACTTGTTTATCGCCCAGATCTACGACAAAAAGAACTGGCGTGCGTCTGGGCGTGACGGTTATGACTCCTCGAACAGGACCGTTCAAATGGAGAAGGGCAAAATAGTCATGCAACACTATCTGATGCAACAGGACCCAAACGAAATCTATATCGGGCGGGTCCACTGGTGGCTTCTGCGCGTCGGGATAATACGGAAGTAACGTCTACACGGATGATCAGGGAAAGGAGAGTAGTTGCCTCTCGCGTGCCTGCACGAGGCGAACAAGATGCGATGACTCCGGGATGAGACGTAAGACGAAAACAATCATCCGGCGCTGGGTGGACGGCCTACTGCGTATGTGGTACGTGGCGTGGCTGCTCCTGAGCCTGCCGGGCAAATAGAGGAGATGAAAAAATGACTACAGTCGAGATTATCTTAGTGGTGATGTTCCTGTTGTGCTTAGCGAACCAGGAAACGCACGCGGGAGACGTGTTTGCCGTCTGGGCGTGGATCATCTGGACCATCGTCTCTCTCATCATCGTATTCGGATGGATTATGGGTTTGCTGGACCGACTACGGCCTTTCTAACTGCGCCAGCGCCCCCTTGACCTTGAGCCAGTACGCTATCGTGTTGGCTTTTTTCATGCCCCGAGGCCCCCCGTTCCATATCCGGGCCCACTGCTCCGGCGTCCCCTGCGGCGCGTAGTACCGGCATACCACACGGAACATGTGCCAGGATTGCTCTACATCAAACCTGTCGGCCGGCGTCCACCGCTGCCAGCCGATGATCCGGTTGGCGTCGGCCAGCATGATCGGGCGGATCTGGACGATACCGGCGGCCTGCTCACTACGGTTGAAGGCGCGCGGATCGCCGCGTGATTCCACCCAGGCGACCGCCCAGAACGTGCGGCGCAAAAGAATTTCGCGTTCGGCGGCGTTGACACTATCGTTGAGGGTACTGGATAAGGCGAGAATTGTGAGTAGACTGACCAGTACACTGACCATTGTTGAGACCTCCAAAACAGGTTTCAGCCACGGCCTGGCTGTTGCGAGCACGCCGGGCCACTTTCTTAAAGTCTACTCTGTGTATCGGCAAAATCCAAAGGGGACGTGAACAAAATGTCGGACAATTTTGCGCTTGCGCCTATGTTGCCTCTCGCGCACCTGCGCGAGGTGCGCCGAGTATTATAGCTTTCCTGTAGCCGCAAGTACTGGTGCCTTGAGGGCAGCAATCATTTGCGTGGTAATCGCTCGTATGACTGGCACGGCCACACTGTTGCCGGTTTGTGCTCTGATAGCCGTATGATCTACCACGATCTTGAATGTATCTGGGAAACCCTGTATGCGCAACATTTCGCGACCCGTTGGGCGACGGCGCCCATTGACGAGCATGTAGTTGTACGACGCGTTCGCTCGAAGAGCACAGGAGTACGGAAAGATGCCGATGTGACCTCCTTTGTTTTCATGCCAGATTGAGGGATAGAAAGGCTCTGTGCCTTGTTGGGCCAGTCGGTGAAGTCTCTTCTTCTGGATCATCTCCGAAGCCCAGAGTTTCGGGTCAACCTTGTCGTCGGGCTCCAGAATGTCAGCCAAGGATGGTCTTTGCTCAAGAGGCTTCGGGAAGGAGAACTTAAGATTCGCACGGAAACACACCATAAATGTGCGTTCGCGCTTCTGACAGGCTCCGTAATTAAGCGCATTAAGAATTGCGGTGTGCACGAAGTACCCCAGATCATTCAAGCGTTCAACGACTGTTGCAAACGTCCGTCCGCCATCATGAGACTTGAACTGTTTTACGTTCTCAAGGAGAGCAACCGGGGGGCGTTTGGCACGAAGAATCTCCTCAATGTTGAAGAAAAGCGTACCTCGGGTATCCGTGAAGCCCTTTCGATTTCCGATGATGCTAAACGGTTGACACGGGAAACCTGCGAGCAAGATATCATGATTTGGGATTTCCTCCGGGGGGATTTTGGTGATGTCGCCAGCGGGCCGTTCACCAAAATTGGCCTGGTACGTGTCTTGTGCCTTGGAATCCCACTCGGACGAGAATACACATCGCCCGCCAACCGCCTCAAACCCCAGGCGTATCCCGCCAATGCCGGCGAAAAGGTCGATCATGCGGAAACCCCGCATCCATCGAACTGCTTTGATCGCAGAGATGTCTCCAATTCCCTCTGGACCGTGGAACTCATACTTGACCGATTTCAAGAATGAACTGCTGCTCATGTGCACCTCAACAGTTTTTTGTCTCTCGCGTGCCTGCGCGAGGTGCGCCTTACGTAAGTGTCATTCATAGGAACCTCGTATTGTGAATAACCGCTTCCACCACGGCGCGGGTTGCGCCGGATCGGAGCCAGTCGCGGATGTCTTTGTCGAAGGGCGGCTTGATTACCTTGAGCGTGCGAACGACCGGGCGGATGGCCTGGGCGAGCCGGGCGGCTCCCTCTTGCCCCGGATACCAGACCGAGCCATCCGGTCGCTTCTTCGGCGGGTCTTTGTCGGCGATGATGATTACCTCTCGCCGTCGGCCTTTCAGGAATTCGATGGTGTGGTCCACGCCCCCTTGGCAACTTGGGCGGCCAATAGCGTCGAAGCCCAGTGTGAGCAGGGCCGCGCAGTCGGACTCTCCCTCGCAGATCATCAACGGGTAATTGCGGCCCGAGTAAACACCTTCAGGCCAGAATAGGCCGTTGTGCGAACCCGGCACACACCACTTACGACCCTTGCCCCGGATACGAATACCGATGATGTGCTCGCGGCCGTTCCGCATAGGGAAAGAGTACCCCTTGCCGCTCCAGCCTACTTGTAGTCGTTCGAGGGACCGGGCGGATACGCCCAGATCCCGCGCGGGCATATTGATGTCCTGGAGGTTGCGCTCATATTCGCAGGCAAGGTCGGCGAAATCCTCAGTCGGTACGGGCTCCGGTTTTCGGCATGGTTCCGGCTTGAATTCAATCGGCTCCCCCAGCTTGTGAAACCAGCCGCCTGATTTGCAGGGCTTGTCGCTCTCGGTGCGCATACAGACGACAGTCTGCCCGTCCTCACTGACGGAGCACCAGTCGGGGTGATCGCAAAGGGGACACCGATGCTGGCGCGTGACACGGACCCACTTCACACCGTCACCGCCTGTTGTAGCCTTTTCCAGCCGTTCGCCTTTAAGTCGTCAATCGCGCGGCTCGCTTGGCGGAACGTCATAGAATCGGGATCGAAGCCGAACTTCTTGAGCAGTCGGGCCATTTTCAAGCTGGGCTTTCCCTCTTTGGCTCGTTTTATGAGGGCGTCCAGGGCCTGTGAGGCGTGGACGAACGACAGGTTATCCGGGGCATTGACGCCGAAGTTCTCGAGCGCTGCCCGTTGCCGCTCCGTCGCCAATCTGCCTTTGTGCCAGGGCGGCTCCCGCCTCGGCACGATGTCCAGCGCTACGAACGGGTCGATGGACTTGCCGAATTCATAGATCGAGCGGACCTTGATATGAGCCCGCGCTGCCGCTGCTTGGGCCTCCGCCTGCCGGCGGGCAATTTCGCGCTCCGCCTTTTGCAGTTCCGTCGCCACGTCCGCCGGCTTGCCGGCCCGCTCCATGTTGCGTTCCGCGAGTTCGACAACTTCATCGGGATATTTTCCGCCCAGCACGTCGCCCACGTGCACGAGAGGATGCTTGCCGGCGTTGCCGCAAAAGTCCATGACTATCATTTCCGGCTTCGGGCTGTTCAGAATCGCCCGGATACGATCCTCGGGACTGTCCAGACCATCGACCACGCCCTTGAGTGGGCGGGTCCCGCGTCCGACCTTTTGCGCATAGGCGGCGCGACTCCGATGGGGGCGGCCCATGATAACCCAGCGGACACCCGGCTCGTCGAAGCCTTCGACTGTGATCCCGACGTTTATCAGGTACTGAAAATCGCCGGCGGCATAGCGCGCATAGAGATTGCTGCGGTATTCATCGGGCGTATCCCCGCAGACATATTCCGCCGAACGAGGCTTGGCGGCGTTGAGGATCTCCGCGAAGCGCCGGGCCTGCTCGACGCGCTGCGTGAAGATGAGGGTTTTCTCGTCCCCGCAATGGTCCAATACCGGCGTTGCCATACCGTAAAGAACCTTGTCTTGCTCCAGCACGCGTGCCAGGTCGGCGCCATTAAGTTCTCCCGCCGTGGTCCGCACCTCCGACAGATCCAGACCATGCACGTAGGCGGGCAACTGCTTGACCGGCACCAGCCATCCGTTTGCGAGGCCATAATCTATCCCGTACTCGAACGCGGTCTCCTGGGCGATTTGCCCCAGTGCCGCTTCGTCCCCTCGGTCGGGCGTGGCGGTCAATAGCAGCAGTTTCAAGTCCTCGTTCTGCTGGAAGTATTTGATAACCTTCGTCCAGGACGGCGCTACGCTATGATGGCCTTCATCGACTACTGCCAGCGAGAATTGACGCGGGTTGAAGCGGGTCATGCGGCCGCCGTTGCGCCCGGCAATCAGCGTCTGGACCGTGGCGAAGAGCAGTCCAGGCCCAAACATGCGCGCATCGGCCCACTGATCGGCCTTCTCCACTTGCGAGGACAATCCGGTGATCGTCTCTAACGTCCGCTGGGACTGTTTGAGCAACTGGTCTTCGTGCGTGAGCCACAAGATACGGCCGCGCTCCTTGAAGTAATTGGCGATAAACCCGGCACACGCGGTCTTGCCCATGCCCGTAGCCATCAGCCCGAGCAGGGACTGGTACTGACGCCACAGGCCCAAAGCAGACTGCACGGATGCTTCCTGATAATCTCTGGGGGTGAAAGTCATTTCGTGCGCTCCCCCGCCCGTTGGCTTGAGCCTGTGAGCGGATCGAGTCCATGCGCCTTTCGCTGGGGATTGCGCAGGTCAATGGCAACGCTTCGCGCCCGGTAGCGCGACAGCCAGCCCCGGCCGTGACACTGTTTACACCGACGGTCGGGATCATCACCGCCGCACAACGGGCATACAAGATACGGTCTCGCCTCGGAGAATTCCTGGCGCAGGGCGGAAAGGTCGGCCACGCGCTTCTGTGGCTCAATCGCAGACCACGCCTCGGGATTGGCTTGGACGCCAGATTCGAATTCCCCTTTGAGCCGGCTGATCTTATAGGCGAACGCCTCGAATTCTGGTTGTGTCGCGAAGATGGGGCGCAGGTATTCCGGGATCGGTACGCCGTCAGCGTCTTTCATGGGCTCCGGCGGCTCCTCCTTGGCGATCTCGATCTGCTTGGCCGCCGCCGATACAGAGGTCTTCCCTTTATCAACTGCCTGCACGAGTTCGGGTGAACCCTTCTCCAAGACTTTCGTGGCAGCATCCACGGTCTTACCAGAGACATTCAGAGCCCTGCCTGCTTGGTCGCGAGATTTGCCTTTTTCTGCATTTTCAGACGAATTTAGGGCGGTGGCAATATTTCCACCACCCTGCGCGGCCTTCTGTCCGGGCTTCGATTGAGCCGCTTTCTGGCGTTCCTTGGCCTCCTGCTCGTAGTATTCCCGTACTCTGGCGGCAATCATCGCTCTTTGGGAAGTGGTCAGGTGCCGCCGGTGAAGATTCTTGCTCAACACGTAAGCGATAGGATCGGCGGGATGGACATTAACCATCCGGGGAGTGACGCCCGCAATTTCGCAGGCGCGATACCTGTTGCGGCCATCCAGGATCTTGCCGTCGAGCAAGTCGATGGGAACCTGGAGCCCGTGGGCCTTGATGTCCTCGGCCAGAGCTTGAAGCTCATCGTCTGCGAGCATGGGGAAGATGTCGGCGGCTGGGTGAAATTCTCGATGGGCCATTAAAATATCTCCTGTAAAAAATTTTAGTACTTGACAGGCAACGCAATGGGGCGGTAGGCTTGGTGGTGCTGATTCACAGGCCGCCCTAGTGCGGCTTTTTTTATATTCATGCGACACCCCCTTAGCTCGCTGTAGTGGCGTTTTCAGGGGCGTCATCGAAGGTTGGAATAGGTTTTTTGAGGATTTCCGCCGCACGGATGATGTCCGGCTCAGTCCACAGGAAGGCTCGGCCCGGTCCCCGGCGTGGCGGCTTGACCCTACCATCCCAGAGGGCGCGGATAAAAGTGTTGCGATTGATGCCCAGCAAGTCGGCGACTTGCCCGGTGGAATAATACTTTTGGTCTGTCATAACATTCTCCTGAATGAATGCCAAAGAACAAACGTCATGCTACAAAACGCCAAAGGCATGTCAAGGGGGTACGCTGAAAAAATCTCACATTTTTTGCGTGACTTCGGCTTACCTTTATCGGCAATGGCCGCCGCACGTAAAGAATTGCAGAATTTCGCGGCCAAGGGCGAACTTTCTCCTTGACCATTTGATATTGTGTAGTACAATAAATGCCGATACAACATAACGGAGCAGGTGGGATTCGAACCCACGGGCGGGGGTAGCCGCCGACGGAGTTAAAGTCCGTTACAATAAACCAGCTCTGTCACTGCTCCAGAAAGATGGACCCGCCGAGAATCGAACTCGGAAGCCTGGGTGTAGAGCCGAGACCGAGATACCAATCTCACGGTCCCATCAGGTGGACCTACCGCCGCGCCCGATCAACCAACCAAACAGAACGGGCGCGGCGGTGGTTTTTGGAGGTACGGGGACTCGAACCCCGACCCGAACCAGGTGTAGAGCCGGGTAGTGTCCTACTTTGCACAGATCTTTCTTGACATAGGACTGCAACCCAATAGAATAGGGATGTGCTGACAACCATGCGCAACGAACTCAGCACCCGGCCCCGGTAGGGGGATCGGTAACGGACGTGGAGAGACAGTCAGACTCGGTTTACCGAGCAGTCTTGTTGAAGCGTCAAGTCCGAAGTAGGACACTACCTAGAGCCGACGGGTGCACCATGCTACCCCCAGTTATTTGAGAAGATGGACCCGCCCGGTGTCGAACCGGCACTCTCGCTGCCAAGGCGAGACGAAGCCCCACGCTTCTGCGGGCCCATCAGAGATGGAGACGGCGGGAGTCGAACCCGCGACCCTGGGTTCCAAAGGCCTGGAGCGGAACCGTCCCGTCCCCATCAACGAAAATGACGCCTACTGGCGGGTGCAAGCCGTCAGTGGGCGTCAGTTTTTATGTCGTCGTTTTTCTCTTGCCTACCGACTCAGTATGTCTGATACTACGTGCAGTGGACGCACGGGATTGGTTCGACCCCGTACATGAAATCGGGAAGGTGAGCATTGCCAGTGCCTACCTTCCCTTTTGTTGCCTCTCGTGTGCCTGCGCGAGGTGCCCCCTTATCTTCTTCGTTGCCCATCCTATCTGGCCCAGATCAGCCGCCCAGCCTTGACCGCCTGCTCGATTTCCACCAACTCGATGTACCGGCCCCGCTGCATCCAGATACCAGGGCTATTCCATTGATACACCTTATTCGGTTCGGTTAGTTGGACGGCGCGGCTCCGATCGACGATGATTACCGACGGCCTCCCCGCTCCGCTGCCACTGGGCGAACAACTGCTGCTGATCGCCGCCACCATCAAGACCGTTAGCAGCGCGCAACCACGATTGATGAGCCTTTTCCTCGACATCTTCCAGCCTCCACAATTCCTTGGCCCATGCGTCGTGAGCCTTCTGCCATGATTCCGCAGCTTGCTCAGCCGCTGATTTCTTCGGGAAGAGCACGCCCAGGACCGCCGCGAACAATCGACCGAGGAGCGGGAGCCATTTCATACGACAAACCCCATGTATCTGCCCTCAGCCTTGCGTATCCGCAGAAACCACGACTGCCACCTCCGGCGCTGGGCCTCGGGGATGGCTTCGAGCTGCGCCAATTTGGCCCGCCACCGCTCCTGTTGCGCTGTCCGCAGTCGGTCGGCGTGGTCCTCAGTCACGGCCAGAGAGAACAGAGCGTCGCCGACGATCCAGCCGAATTGGATAAGATATGTTAACATCCTTTTCCACGGCATAAATCACCCAAAGCAGGACGGGCCGGCAGGCAGGAGGAGGGGGGAGAAAGGAATTGGACCCACCGGCCCGGCGTTAGTCGGAATCAGAAGCGGTATTCCACGGTCGCCAGCGCCCGCGCATCGTCTGGAATATCGGCCAACTCCCGCCAGAAATTATTCGTGAGCAGATATTCAAATCGGAAACCGATCCGCACTGTCCGGTCTCCGAAATTGATGCCGCTCATAAGACTGGCCGTCGCGTCCCAATCAGCCCTATGCGGCTTGAGGGCGCCTAGGGATGTGCCGACGTAGATCGTGGAGGGAACGGAGAACTCCCAGATTTTGAATGGGGCGTCCTTGATGACATCATAGGTGGCATAGAGACCGAGCCCGAGGGATTCGACCTCCTCCACGCCCAGGCCATCGAGCCACTGGCCGTAAACGCCGAACTCTGTCCGGTCCTCCAGCAGACCCGGGCGCAGGCCAAACTCGCCTTTGAACATATCGCCGCTACCGACGCCCCGGACGGCCCACATCAGGCTGGACGTGTCGGCTGGGACAGGCTCCGCGCCATAGACAGTGATGCACAGGGCCATGAGGATTGTTGCGATGAGCATGAATACGATGGTTCGCATGGTACGACCTCCTAAAAAAAGTATTGTCTTCGTTCAGGGTCCAGGGAATATCATACCTGGTTTACGGAACTTGGAAAAGTCTACCCAAGCCCGAATATTGTCCACGAACCACAGCGGGCGTAGATTCGTGTAATGGCAGACTCTCAGAAATTGCTCACGATCGGCTAGGTCAACCGACGCCAGCGGAATAATGTGGTCAATGTTCCACCTGTTTACGCCCCTCCCCCAATTATCCCACGTCATCCCCGGCAAGAACTGGCGCTCAATATGCTCTTTGAACTCGGCAATCGTGCAACCGAGGTCTCGAACTGCGGAACCCGTCTTGGTATTATGCTTTACGGCTTTGCGAAGCCGTGCACGTAATAAACTCCTAAGCCGAAACTGAATATCTGCTTTGCATCGTTCGGCCTGGTGTTTTTGCTGTGTTCTGGATACCTTAGCCCGACATTCTGTACAAAAGTTAAACGAATCATCTTTTGGAACGCCGCATCGCTGGCAACAACCTTTCTCCTTCAGCCGGGCAGCACGCCGCATCGCCGTCTTAGCGTTCTTGTCTGCACACGGTCGGCAAAAATACCGTGTGCCGTCTTCACCCCGAGGCAAGCCGCAATCGCAACACAACCCGTTCTCCTTTAGAAATTTTTTGTGCTTACTCAACATCTTTCACGCCTTTTTGTTCACGTTAGGCTCAGAAAACCAAACCACGCAATGTGCAACCTGCCTACTCATTAGCCTCCGCTTTGTCGGGTACAAGACTATCGTCATGGTTGTCAGCACATCCCTATTCTATTGGGTCGCAGCCCTATGTCAAGAAAGATCTGTGCGAAGTAGGACACTACCCTAATCCCTATGACTCATCGCAATTCTTCCCGTTGCCAGCCGTCATGAGTCTTCCAGACAATGACGAAGAGAAACTCAGGGTACTGCTCGGCGGCGACCTTGAGCTTGATCCGGGCGTCCTCCTCGAAATACGGGGTTTCCCGCCCCGTCTTCTTGTCGCGCTTAGTTCCTTTAACTTCGTGAACCTCGAAATGGTCGGGGTAGGTCACCAGGAAGTCCGGGGTGAAGGTAGTATCGTCCGCCAGACGGAACTTGACGCACTCGAAGCGAGCACACAGGATCTCCCGCTGGTGCGCCTTGATCGCCAATAGCTCTGCGTAGGCGTGTTCCACCTTGTTCATTACCCCGCGCTCATGCTGACGCCTTGGCCGTATTCTTGGTTGCCACATTGGGTTTACGTTGCCTCCGGTTCTCGGCTCATCGGTTCATCGCTTCATCGCCTCTTGCGCTAAATCGGTTCTATCCTGCTCCTGCACCACGGCGGGCGGCTGGGCCCTGGCAGCGCGAATTTTGTCTGCCAACTCCCCCACAGGTCTCCATGTGCCGGGTGCTCCCACCTTGGGCAACGCCTCCCCCAAGAGGTCTTGGAACCGGGCGTTCTCAGCCTCCAGGGCGGCGAGTTTCTGCTGTAGCCGTTCTTTGTCGGTTGCCTCTTGCGCGCTTGCGCGAGGCGCGCCGCGCGAGGTGCGCCTTCCAGACATGCCATGCTCGCCATCCTTAGATCCTATAGGTCCAGTCATCGTCTATGCCCAATGTCTTGCCACAAGCATCGCAGGACAAGTAATGGTTCTGGGGACTCCACGCCTCGTCCCACAAGTGTATTCCTCGACGGCAGTTGATCCGCTTCCATAGCCAGCGAACGATCCGGTTACTGAAAATATGGGGGTAGGTAATGCCGATGTATTTGGATTTTTTCATTCGTTCCGATCTCCTTTCCCGCCCACCAACGGAAATTAAGATTCATCCTTTTTCTCCAGGCGCACGTTGTCTGGGCAGATCGCTCTTATCGTTGAAAAAGTCATCGTCGGCATAGACTGGACCCTCCGGCAATGGTTGTGGGTGCGCCAATCTCTCTACTAATGCGGCAGAAGTTGCCTGTCCCGCCGGCCGGGTAATCGGCGGGGCAGACGACGTAAGCATAGCTATATGTTGAGCATTGGCTTCGGCCTTTCCATTGGCCCTCCCGTGGCCGTCCGGGGCATCCGTGCCGTTGTTCTCCCGGCTGGGTTCAGATACACGTTTGATGTCGCTATTAGTCTCGG
>Ga0172365_10001945_pt1 | contig 15004 bp, 12 predicted proteins | sample LakKivSesite48cm_FD_114535 | JGI IMG/M metagenome (GOLD analysis project Ga0172365, IMG submission 114535) | Sediment microbial communities from Lake Kivu, Rwanda - Sediment site 48cm | ecosystem: Environmental > Aquatic > Freshwater > Lake > Sediment | place: Rwanda: Western Province, Lake...
ACAATTTTTTCATTATACGGTGAGTCATGATCCTAATGTAGATTCTCAGATTTCACAACATATGCAAATTATTACTAATGAAATATTGAGATGTTTTGGAAAAGTTGATTCAATAATGCTTGCCGGTGGTTTTGGAAGAGGAGAAGGAAGCATTAAATATCTGTCCAATGGCAAGATTAGACCGCTAAAAGATTACGATTTGTTCGTGATTACCGAGAACAATATTTCTCCTAAAGAATATTCCAGTTTAATGGATGAAATTTATGAAAAACTTGGCATAGATTCTTGGGCACGCCTATCTGATGCCCCGGGGAGTTTTAGTGTCACGCTGCAAATAATACCTAAGAAAAAGCTTGATCGTCTACCACCAGATATTAGCACTATCGACCTCAAATTTGCGAGTAAAATCATCTATGGAGAGGACCTTCGCACTAAGATAGCTCCAAATGTTGATGATATTGTATTAGCAAGTGGGGCAATTGTTTTATTAAACAAAGTCACTGCATTGCTTGAAATACTTGGTCCTACATTAATGAACGAGTACCTTGACGCAGAGATTAAAGAATCAATAATATACGATTGCGGAAAAACATTCATTGAAATATGCACTGCACTTTCAATTATAAAAAAGAAATATGTCCCTTCATACGAGCAAAGATCAATTCAATTTCAAAAAATGTATATTGAAGAATTCCCACAGCTTTTGAACAAATTACCCGATCTTCCAGATAAAGTAGAATATTTTACGAATCTTAAACTTAGTTCTAATTTAAGTTATAAATGTGATGTTAAATCACTAGTTTTTTCAACAAGAAGAAACTTGGAATTAATCTTGAAATTTTACATGGGTTGTTTTCTTCAATTGAATAATGAAATCCAGCTAGATTGGGGATTTTTCGCTGATAAAATGTATGAAAAGATGGGTTTTATTTTTTTCAAAGAATATTTAGATTTTAATTTGAGAAAAATAGGTAAGTATTATCGCGTTCTTTTACCTTTTATTAATATAATGGGGCAAATCTATGATAATATCCACTTTCGTCGACAAATAAAATTGAACAAAGGAATCACATATCATAAATCTCCTCTCTATTGGAGGTCACCGTTAATAAAAATATTCATTGCGTCTATTCTAACACTGTTCTCTTTACAGGAAGATGGGTCTATAGATAAGTCTTTAATGGAAAAGGGGTTCCATTATCTATCACAAGCTTTTCCATGCAACAGGCGATTTTCATCTCTCAATGACAATTGGGACTATCTTCGTAAGTTATGTGTAGAAGCACAGAAATTGTATTTCAGAACTCAAATGAAATCAGTTATTTGACTGTTTGAAATTATAATAATGATTTCCCCACACACGACTCAGGTTTAGGTATTTCCAACAACTTTAAAATTGTTGGAAGTATGTCGACCAAGTTTAACTCTTCTAATTTAGAAAAGCTCCCAGAATTTGACAACATGAAGATGGTTTTTTGTTCAGGGATGTTCGGATCATATCCATGCATAGATTCAACTTTCGAGTAACCTTGATAATAGTTTGGAGATATTAAAATACCTGGATTGACAACATAAATAAGATTTCCATAATTAGTAGATGTAGGAAGATTATATTTGTCCAGATCAGATTTTGTGAAAAATCTTCCAACTTTCATGTCGCTCAAAATCATATGTATTTTTTCAAGAACAGAACTTTTTCCCCAAAAACGTGCCATCGTAGAGTCAAGAAAAACGGTGAAATCTTTACCTTCTTTGAGCTCAGTCTTTCGGACTGTCCTTAATATATCTACGTTCTTTCGTATATCTAAGAATCCGTGATCTGCAAAAATCACCGAAATGGGATTTATTCCCATTCTTTCAATATGTTTTGTTATTGTTTCAACATATTTGTCTGTCTCTCTTAGTTTCATGATTCTTTCTTTTGAATGAACTCCAAATTTATGTGTAGTTTCGTCAAGATCCATAAGACGTACATAGATTATCTTTGGAATTTTTTTCGTATGCAATATCTTCCTAACAACTCCATAATCAAAACCCATAAGAGGGTAATCCATTATAGAAAAGTCGATTTCATTCTGTCTTAAAATGTCAAACAATGAAGGAACATGGACAAATGCGTTCGGCTCATACAGTTTTTTTCTCATTGAAAAATCTAATTTTGGTAATAACTTGAATGGAACTTCATGTACACCTGGGTAATATGACATGCGATATAAGAAACGAGAAGATTGCAGGAATGCCAGCCGAAACCCTTTTTTCATCTTACGGTTTCTTATTTTTTGATCAACTTTATCTAATATTGGCGACAATGGTTCAATCCATTTAAAAATCGAGGATTGCGACGAAGCATATTGCGTCCAAACTCCATGTTTTTTTGGGTGAACACCAGAAAATATCGTTGCGGCAATACCTGAGAAACCCCATATTGTTTTTAGAGGTCTGGAAATTCCAGATGCAGCTACATTACATAAGAAAGGCGTATCCTTGGAATTTAAGTAATCGAACCTTATAGCATCAAGAAAGAAGATTATGACAGTATCCATTTGTTTTAGATTTGGTTAAAATTGGTTAATTAAATTAATGGTACTAAAAACCGACCAAAACCTATGAGATATTAAAAAATCTTGGGATATGGATATTACAATGAATGAAAGTGAACTAAATATCTCATTGATCTCCCATGAATTTCCGCCTCACATGTTTGGGGGAATTGCTTCTAATTGTTTTGATCTGGCTTATTCTCTTTCAAAAAAAAACATCAAGACCACAGTTTACTCTGGAAGTTCTAGGATCATAACGCGGAAAAAAATAAATGATTATCTTGAAGTAGTGTATTTACCAAATTTTAATTTACCTCCTAGATTTGTATGGTTCCAACTACAAAATATTAAAATTTTTAGAACTATGATAGATAAACACTCGGTATTTCACGCAGTTAATCCATCCTCGTCGGCATATTGTGCTATTCTGGCTAAAAAATACAAAAAACCTCTTGTGTCATCAATACATTGGTTACCATCACTGGACCTAAAGACATTTTTAACCGCTCCATTTGATTACTGGACCATTGGAGATTTTGGTTTCCACGTGATGGAGTATCCACTAACTGAATTTATGCAGAAGACTTGTATAAATAATTCAGACCACATCATAGTGCATAGCCTGACAACATTGAACCAAATAAGAGAGATAAATAGAGATTTTAATGTTAAAAAAGCCTCTATGATATATAATGGTATTAATTTTGATAAAATAAATGACATCGGTTTTGAAGCGACGGATAAGGCATCAGACGTTACTATAATTTTTTTTGGTCGCCTATTTTACAGAAAAGGCATACTTCACTTGATAAACGCTATAGATAAATTAAGAAAAGACTTTCCTGAAGTGAACTTGAAAATCTTTGGTTCAGGTCCTTTGGAAAGCAAGATTCAATACTTAAGAAAAAAAATGGGTTTAGAGCACATCATTGAAACATATGGGCATGTTCCATATGCTGATTTAATCAGAGAGATCAAAAAATCAGATATAGTTGCGCTTCCGAGTCTTTACGAAGTTGGACCATTCATTTCTGCATTGGAAGCTATGGCATGTACGAAACCTGTGATTTCTTTCGATTTGCCTTTCACTCGGGAGTTTATAATTCATATGTATAACGGTGTTCTTGCTGAAGTAGGGAATGTTGATGACCTTTCTAAAAAATTGAATTTATTAATTTCAGATGCATCAGTTCGAAAACAAATAGGTAAGAACGCTTTTGAATATGTAAGAGAAAAACATAATTGGAATAGATTGATTGACCGATATATAGAGATTTATAATGAATTGCTGGCTTGAATAAAAATTATACTTTTTAGGACAACATTCATCTATACATGGTTAATGTAATATTTTTACAAGAATATAAAAAACCTTTTTGAACCGTTGAAACATTGCTAACGTTGGAAAGAGAGATGAGTATAAAAAATATTTATTACTTTTCTTTTATGATGTTACTTTTCGGGACAATTGTCACTTATCTATATCTATACATGGTTGATGTGAGCCCGCTACCCATTCTTGTCCTCATCATTGGGATTGGTCTTCAATCCACAAGTTTCTTAATGTTCGCTCACAAAATAAGAACCTCAGGTAATAAGCTTCCACTTTGTTACTATATTTTCTTTATTTTAGTCCTCTCCATGTCAGTAGCCTTTATGAAAAACGCAAGGTTCCAGGTGTGGGGAACAGATATACTAATAGAGAAGCAGGTAGCCCAAAATACTTTTACCAATCAGTATTGGAACTCCTCTCTTATCAAGTCATCCAATTTTGTATCTAGTCTGGAAGTAACTATTCTCCCATCTATTTTAGCCGAGCTTACTGGTCTTAGCATAGACACTATCTTTAATACAATCATGCTTGGGATTGCTACTTCTATACCAGTTTTCCTTTTTCTTACAGTACTCTCTATAACGAATAATAGAGTCGTTGCTTTCTTATCTTCAGCTTTGTTTGCTCAGAACTACTTCTTTTTTGCTCAGTATCCTAACTTAATAAAACAATCCTTCGCCATTGTTTTTATGTTATTATCTCTTTATTGTTATTTTGGTACACATGCCGTAAGGAAAAAATATGTTTTATTGGGAATTCTTTTTTCATTTGGAGTTATCATGTCTCACTACACAATCTCTTTACTCTTTGGTTATGTTCTTCTATTCTACCTTTTATTAATGTTCTTTTACAGAAAAATTCAAAAATTTAGTACACCGACTCTCAGTTTTGAAATAGTAGTTATGTACTTCGCAATGACATTATGTTGGCAAATTTTTATCATGTACCCAGTTTTTGATATAGAAATTGGAACTTATGTAAAACCGGTAATGTTTGCGCTTCAGAGCTTAACCTTTGGGATAGAATCTCCTGAAACTCAATATTCCTTGAATCCTCCATCGTACCGTGATTGGACCGTAACAGTTTGGTTTGACCTGCAAAATATATTAATCGGCTTTTCAGCTCTTCTAGCTTTTATTACACTCTTACGAGGGAGAATGAGGGAACGAGAGGATGAATGGACCATAATGGGCTTAGCTGCATTGGCCTTAATGATTATTTGGGTCGTTTTCCCTGGATTTTCCGCATCACTTTATCCCGACAGAATCCTAGGGTTTGCTTTAGTGTTCTCAACTTACTTTCTTGCATCGTTTTTATTAAAAGCTATGAGGAACGGGAAGCATATGGTTCAAATCTTCATCGCAATTTTTCTATTATTAGCTTTACCTATGAATTTGATGCTCCCTTCTCATGACATGGACCCCCTGTACCATCCTATAGACTCCTTCATACCAGAAAGAATATTGGAATTGAGGTCGAAAGGGTATCCAAGTATTGCAGATGAACCCATCGCTCTCTGGGCAAACAAATATATAAGAATAAATCAGCCTATCTACCTAGATAATTATGGAAATTACATTTTAAGACTTTTAAGTCCTTTCACATGTGAATTAATGACTGTAAATTCCAATTCGTCTTATGCCTATTCTCAATCCGATAATTTTGTAATGCTTCACATTTACTATATTAAGAATGACCTGTGGGCTTACGGAGAATCCTTTGAAAAAGACACTAAAGCATCTCTATTTTTACAACTTCCCTATAATATTGTATATGATTCAGGCGAAAACACACTAGTTTTTCATATGCACAATCTTAGGCAAAAAGGAGGCTAACCATCCTTATATAATAAGGAATGGATTGATAAAAGCATATCTAATATATTGTTGTAATAAAAACGCATGTTACTTACAAATATGATGGATTTATGGTTTGGGAAAAATGACTCAGTGTCATAAAGGACATTGAAAAAGTCTACAACCTCGCAATCGTAATAAATATGTGCTGTCGACCGTAGTCGAAGAATTAAAAAGTGATATTGCTATGATTCCTTCATTGCTTTATAGCCAAATACTGGAAAACATGCCTGTTTCATCTGTTGAAGCCATGATACTCATGAATAAATCCTTATTATTCGTAAGAAGGAACAACAGTCCTGTCAAGGGTGAATGGTGGTTTGTCGGCGGTAGAATTAGAAAAGGAGAATCCTTGGAAGAAGCATTGTTTAGAGAGGTTAAGGAAGAAACTAATCTAGATGTGACTGCATATAGGTTAATTAATGTCTACTCTAGGGCCTTTCCTGAAAGGCATGACATAACGATAGCTTATTTATGCAATTGTAAAGGAAAAGTTATACTTAATAACGAGCATTCGGAATACAAATTCTTTAAAAATGTGCCAATAGACCTACATCCATACCTTCTTAGAGTAATCAAAGACTCTAACTGGCAAAAGCAACCTATCCTTTGAATTCAGCACTTAGACCCTGTGTATCCTAAAGTGTAAGAGGATTATTCATTATTTACTTTTGAACTCAGAAAAAAAGGGGTAAAAAACGCGTTTGAAAATAGCTGTTATTTCGAATAGATACTATCCTACAGTTGGTGGGGCAGAGATTAATACCCACGGAATTTTGAAGGAATTAGCGAAAAAACATGAAGTTACAGTTCTAACTCCATTCAGAGTGAACTCCAAAAAGGAAGAACTTCTTGATGGAGTGAAAATAAAGAGGTATTGGAGTGTTTTCAACCCTTTCTCGTTGTATCCTTACAATAGGGCTTTACATTTCAGCCCAGCTATCATAACGGAAATAATGAAAGAGAATTACGACCTAATTCACATGTATCCAAGTGCGGGATTAAACTATATCCCTTATTTCCTACCAAAGTTACTTAAGAAAAAACCTCTCTTACTAACAGTATACGACCTAGCGAAGTATTCAATAAGTTATACTTACAAGTTCCTTACTTCTGACAACCTAAGTATTCGAACCAAGTGGATTTTGAGACAGTTTGACTGCATATTTGCGATATCTACTTATGAATTAGATGTGATTAGAAAAATAAACAATGATTCTTTTTATATTCCATGCGGGACAGATTTAGAAGATTTTGACGGGCATGATAGACAGAATTTTAGAGAGAGTTTTCAAATAAATAGTGAATTTGTTGTGTTAGATGTAAGTAGAATAATAGAATATAAAGGGCAGCATATCTTAATAGAAGCAATCCCAGATATAATAAAGCAAGAAAAGGATGTAATTTTTGTATTTGTGGGACCTGTTCACGATGAACAGTATTATCTTAGATTAAGAAATTTAGTTAATAAATTGAATATAAAGAAGCATGTTTTATTCACTGGTTCTCTCAGTTGGAATAATCTTTTGGATGCTTACTTTGCCTGTGATTTGCATGTCTTACCGATTTATTTTATTACCTTTCCCGATACAGTGATCGAAGCATGGGCAGCTAATAAACCTGTGTTAGTAAGTAATAGGGTAGATCCCCCTTGGATTGTAAAAGAAGGTGAAGATGGCTTATATTTTGATATTGGCAATAAGAAGGAGTTAGTGGAGAAGATACTTATTCTTCTGCATAATAAAAAACTTAGAGATGAGATGGGCATCGCTGGAAGAAAGAAAGTTGAGGAAAAATTCACTTTTAAAATAATAGCTAGTGAAATTGAAGAGAAATATTCTGAAATTATTAAAAAGAAAGGGGGGAGGATATGAAAATTCCTGTGGCAAATCCTTCTTTAGGCGAAGAAGAGTTGAGAAACATAATGGAAGCGGTAAAAAGTGGATGGATAAGCTCAAAGGGAATATTTGTTGATGAGTTTGAAGAAAAATTTGCGGGATACTTAGGCACGAAGTATGGTATTGCAACTTCAAATGGCACCGCCGCTCTACATCTCGCTCTGAAGGCGTTAGAAATTAGGGAAGGAGACGAAGTAATCGTTCCAACTCTAACATTTATTGCTGTAGCAAACGCTATAACTTACTGCAACGCGAAACCTGTTTTTATTGATTCCCATCCCGAATACTGGTGCATTGATCCAGAAAAAATAGAAATGGCAATTACTCCACGGACTAAAGCCATTATTGCGGTTCATCTATATGGTCACCCCTGCAATATGGAGGCAATAATGGATATAGCCAAAAATCACGGTTTACATATTGTTGAAGATTGTGCAGAGGCTCATGGAGCAGAATATAAAGGAAGGAAAGTTGGATCATTTGGAGAAATTTCCTGCTTTTCTTTTTATGGAAACAAAATAATCACCACTGGAGAAGGCGGGATGTGCCTGACGAATAATGAAGAATTAGCAGAGAAAATAAAGATTTTAAGAGATCACGGGATGAACCCAAATAAAAGATATTGGCACGACGTAATCGGGTTTAATTATCGAATGACTAATCTGCAAGCATCAATCGGTGTTGCTCAATTAAATAAGTTAGATGTTTTTGTTAAGAAAAAAAGGCAGATTGCACATTGGTATTCTGAAGAATTAAAAAATCTACAGAAGAAAGGATTAATTAAGTTGCATCCAGAAATGCCTTGGGCAAAGTGTGTTTACTGGATGTATTCTATTTTGGTAGGGGATGAAGGTAGGGATGACTTAATGATGAAATTGGAAGAAAGAGGAATTGAGACAAGACCATTCTTTTATCCAATGCATGTAATGCCGCCATATAAAACTAAAAAAAGATATCCAGTTTCGGAATGCTTATCAAGAAAAGGCATTAACCTACCGTCTGGCTTAGATTTGACTAAGGAAGATGTTAGGTTCATAGCAGAGATTCTCTATTCGAATTTTGATAGAAGGTGAGTATGAATGAAAAAAGCATTAATAACTGGGATAACGGGACAAGATGGTTCTTACTTAGCTGAGCTACTATTGAATAAAGGCTACCAAGTTCATGGAATTATTAGAAGGGCATCCACATTCAACACAAAAAGAATAGACCACATCTATGTAGACCCTCATGAGCCAGAGGCAAAATTGTTCTTGCATTATGGCGATCTTGCAGACTCAGAACAAGTTACAAACATAATCTACAATGTAAGACCAGACGAAGTTTATCATTTAGGTGCTCAAAGTCATGTACGTGTCAGCTTTGATGTCCCTGAATCCACAGGGAACATTACTGCACTTGGTACTACAAGAATACTAGAGGCTATAAGAAGAAGTGGAAACAACATAAAATTTTACCAAGCATCAAGTAGCGAGATGTTTGGCGCTTCTCCACCGCCTCAAAACGAGGAGACGCCCTTCAAGCCAAGGAGCCCTTATGCATGTGCAAAAGTATATGCCTATTGGATGACAATTAATTATAGAAATGGGTATGGCATATTTGCATGTAATGGCATTTTTTTTAATCATGAGTCTCCTAGGAGAGGTGAAACCTTTGTAACAAGAAAAGTTACAAGAGCTATAGCCAATATTCTTGCAAAAAAAGATAGATATCTTTACTTGGGGAGATTGGAGGCAAAAAGGGATTGGGGGTATGCTCCAGAATATATGGAGATTATGTACAAAATTCTTCAAAATGACGAGGCAGAGGATTTTGTAATAGGTACTGGAGAGGCACACTCTGTAAAAGAATTCGTTGAGGATGCTTTCGCTTATGTTGGGCTTAACTGGAAAGAGTATGTAAAAACTGATCCGAGATACCTTAGACCTCTTGAACCAGAAACATTGATTGCAGATTCAACTAGAGCAAAAAGGAAGCTGGAATGGGTTCCGAAAATAAGATTCAAAGATCTAGTTAAAATCATGGTGGATGCAGATATGCGTGCAATAGGCTTGGAACCTATTGGGGAAGGTGAAAAAATTTTGAAAAAGAAGTTTCCAAATAGATGGTGGGGAGTGGACTAAATGACGTTCTGGAACGACAAAAAGATTCTTATAACTGGTGGAGCAGGATTTCTAGGTTCTTTTTTAATTGAGAAATTAGTAAAAGATAGAGGTGTTGACCAAAAGAACATTAAAGTTCCAAGGAGTAAAGACATGAATTTGAAAATATGGAAAAATTGTGTTGAAGCCACTAAAGACGTGGATATAGTTATTCACTTAGCTGGAAGGGTAGGAGGCATTGGATACAATCTTAAATATCCAGCTATACTTTTTTTTGATAACGCCATTATGGGCATTCAATTGATGGAGGCTGCAAGGCTAGAAAATGTTGAGAAGTTTGTGGCAATAGGAACAATTTGCGCATATCCAAAGTTCACACCTGTGCCATTTAAAGAGGAGGATTTATGGAATGGTTATCCGGAAGAGACGAATGCCCCTTATGGTTTAGCAAAGAAGATGCTTCTTGTTCAAGCTCAAGCTTACAGACAGCAATATGGATTTAATGCCATTTATCTCTTACCTGTTAATCTTTATGGTCCCAGAGACAATTTTGAGCCTGAATCTTCTCATGTTATTTCTGCTCTTATAAAGAAGATGTATGATGCAAAATTGGAGGGGAAAAGGGAAATTACGGTATGGGGAACAGGGAAGGTGACGAGGGAGTTTTTATATGTGGAAGATGCGGCTGAAGGAATAATTCTGGCAACAGAGAAATACAATAAGCCAGACCCCGTGAACTTGGGTACAGGATTTGAAGTTTCAATAACAGAACTTATTAGGTTGATAGCAGACCTTGTGGGGTTTGATGGAGAAATAAAACATGATACTTCAAAACCAGACGGACAACCGAGGAGATGTCTGGACACGAATAAGGCATGGGAAGAGTTCGGATTTAAAGCGAAAACGGATCTTAGAGAGGGGTTAAAGAAAACTATTAAATGGTATAAAGAAGTGGGGAGTAAACTAAATGACGAAAAGAACTGAAAGGTAAGAAAGAGGTGCTTTCTAGTCCCTACTTTCCGAAAAATACAATTTTAACTTTTTAATTATGTCTTAATAAAAAGCTATTAATAGGTTCTGGTTTAGAAGAGTCGTTAAAATATGAATTCTCCGATGCCTTTGGTTTCAATAGTAACTCCTTCTCTCAACCAAGGTAGGTTCATAGAAGACACAATTTTAGCTGTGAAGAATCAAGACTATCCAGATATCGAGCACATTATAATTGATGGCGGCTCAACTGATAACACAATTAATATCTTAAGAAAACATGAAAAAGAATATAATTTGAAATGGATTTCCGAGTCCGATGAAGGGCAATCAGATGCTTTGAATAAAGGTTTCAGGATAGCAAAAGGTGAAATTATTGGATGGTTGAATTCGGATGATGTCTATTTTAGTAAGGATGTGATTTCCTATGTTGTGGAACAGTTTATAAAAAACCCCAATATTGACATAATTTATGGCAATGATGTTTTTGTCGATTTAAATAATAATATCTTTAGAGTAAGGCAACTTTTTAATTGGAACTATAATAAACTTCTCAGAGGTCTTTCTATCTCACAACCCGCTACATTTTTCCGAAAAGACATCATTCTGAAAAATCATTTGAACAAGAATTTACAATTTGGGATGGATCTAGAATTTTGGCTTAGATTAGGGAAAAGCTATGCCTTCAAGCATGTTAATAGGATACTAGCAGGAAACCGAATACATAAAGAAAGAAGAACGATCTCAGGAGGTGAAAAAGCCAGAATGGAATATAGAATGATTATGAGAGAATACGGACAGAAATTTGATTTAAAATATTATTTTCTCCATTATTTCCTTGATTTTCTATATATTCAAATTAAGAAAGTGGTAGGGCTTAAGGTCATATTGAAGATAAATGAAGAAATTAACAACCTAGCATTTAGAGGTAAATCCCAAAATATATTACGTCGCATCTATAGTCAAATTGCCCCAATATCTTGGCTTCTACATTAATTGTATTAGGGATTGAGGAACTGCGCCCAGCTCTGTTACTTTAAGCTCACCACGTTCAAGGTCATCCAAGGAGAGAATTCCTACTAAGTAACAAAGCCACTGCGTCCTAATGCAAAAGTTATAAGCTAATGGGGTTCTGATATTGCTAGCAAGATTATTTGATACTCAAAGTTACCTTTGTGTTCGAGTCGACATAGGTATAAGAAAACTTCTTAATGAACTTAGTATCATCAAGAGAGACAAGGTACTGGATCTGGGTTGCGGGGAAGGACTATTAATCAGAATACTAACGAAAAGGAGCAGCATGGTGGTCGGCATTGATCTGTCAGTTGATAGAATTCGAGAGGCATCTAGGAAATGTTTTTCAGCCTCGTTCGTGAGGTGCGATGGTGCTTGGCTCCCATTTAGGAATGCCTCTTTTGACAAGATAATATGTACTGAGGTGCTAGAACATATACGGAATGACCAAATAGTTGTAGATGAGATGGATAGAGTATTACGGGACTATGGTACAATAGGAATATCTGCTCCAAATAAAACTTTTTTTCAGGTCTACAACTTTCCTATCACTTCATTGCTAAAGAAGATGTTACCAATACGTAGGGGAATATTTAGGAGAGATGCGCTCGTTTATGGATTTGATAAATGGTTAAAGATTAATGGTCATGTAAGATATGGTTACACTGAAGAAACCATGAAGAGCTTGCTCAAGTGTACTAACCTCCATATCGTAAAGTGTTTCTGTTCTGAGAAAGGCATTGTCATTTTCATCTGGGAGCTAGTTTACAATATGCGTTTTGGAGTGGCGTTAATGATACCAATGGTCGTCTCATCAGTATTTGATAAGTTTCATAAAATGGGCATCAGACTCGAATTTATATTATCCAAAATGAAGAAATGTTAAGACAGAGAAGGCGGAAAAGAGAAGCTTGCGTGCGTCTTCTTCAAACCAACTCATGTAGAGGCAAAAAAGCATTGTTTATTCATAAGATAAGTATTGTGACCAGATAGGTAATTCTTCTCAACTGTCTCTCTATAATATGCCCTTTACTTCCAAGGGTTATCTTCATCCTTAAGCACCTCCGAATAGATCATTAAAATTCTCAATCCATCATTAGGAAAGATAACCAAAGCCTTCAATGATCTATGAACACAACCAAACAAGAACAGCGTACATAAAAACAAAAAACATTTATAAATATTAAAAATAAATAAGACATCTACATTCTAATTATGAATTCCAAAAAAATATTAAAGATATTTAATGGCACAATTTAATCTATAAACTGTTGAAATCGATAATGCTGGTTTTAAATAGTGTTCAAGCAAGCCTTCCAGCAATTTGATTGCACTGTAATTGGAGATATTTTCATAGACTTGATTTTTTATGTTAGTAATAATCATCCAAGATTTTCCTATGGCGGCACCTCATACTGCAATAATGCCAAAATAGAATTCGGTGGATCAGGTAATGTTGCTGTTGGTTTATCGTCGCTTGGAGGAAAAACAGCATTCGTAGGGAAAGTCGGATATGATTCTCTTGGAAAACTTTACGTAAAAAATTTGAAGGATAAAAATATTGTCTCCAAAATATTCTTTGACAAAGATACATCAACAGGTATGCTTATCACATTTGTTGATAACCAAAAAGAAAGATCCTTTCTTGCCTTCAGAGGAGCAAACGACAAGCTATCCACAGAAGAAATTGACAAGGCATCTGTTTTGATTAAGAAATCTAAATGCGTTTACTTTTCTGGGTATTCTCTTGTGGACGATCCTCAACAGACTGCTATTTTACGAGGCATTGAAATAGCTAAAAAATATGACAAGAAAGTAGTCTTTGATCCTGGAGCTTATAATCTTATTCAATCAAAACCAAAACTCATTGCCAAAATATTAAGTCTCAGCGACGTTTTTTCCCTAAACTTAGATGAGGCTATGGCAATCACGGATTCCACAAATATTAACGATGTGATTAATAGGTTAAAAAAAGAAGTTCCATTAATAGCCCTAAAATGTGGCGAAAAAGGCTGTATTTTAATCAGCAAAAATGAAGTTGTAAAAGTCCCAGGTATTAAGGTTAAATGCATAGATCCAACAGGTGCTGGAGACGCCTTCACAGCAGCATTAATCTATGGCTTAACACATGGATTACAACTTAAAGCTACAGGACAACTTGCTAATTGGTATTCAGCACAAGTAGTTAAACGTAAGGGTGCAAGAAGTTTCCCAACAAAATCGAAGATTGATAATTTCCTCGAAAAATTAACAAAGGCTAAAAATCATCAACCTAAAACCACAATTACAGCCCCTCAAATGAACTATAACTCAAGACTAGTTGTTAACTCTCGATAAGTCAAATGTGAACCAGTTACCTAAAGCTTTTTCATGTAAAAAATTTTAAAAAATCTATAACATTATTAATGAAGAAATAACTCGATTAAGCCTTAATTTTTTTGTCATAATGTTTGTGACTGACTAGAAGTCATCTCATAAAAACCAACTGAATAAAAACGAAAGAGCATACACAATCTCACAATGAGTCTTTAGTTAAAGGAGGTAGAATGCTAATTTGCACAAACCAGAACCGCCAACACTTCTACAACAAGCAACCCAGAAGAACACTGGAAGCTGGGTTATAGCTCTAAAAGCGTCCACTATAATAATAGCGGTTTTGCTCATATATTTCCAGGATTTGAACATAATTTTTAACGATGCTTTAAAGGATGAGTCTGCAAGCCACATATTAGCCATTCCATTTCTGTTTGCATATCTAATTTATCGTAAAAGGAAAATGCTCAGAGCAACAATTTCCTTCGAAGCATCAGAGCAACCCAAAAATACAAAGCATTTGGTGACATTAAGTGGTATTTTATTGTGCATTAATTCCTTATTATTATATTGGTACGGGTCAAGCACATTCTCAGCGTTGGAATATCATGCAATTACAATTCCAATATTCGTGTCTGGGCTAACATTGATATTGTTTAATTCACAGACTCTAAGACAACTAGCATTCCCAGTAGTTTTCCTAGCATTTCTGACCCCGCCACCCTCATCAATCTTATATGGATTTGGCTCAACATTATCGGTCATAAGTTCTGAAGCTTCAAACGCAATAGTGAATGCTTTAGGCATACATTCAATAATTTCAAGCGATTATGGAAATCCTGTCATAATTTTAACAAGACCAGACCAGACAACAATGGGATTCATGGTTGACATAGCATGCTCAGGCGTCTACAGCCTGATGGGGTTCCTAATATTTGCAGCTTTCGTGGCTTACATTACT
>Ga0172365_10001947_pt1 | contig 14994 bp, 9 predicted proteins | sample LakKivSesite48cm_FD_114535 | JGI IMG/M metagenome (GOLD analysis project Ga0172365, IMG submission 114535) | Sediment microbial communities from Lake Kivu, Rwanda - Sediment site 48cm | ecosystem: Environmental > Aquatic > Freshwater > Lake > Sediment | place: Rwanda: Western Province, Lake Kivu...
CAACGTCATCGAAAACGCATTGAGACCATTGGCAGCATGATCACCGGCCTGTTTCCAAAGCGCATCCATGCCGTCACACCACAAGGCTTTGAACTCAAAGTGCTCCTGTTCGTTCTTGCATATAGCATCTATGTCTTATGATTAGCAACTTGGGTTATAACCTGCGGCGTTGACGCCAATGATCCCGCACACAGGCCCCTGAGAGCCGGTCCTACCGAACCTCACACCGTTCGACTGTTGTTGCACACCGCTTCTCGCCGTACCTTTTTATCTCTTTCCGCGCACCCGGGCTTGTGCGGCATGTCCGGTTGCTTCGGGCACATGGCATGTGCCGCAAAGCGTCTGCTCCAGGGCATTAACCGATGACCGACCAGCGATACATACGCAACTTTTCCATCATCGCGCACATAGATCACGGCAAGTCCACGCTTGCCGACCGCCTCCTGGAGCGCACCGGGACCCTCTCCCTGAACGAGATGCAGGATCAGGTGCTCGACAGTATGGACCTTGAGCGTGAACGCGGCATCACGATCAAGATGCACGCGATCCGCATGAAGTACGAGGCGAAGGACGGCAACACGTACGTTTTCAACCTCATTGACACGCCGGGCCACGTGGACTTCTCCTACGAGGTCTCGCGGAGCCTTGCGGCGTGCGAGGGTGCGCTGCTCGTCGTTGACGCGGTGCAGGGCGTCGAAGCGCAGACGGTGAGCAACCTCTATCAGGCGGTTGCCGCCGACCTTGAGGTCATCCCCGTCATCAATAAGATTGACCTGCCAAGCGCACAGATTCCCCTGGTGCGCGGCGAGATCAAAGAACTGCTCGGCTCCACCGACGACGAAATCCTCCTTGCCTCCGCCAAGACGGGCGAGGGAGTGGACGAAATCTTGGAAGCCATCGTGAAACGGGTCCCGCCGCCGTTGGGCAACCCCGACGACCCGCTCCGTGCGCTCATCTTCGACTCGGTGTACGATCCCTATCGCGGTGCGGTCGTCTACGTGCGCGTCGTGGACGGGGAGCTTCACCCGGGCCAGAAAATCCGTCTTGCGGCCACCAACGCCGTGCACGACGTGGACGAGGTGGGCTACCTCAGGCTTGGCCGCGTGCCGACCGATTCCCTGGGCGCGGGGGAAGTGGGCTACCTCGTCGGCGCGATCAAGACGATCAGCGAGGCCCGCGTCGGCGATACGGTCATGGATAACACCCACCTTGCGAAAGCGCCGCTCAAGGGCTATCAGGAGGTCAAGCCGATGCTCTTCGCCGGACTCTATCCGGTGGACCCAGAGCTGTACGAAGGCCTGCGCGACGCCCTTGCCCGGCTGAAACTCAACGATGCCTCGCTCGTCTATGAGCCGGAAAGTTCGATGGCGCTCGGCTTCGGCTTCCGGTGCGGGTTCCTCGGCCTTCTGCACATGGAAATCGTGCAGGAGCGGCTCGACCGCGAGTTCGACCTGGACATCATCACTACCGTGCCGAACGTGCGCTACCGCATCGTGACGACGAGCGACGAGGCCATCTGGGTGGATAACCCCTCCAAGCTGCCCGCCCCGGCGCGCATCGAACGGATCGAAGAGCCGTATCTTCATACCCAGATCGTCACGCCGAGCGAGTACATCGGGCCGATCATGAAGCTGGCGACCGAGCGGCGAGGGGTGTACAAGACGACGGAGTATCTTTCCCCGCAGACGGTGGATATCCGGTTCGACATACCGCTCTCCGAGGTCGTGTTCGATTTCTACGACAGGCTCAAGTCCTCCACGCGGGGGTATGCGTCGTTCGACTACGAATTCGCCGACTATCGCCCGTCGAAGCTCGTCAAGCTGGATGTCCTCATCAACGGAGACCCCATTGACGCGCTCAGCATCATCGTGCACGCGGAGAAAGCGTACGCCTGGGGGCGGAGCTTCTGTCTGAAGTTGAAGGAACTCATCCCGCGACAGCTCTTCGAGGTGGTCATTCAGGGAGCCATCGGCAGCCGGGTGATCGCCCGCGAAGTGGTGCGGCCTCTGCGGAAGGACGTGACCGCCAAGTGCTACGGCGGCGACATCACGCGGAAGCGGAAGCTGCTGGAAAAACAGCGCGAAGGCAAGAAGCGGATGAAGCAGGTCGGCAGCGTCGAAATCCCTCAGGAAGCCTTCCTCGCCGTGTTGCAGATGGAGCCGAGTTGAACCTCTACGCCCCGTACGAAGGGTCGCTCGTGAACCGCCGATCCACTGCCCCACCGAACCCATCGCCGGAGAGTGCATCCGGCGACCGAACGGATGCGCCGGATGCGAAGAAATCCCTCATCCGCGAATACTTCCAGGCGTTCCTGGCGATCCTGTTCCTTGCGCTGGTTATTCGCACGTCCGTCGTCCATGCGTACGTGATCCCCTCCGGTTCGATGGAGGACACGCTCCTCGTGGGCGATTTCCTCCTCGCCAATCGCTTCCTCTACGGCTCGCCCATCGAGATACCGTTCACCGGCATCGTGCTGGGACGGCTTCCCGCGCTCTCCGCTCCCCGGCGCGGCGACGTGGTGATCTTCGCCTCGTGGGCCGATACGTCGGTGGACCTCATCAAGCGGTGCGTCGGGCTGCCGGGAGATACGATCCTCGTGCGGGACAACGTCCTCACCGTGAACGGACGGCTGTTCGACGAGGTTCTGCGCGAGCGCTTCGGCGATGATCCGAGCGAGTTCCCGATGATCAAGTACATCCCGATCCCTCACCTCGCCGGGGGCGTTGATCCGGGCAACTACGGGCCGCACATTGTGCCCAAGGGACATCTGTTCGTCATGGGCGACAATCGGAACAACAGCGCCGATAGCCGTTTCTACGGCGACGTGCCGATGCCTCGCCTGAAGGCACGGGCGACGATCATCACGTTCTCAGTGGATGCGAATCAGCCGTTGTGGAATCCGATCAAGTTCGTCAGGTGGGAGCGCACTGGCAGGCTCATTCGCTAGGCGCACCCAAGCCGCACTCGTGCTGCTCCCTCTTCTGTGAAGGGCTACTCGTGAACCGCCGATCTACCGCCCCGCCGGACTCGTCCCCTGGCCGGGCACTGGGCAAACGGACGGACGCTCCGGACCGCAAGAAATCGCTTGTCCGCGAATACCTTGAGCCTGTTCTGGCGATCCTGCTCATTGCGCTCGTCATCCGCACCTTCGTCGTCCATGCCTACCGGATACCGTCCGGTTCGATGGAAGATACGCTCCTCATCGGCGACTATCTCCTCGCCAACCGCTTCATCTACGGTTCGCCCATCGAGATACCGTTCACCGGCATCGTGCTGGGGCGGCTTCCCGCGATTTCTGGCCCCCAGCGCGGCGACGTGGTGATCTTCGCCTCGTGGACGGATACGTCGGAGGACTTCATCAAGCGCTGCGTCGGGCTTCCGGGGGATACCATCGTGGTGCGGAACAACGTCCTCACGGTGAACGGGCGCGTGTTCGACGAGGTTCTGCGCGAGCGATTCGGCGACGAGCCGAGCGTGTTCCCGAAGATCAAGTACACGCCGACCCGCTACCTGAGCACGTACGGCTTCGGCAGCGTTGATCCGGGCAACTACGGCCCGCACATCGTGCCGCCAGGGCATCTGTTCGTGATGGGCGACAATCGGAACAACAGCGCCGACAGCCGCTTTCACGGCGACGTGCCCCTCTCCCGCCTGAAGGCACGCGCCATGATCATCTACTGGTCAATGGATACCTCAAGGCCGATATGGGACCTCGCAGAGTTTGTCCGGTGGCGACGTATCGGCAGGCTGATCCGCTAGGCACTCATGAGCACCTCGGCTGAGGCGAACACCAACCCCGGCGCACACGCCGGACCTACCTCCGGGGAAGGCACAGCGCCGCCGGAGCACCGCCTGCCTGTTCGCGTCTACGCGTGCGTCCTTATCGCCGCGCTCGTCGTCGCCTTGCTCCTGCGGACGTTTGTCCTCCACGCGTATCGAATCCCCTCGGCTTCGATGGAGGATACGCTCCTCATCGGCGACTATCTCCTCGCCGAGCGCATCACGTACGGCTCTTCCGTCCGGCCGCCGTGGAGCAGCCAGTCCTTCCTCCGGCTGCCCGCGCTCCGTCAGCCGAGGCGCGGCGAGATCGTCATCTTCCGCTCGTGGGATGATCCGGGGCAGGAATTCATCAAACGCTGCGTCGCGCTCGCAAGCGACACGGTGGAGGTCGTCGAGAACATGCTCCTCGTCAACAACGTGCCGTTCGACAGCATCCTCGCCCGCGACCGGACATCCCCGCAGCCCCAATGCAAGTACCTTTCCCGCCGGAACCCGGAGGACGGCCTCCGGCATCTCGCCGAACGCCTGCGGAACTACGGCCCGCACGTGGTGAAGCAGGGGCACGCCTTCGTCATGGGCGACAACCGGGAGAACTCCGACGACAGCCGCCTCAAGGGCGACGTGCCGCTCTCCGCGCTGAGCGGACGACCGATGATCATCTACTGGTCGCTCGAACCGGCGGACTCCTCGTGGAACCCCCTTGCGCGGGTGCGCTGGTCGCGCCTGGGGCGAGTCATTCGGTGAAGCGATCTACGCACCCGCCTTGCCCGTCCTACGAGAAAGACGCGCTACCTGATGAGCACCATCCTCCGTGCCTGCACCCCGTGTCTGCTCGTCAGACGGTAGATGTAGGCTCCGCTTGCAACCGGCTTGCCCTGGCTATCCCGTCCGTCCCAGGCAAACTCGTGCGTGCCGGGACCGAGACGATCCGCCACCAGGGTCCGCACCACTTGCCCTGCCTCGTTGTGGATCGTCAACGTCACCGGGCCTGCTTCGGCAAGGGTGAAGCGGATCATCGTGAGGGGGTTAAACGGATTCGGCGCGTTCGCGTGCAGGGCGGTTGCGCGGCCTACCGACGGAACGGCCACTTCGATAGGCCCGTGCCGGGTAATCGCCCCATCGTAGCTCACGTCGCTCAGCAGATACCAGTACACCGCCCCAGGCTCGATGGTGCGATCAACGAAGCGGTAGTCGTGCCAGAAGGGACTGCTCCCTGCGCCGGGGATCGTGCCGATCCTCTGCCATGGTCCCTCGGAGTCGCGTGCGCGCTCGACGAGGAAGTGCGAGTTTGCGACCTCCGACGCGGTGGACCATTCGAGAGTGACGCCCTCTGCTGCGGCGCTCGCCGTGAATGCCACCATCTCCACCGGGACAGTTACATCGAAGAGGAAATAGACGGAGCCTTGATCGGCGTTCGCGTCAATATCGTCCCAATAAGCACCGACAACGGCAGTCAATCCGGAAAGCCCAACCGTATACCCAAAACAATCGCCTGCCGCTCCGTCGCTGGCGACGTATTTGGCTGCCTGGCCCCAATTATCGGGTCCGCCCACGTTGCGCCCGAACGTATACGCGGAACCCTTGTCGTCGCCGTAAGGTGCCCCTATGATGGCACCGTCACCGGAGATCGCAATCGAAATCCCGAAATTATCGTCCGCCGCCCCGTCGCTTGCGACGAGCTTCTTGACCTGTCCCCAGTTATCCGCGCCACCCTGGTCCCGGTAGAAGACGTACGCCGCGCCCTGATTGCTGTTGGCCCCGACATCGGCCGTCTGGGCGCCAACGATGACGGTATTACCGACGATCGTACTCCAGTGCCCGAAGCAGTCGCCCGCAGCTCCGTCGCTTGCGATGAGCTTCTTGACCTGTCCCCAGTTGTCCGCGCCGCCCTGGTCCCGGTAGAAGATGTACGCCGCACCTTGATCGCTCTTGCCGCTTACGTCGGCATAGTTCGCCCCGACCACGGCGCACGTGCCGGAGATCTCGACGTATGCCCCGAACTGGTCGCTCGCCGCCCCGTCGCTGGAGATGAGCTTCTTGACCTGTCCCCAGTTGTCCGGGCCACCCCAGTTCCGGTAGAAGACGTACGCCGCACCTTGATCGGCGTTCGCCCCTATGTCGGCCCACAAAGCCGTGACGATGACGGAATCACCAGAGCTGGAGATCGAAAGCTTCTCGCCGAAGAGGTCGTACGCCGCCCCATCGCTGGAGACGAGCTTCACTACCTGTCCCCAGTTATCTGGACCGCCCTGGTTCCGATAGAAGACGTACGCCGCACCTTGATCGGCGTTCACCCCTACATCGGCTCGGTCAGCCCCAATGATGGCATAGTCGCCGGAGATTGCGAACGTATACCCGAAGTGGTCGTACGCCGCCCCGTCGCTGGCGACGAGTTTCTTGATCTCGCCCCACTTATCCATTCCTCCTTGGTTACGATAGAAGACGTACGCCGCACCCTGCTGGGCGTTCACCCCTACATTGGCATGGGGAGCTCCGACGATGGCGTAGTCGCCGGAGATCCCGGTCCAGAACCCGAACCAGTCGCCTGCCGCACCGTCGCTGGCGACTTGCTTGACCTCCTTCGCAGAGGCCTGCAAGGCAAGCAGGCAGGCCAGCAGAGCAGGAATCCCCCTTCCGTACAACATGGCAACACCCCCGTTTCTGAAAGTTGTGCCTACTCGAATGAGCAGCGTGTACTGGCAAGAAATAATGCGTATATTTCCCCTTCGTCAAGTTTTCGTTGTAAACAATAATGACAAATAACTAATACTATCATATAGTAACGTGAGGTCTCGTGGGGTGTTGTATCGCCTGTGAAGGAGAGCAACCTGCCGGTGGGGGACGGCCACGAGGCGTGGTACATTTCCCCCTGATGAGACCTCCTGCCTGCGGGCGGCGCATGTGCCGGGGCCACGAAGGGAGCGACGTGCGGCATTCCTGGAACGTTCTTCTGGCGATGGTGGCGGTTGCCGGGTGCGAGAGAACCCGCGTGACGCCGCCGATGTACCTTGAGGACCTGCACGCCCTCCCCACGCCTGTCGGCATTGACGTGAGCTTTGTGCTGCTCGACCGCAACCGCGAGCCGACCGTCATGATGTTTGGGGCCGGGGTGATCCGCATTGAGGACATCCCCGACACCAGCGACGCCGTCACACGAGAGGAATTCCGCGCACGGGCACTGTCGCCGGGCGATTCGGCGGCTGCGCGCGCGGCAGGCACGCTCGATTCGACGTGGCTGCTCTACAACGCCCGGATGTTCATCAGCCGCGACCACTTCACGCGGGAGCGCAGGGCGACCGCATCCGGCGAACGGATCATCGAGGTCTGCTGGATGGGCGTCTATCCGTACCGGCACTTCCTCCGCAAGCCCCGGCGTCCGGATGGCGTCGTCCGCGTGGCGCTCGTGACGATGGACGGTAGGCACGTCATGACCGCCCATCAGCGCGTCGTGTGGCCTCCGGAAGCGTTCGCCGAAGAGGTCGGCAGGAAAGTGAGCGACAGGTTCGGCGACAAGTGAGCGGACCTTCTCGCCGAACTTCCGATTGGCGGCGCGACGTGGGAGTATCCTTGGAACCGACGGCCCCATCGAAGTATATAGTAAAGAGGTGGGTTGGCTTTGTTGAAAACCTTGCCAGCCTCCGCCCTCCGACTGAAGTCGGGGGCTGCGAAAAGCAAAGTCACCTGAAGGTGACTGCCCATGCAGTCGGCTTTTGCTCATCAACAAAATACCTTGGCAGTCACCGCGTGAGACAGCTCGCGTGAGCGAGCTTCGCTCTTCCGTAGCCCCCGGATTTATCCGGAGGGCGACGAAAGCGGGCGTGAAGCCCTCCGACTGAAGTCGGGGGCTGCGAAAAGCAAAGTCACCTGAAGGTGACTGCCCATGCAGTCGGCTTTAGCCGACTTCGCTCTTTCCGTAGCCCGCCACTTTAGTGGCAGGCGACAGGCTCTAGAACATGGATGTCAACAAAGCCAGATGGGTTCCGAACTCCATGGAGGCAAAAGAGCGATGAGTGCCGTGCCCCGTACGACGTTGCAGGCGGTCCTTCAGTCGGTGCATCGCAGACGACAGGCAGCCGCCGCGCTCTACGGGATTTCCCTTACCGGCGCCGCGCTTGCGCTCCTTGTCGGCATCGCCGTCGGCATCGAAGCGGCGGCACACCTGGAGCCTACCGGGCGGCTTGCGCTCTGGGGCGCGGTGATCGTCGGCGGAGGTGTGCTCGGCGTCGGTGCATTCCGGAAAGGGTGGCGTTCGGTCGGCGACATGGGGTGCATTGCCGCCGACATCGAAGGACGCTATCCGCAATTCCGGGAACGCCTCATCGCGGGATGGGAATTCGAGACGAAAGGAGTGCGGGGCTCGCAGAGCCTGGCGGACGCGGTGATCGCGGAAGCCGCCGCGCTGGTGCGCACGGTTGACCTCCGGCCCCTCACCGACTGGCGTCCTGTCCTGCGGGCGGGCGCGCTTGTGACCCTTGCGAGCGCGCTCCTCGCGGGCGCATTCCTCCTCTGGCCCGGCACGCTTACGCCCGCGCTCGCCCGGCTGATGTCCCCGACGCAGAGCTTCCGGCCTCCTCTCGCGCTCAGGCTCCTCGTCGAACCGGGGGACACGCGTCTCGCCAGGGGCGATACCCTCACGGTGCGCGTCGGGTTTGAAGGCGAGCGCCCGCTCCGGCTTGCCATTATGTCCCGTGATCTGGACGCGCAGGTCTGGCGACGTGACGTGGTCTCCGTGCCCGATTCGGAGGCGCTCGTCTGGCAGTGGCCTCAGATGCGCGGCGACGCCGAATATCAGGTGATCGCCGGGGAAGCGAAGTCGCCCGTCTACCACGTGAGCGTCATCGAACGCCCCGCCGTCCGACGGCTTCGCGTCGCGCTCGATTACCCGCGCTACACCGGCCAGAAGAGCGATACGCTCGCGGAGAACGAGGGCAACGTCAACGCTCTCGTGGGCACGGACGTGATCATGAACGTTCAGGCCAACAAACCGCTCGTGCGCGCATCTGTGATCTTCAGCAGTGGTGATACGCTTTCCCTCTCGCGTTCAGGCCGTCAGGCGACCGGCACGTGGAAAGTCCGCCGTGACGAAGACTACTTCATCGCGCTCAGCGACGAGTTCGGCTACGAGAGCCGGAACCCGATCTCCTACCACGTCCATGCGATAGAGGACGTGTTCCCGTCCGTGCGGATCGCCGAGCCGGAGCGCGAGACGGACCTCGGACAGGATATGCTCGTTGGCCTGCGCGTCGAGGTGATGGACGACTATGGGTTCGACCGGCTGGAGTTGCACTATCGCGGGCCGGACGGGCAGGAGAAGGTGACCGCGCTGCCCCTGGCTGCGCTTGGACGTGGCCACGCCCAATCGCGCTACGTCTGGGACGTGGGCGGCTTCGACCTTCTGCCCGAAGACCGCATCACCTACCGGGCGGTGGTGTACGACAACGACCGGATTCACGGCCCGAAGCGAAGCGAGAGCGAAGAATACACGCTGCGGTTTCCGAGCGTGATGGAGGTCTTCGCCGAAGCGCAGGCGGAGCAGCAGACGCAGATCACCAGCCTCTCGGAGATCGTCCGCCGAGGCCAGGAAACGCAGCAACGCCTGGAAGCACTCCAGCGCGAACTCCTGAAGACGCAGGACCTCACCTGGGAAAGCCGACAGGAGGCACAGCGCCTGGCCGAACAGCAACGCCAGATGAACGAGAACCTCCGGCGCACCTCCGACGCGCTCAAGAACACGCTCGATCAGCTTCAACGACACAGCGTGCTCTCGCCGGAAACGATGGATAAGATGCTGCAAATTCAGCAGATGATGTCGAGCATCATCACCCCGGAGTTGCGGCAGGCGCTTGAGCAGATGCAGTCTTCCCTCCAGCAGATGGCCAGCCCGGAGCAGGTCCAACAGGCGATGCAGCAGCTTTCCGAGAGGCGTCAGGAGTTCGATCAGAAGCTCGACCGTATGCTCAGTCTCCTCCGTGAGGCGCAGGCCGATCAGCAACTCGACGCGATGAGCAAGCGTTTGCAGGAGCTTGCCCGGCTCCAGCACGACGTGGAGGAGTCGTTCCTCCGCCAATCGCCGCAGGTGCTTGCCAACCGGGAGCGGGGCCTTGGCGATCAGGTCGCCGACGCACAGCAGCGCCTTGAGCGGATGGCCGAAGAGATGCGCGACCTGAAGGCCTCGCCCTCGGATAGCCTGCGGAGCATCGCACGGGACCTGGAGCAAGACCGCGTGGCGGAGCGGCTGGGGAGGCTCGGCGAGCGGCTTGCGTCGGTTGATCCGCAGGATCGCGGTGCGCAACGGGAGCAGCTCAGGCCCGAAGCGGAGCGGCTGGGGCAATTGCTCGATCAGGCGGCGCAGGCGATGCAGCAGACGGCCCAATCCCGGCGAAACCAGCGACGCGAGGAGATTGCGCGGAAACTCGACCGTGCGGCGACCGATTTCCTGCGGCTCTCTATGATGCAGGAGCAGCTACGCGGCGAGACGCTCTCCGGGGCCGCACGGGAGAAGCTTGGCACGCTCGGCGAGGAGCAGGTGGACCTCGCGCAGGCGACATCGGGCGTCATCGGGCGCGTGATAGAGACGGCGCGGGAAACGTTCCTCATCTCGCCGGAGGCGATGCGGTCAATGGGCGACGCGGTCACGAACATGCAGGCCGCGACGAGCGCGCTTGAGCAGCAGAATTCCCCGGCTGCGGAGTCGAACCAGCAACGCGCCATGGCCGCGCTCAATCAGGCGGTGGAGCAGTTGCGGGCCTCAAGCGGACAGGCGCGTTCTTCCCAATCCGGGACAGGGTTGGAGCAATTGATGCAGCAATTGGCCGACATGGCGCAGCGACAGCAGCAACTGAATCAGATGGCGGACCAGATGGGGCAACAGGGCGGGCTTTCGCCCTCCGACCTTCAGGCGCTTGCCCAGATGGCCGCTCAGCAGCGTGCGCTCGGCGAGGCGATGCGCCAGCTTGCGGATCAGTTGAATCGCTACCGGCAGACGCTGGGGCGTCTGGGCGACCTTGCCGGTGAGATGGAACAGGCCGCCGCGCAGATGGAGCGAGGTCAGCTTGGCCCGCGCTTGCAGGACCGTCAGCGCCGCATCCTCCAGAGGCTCCTCGACGCGCAGCGTTCGCTCCAGCAGGACAAAATGGGAGAAGAGCGGGTCGCACGCACGGCGAAAGACTACCTGCCGCGAGACCCCGGCGCGCTTCCTGCCGACCGAGGAGAGCGCCGCATCTACCTGCAAGAGGCGCTGCTTGAGGCACTCCGAGCCAACTATCCGCCGGAGTACCGCGAATGGATCAGGCACTACTACGAAGAACTGCTCACCCACGAGACACCCGCAGAGACCGAAAGCCGCCCGCCGGGGCAACGCTGATCGCGGTGAGGGTGTGGCGCGGAGGGGGTGGATGTCGTTTATTATATGGTTGGACTACGCAGGCCGCTTGGTCTGCTCCTAGGGATCGAACTCTTCGAGTTCGCAATGCCACCTGCTGTGATGAGCGTACAGGTGAAAAGCGAGGATCACTGATGAAGCTGTGCGACCTGCTCACCGATTCCGTCATCGCCGTCGGTCTCCCGGCCAAAGACAAAGGAGACCTTCTGCTGAGGCTGGTTGATCTGGCGGCAAAGGGAGGCGCGGTTCACGATTCGAAGGCGGCGCTGAGCGCTGTGGAAGAACGCGAACGGATCATGACGACCGGAATCGGTCACGGGGTGGCCATACCCCACGGCAAGACAGAGGCGGTGAAGGACCTTGTGGCGGCGTTCGCCGTATTGGAAAGAGGAATAGACTTCGGGGCGCTCGACGGTCAGCCGGTCCGTCTCGCGTTCATCCTCCTCGGCCCGAAAGAGCCGAGCGGACCTCACATTCGTATGCTCAGCCGCATCTCCCGGCTTATGAACCGCGACGAACTCCGCAAGAGACTCCATGAAGCCCGCTCGGTGAGCGACGTGAGGGCGCTTTTCAAGGAAGCGGAGCAGGATATGTTCGACCTGTAAGCGGCCTGAAAGACGGACCTTCGACGCGGAGGGCGGAAAACGGCGCGCCCGCGCAGGCGACGAGGGAGTCTTTCGATGGACCGCACCTCTGATCGCCGGGAGAGGACGCGATACGGACGACCGTACCTTCGAACTTGAGGAGTTTGCTTATACGGGTTCCAGATAATAACACCTCAACTATGGACTACAAGGGCGACTCGCGAGTCGCCCCTACAAAGCGTGTCGAAACAATATCTTGTAGGGGCGAGGCATGCCTCGCCCCTACGTCCCAATATGCACAATTCCTCACTGAAAAGCGTAAGAAGCTGTGCGGATGAGAAGACGTGTGGGCATTCCGGGATGCTGCCCGAAGGGTGGGAGCATCCTTTTTGCGCTCTTAGTCTGCCTGAGCGGAGCAGCGTACGGCGCAAGCTCTCCAGAGGTGATTGCCTGGTTTCGCCAGGCGCAGATGTTTGAGCGGATCGGCAGGAATGACCAGGCGGCTGCGCTCTACCGGCGCATCTGGCAGGCGGAGCCTGCGCGTGTGGATGCGCCCATACGAGGCGCGCAACTTCTTCTGGACCTGAACCGGGGCGCGGAAGCGGTCGCATGGCTCGGTGAGGCGACGGCGCGTTCGCCCGACGAAGCGCTCCTCTGGGTGGAATACGGCGACGCGCTCGACCGAACCGGCAAGCCCGCCCAGGCCGACTCCGCATGGGCACGCGGCGCTCTCGCTGCGGAGAACCCGGTGATCGTGTATCTCGGCGTCACCGACCGGCTCCTCAGCCGGAGCGACCTGCCTCGCGCCCTCGCCTGGGCAGAGCGGGGCACTGCTGCGAGCGGCAACCCGACCCTCTTCAGCCGTCGCCTCTTTACTATTGAACTGGCGATGCGACGCTATGCCTCCGCCGCCCGACATGCCGCCGCCTACGTCGGTAGCGCGGCGGACCGGGTGTCGGCAATCACCGACGCGCTGGGGCAGGCGACGCTCTCCAGACAGGCGCGGGATTCGATGGCCGTTGTGGCCGTCGCGCTCTCCGATTCGGAAACCTCCGATGCAGGACGCGCCCTCCTTGCCGCCGAACTCGCGCTCCTTGCCGGAATGAGGAGCGATGCAGGGCGCTGCTACGTCAGGTCCGCATCTGCCAGTCGGGACCCCGTCAATGCGCTTTTCGGCGCGGCAGGCAGGCTTGACGAACGGGGCTACGGCGACGTTGCGGCGATGCTCTACGACGCGCTCGTGAAGACGTACCCGCGAACGCCGCTCGCCCAGCGTTCCGCGTACCTGGCGGCGACGCGCTACGAGCAGTGGGGCCAGCCCGAAGCCGCCCTGTGGCTCTATCGCTGGCTCCTCAGCCAAGGGCGGAGCCGATATGAAGACGATGCCCGGCTCGCGCTGGGCCACCTACTCCTTGAGGCGGGCGACCTGCCCGGCGCGCAGAAGCACTTCGCCGAGGCCGCACGCGCGGGGCAATCGCTGGCTATCCGGCGGCAAGCGACGTTCGGTCTGGCGGAATGCGCCCTGCGTACGGGCCGTCTGGAGGAGGCAGAAACGCAGTGGATCATGCTCGCCCGCGATGCCGATGCGTTTCCCGACGCGGCGAAAGCGGGGCTGCGGCTCGCCGAACTGGCGATGTATCGCGGCGACGCGGCGGCCTTGCAGGATCGCTGCGAGGCTATCCTCCATCAATCGCCCGCCGACGACGAGGCGAACGATTGCCTTGCGCTCACCGGGATATTGGCTGAGGCCGGTCCCGACACGATGGCGTGGAAGACGTACGGGAGGCTGCGGTACCTCCTCGATGTCGGCAAGCCGGATTCCGTCCTTGCCGGGGTGAATCGTTTGGCGCGGTCGCCGCTTGCCGGACGAGGGCTGTTGCTTGCGGCGGAGGCGGAGCTGGCAAAGTCCAACCCGCAGGCCGCCGCAGAGAGCTTGCTCGTGGTCGTCGCTCGCTTCGATGCCACTCCTCTTGGGGATGAGGCGCAGTGGAAACTTGCCGAGGTGTACAGAGTCTATCTCCATGACCCGGTGCGGGCGTTGCGCGCTTACGAGACGCTCCTGCAACGGTTTCCTGAGAGCGTCTATACCGGCCCGGCGCGTCGGTGGGTGCGGCGTCTGCGCGAGGAAACCGGGGCAACGTGAGAGAGGAGAAAGGCACGAGTGTGTGCATGGTGAACCGTAGTTCTCTCTTTGTCGCGGTCAGGCGCGGCGTGTTCGCGGTGGGGATGATCCTCTTCGCGGCGGGGCCCGCCCTTGCCGACAAGCTCCTCATCCCCATGGACCTCACGCAGACGGACCATCTCAAGGCCTATGGGGTCGTCTACTGGGCGCTGCAACGGGCGATCACCGCCGAATGGCTGCTGAACTATCGCGGCGGATCGTTCATGATGGAGTACAACGACGTGGTGGCCCTTGAGGCGCAGGTTCGCGGCGTGAAGACCGAACGGATCACCCCGGCGCAGGCGGCGCAAGTGTACAGCACCATCGAGCACGAGAACATGGAGGTGATTCGGCTTGAGAAAGCCCCCCGCATCGCCGTCTATACGCCGCCGAACAAGCAGCCCTGGGACGACGCGGTGACGCTTGCGCTCACGTACGCCGAGATTGACTACACCACGCTCTGGGATGCGGAAGTCCTGCGCGGCGACTTGCGGGAGTACGATTGGCTCCACCTGCACCACGAGGACTTCACCGGGCAGTACGGCAGGTTCTACATCAGCTATCAGAACGCGCCCTGGTATCAGCAGGACAAGGCGGAGTGCGAACGAGTCGCCCACGAACTGGGCTTCAGCAAGGTGAGCGAATGCAAGAAGGCGGTCGCCCGTGCGATCAAGGCGTACGTGGCCAACGGCGGGTTCCTCTTTGCGATGTGCTCCGCCACCGACACGATTGACATCGCCCTCGCCGCGGAGCACATTGACATCACCCCGGAAATGTGCGACGGCGACGGGATGACGCCCGGATACCAGAACCTGCTGGATTATTCGAAGACCATGGCGTTTCAGAACTTCCACCTCGAAGAGAATGTCTGGGTATACGAGTTCTCCGACATTGACACGTACCAGGAACGGGTCCTCAACCCTCGCGGGCCGGAAGCCGATTTCTTCACGCTCTTCGAGTTCTCGGCGAAGTTCAGCCCGGTGGAAAGCATGTTGACGCAGAACCACGTCAACCACGTGAAGGGGTTCCTCGGTCAGACGGTCGGGTACCATCGGCGCTTCATCAAGCCGTCGGTGGCGATCTTGGGG